>Ga0315281_10004906_pt1 | contig 19284 bp, 8 predicted proteins | sample YL17G07_0_MG_FD_204540 | JGI IMG/M metagenome (GOLD analysis project Ga0315281, IMG submission 204540) | Sediment microbial communities from Yellowstone Lake, YNP, Wyoming, USA - YL17G07_0 | ecosystem: Environmental > Aquatic > Freshwater > Lake > Sediment | place: USA: Wyoming | collected... | reverse complement strand
CGGGTGAAGCTACCCTCAAGTGAGGCCCGAGGATCCACGTGGGTGAGGCGGGAGGTTTGGACGGGCGCAAGCGGGACTGTTTGAGGGCGGCGCGCGCGTCACGGGCCTGACAGCTCGCCGAAATCTCGCGCCCGCGCGCGGCGACCGAGTTGTCCCGCGACCCGTCCAAACCTCCGAGCGCGGCCATGAAGCGGCAGAATCGCGAGACTTGATTCATTCGCCGCGCGAGAGCCGAGCCCTGGTGGACCCAAGCCGAACGACCGGGGAGCTGAACCGCGGGGCAGAAAAAGCGTGCCCGCTCGGGCGGCTTTGGTAGCCCCCGTGTTTCTACTCGAAATCAATAAACTACAGAACGGTCTCTCGCACGACCTCTTCGATCGTACACATGCCTTCTCTGATCTTTTGAAGACCCGAGAGGCGAAGCGAGATCATTCCTTCTTCGAGGGCTTTTCGCTTCAGCTCCATCGAGCTGGCGCCTTGAAGGATCATTTCGCGCAGCTCGTCGGACATTTCCATGACTTCGATGCAGGCGACCCGCCCCTTGTAGCCGGTCTGGTTGCAGCGGTCGCACCCTCTTCCCTTGTAGAGCTTGAGGGATTTCGCCTCTTCGGGGCCGAATCCGATGTTGACCAGCGCCTGGGGTGGAACCTCGATCGGTTCCTTGCAGTTTTCGCAAACACGGCGGATGAGCCGCTGCGCGGCAATGAGCTGGACTGCAGTGGCGACGAGGAACGGCTCGATTCCCATGTTCATGAGCCGGTTGATCGTCCCCGGGGCATCGTTGGTGTGGAGAGTCGACAGCACGAGGTGGCCGGTCAACGCGGCCTTGACTGCAATTTCGGCGGTTTCGAAGTCCCGGATCTCTCCGACCAGGATGATGTTGGGGTCTTGTCGGAGGAAGCTTCGAAGAGTCGCCGCAAAATTGAGGCCGATCGACTCTTTCATCTGGACCTGGTTGATGCCGGGAAGGTTGAACTCGACGGGATCTTCGGCCGTCATGATGTTCACTTCGGGCGTGTTGATTTTCGAGACCGCCGAGTAGAGGGTGTTCGTTTTTCCCGAGCCGGTCGGCCCGGTGACGAGCACCATTCCCCACGGCTTGAAAATCGCATTTTCGAAACGCTTCAGCGATTCGACCTCGAATCCGAGCTTCGTCATGTCGAGACGGAGGTTGTCCTTGTCGAGGAGCCGCATGACGATTTTTTCGCCGAACAACGTGGGGAGGACCGACACGCGATAGTCGAGCTCTTTCGTCTTGTTGTTGATTTTGGTCTTGATCTTGATGCGCCCGTCCTGCGGGAGCCGTTTTTCGGAAATATCGAGCTTCGCGAGGATCTTGACGCGGGATGTCATCGCGTCGCGCAGCTTGAGCGGGGGATTCATGATTTCGTAGAGCACACCGTCGATCCGGAACCGCACCCGGTATTCTTTTTCGTACGGCTCGATGTGAATATCCGACGCTCCCCTCTTGATGGAGTCGGTCAGGATGATGTTGACCAGCTTGACGACCGGCGCCTCTTCGGACTCGGCCTCGAGAGTGGCCAGGTCCATTTCTTCTTCTTCTTCGAGGACCTCCAGGGCGGCGTCGTCCTGGGTGGCCATCTCCTCCATGACTTTTTTCAGCTCGAGGGAGTGGGTGGTGCCGTAGTACTTGTCGATCGCGTCGCGGATTCCGATCTCGCTGGCCACGACCGGCTCGACGGTGTAGCCGGTCATGAACCGGATGTCATCCATGGCGAAGACGTTGGTCGGGTCGGCCATCGCGATGGTGATCGTGGCCCCGGTCTTGTTGACCGGCATGATCGAATATTTCCGGGCCACGTCGCCCGGAATCAGCTTCACGATCGACTCGTCGATCTCGAAATGCTGAAGGTTGATCGAGGGGACTCCGAACTGCTGCGACAGCGTTTCGGTGATGTCCTCTTCGGTGCAGATGGCGAGCTTGATCAGAATCTCGCCAATTTTGCCGCCGGTCTCTTTTTGGACCTTCAGCGCTTGAGCGAGCTGCTCATCGGAAATGAGTTTGGCTTTTCGGAGCAGTTCGCCGAGTTTTATGGCCATGAGATTCGCGTTCTTCTGTGGATCACTGCCGTCTTCCGGTTCCGTGACACCGGCGGTACCAAAAACGAATGATAACCCCGATTGACCGGGCCGGTGAAACTAGCACCCCCCCCTTCGGGGTGTCAATTGGGCGAGGCCGACCTGATTCGCTCGGCCAGAAGGGTAAGCCGCGGTTCGATCCGCACATTTCGGACGGTCAACTCGAGCGCGCGCTTCGAGCCGACGACGACGACCAGTTTTCGTCCTCGCGTCACCGCCGTGTAGAGCAGGTTGCGTTGCAGAAGCGGGTAGTGCTGTGTGTGAAGCACGAGAACGACGGCGGGATATTCCGATCCCTGCGACTTGTGCACCGTCATGGCATAGGCCGGGGCGAGGGCGTCGAGCTCCTCTTCGCCGTACGACGTTTCGCGTTCGTCGAATCGGACGTCGACGGACCCTTCTTCGAGATCGATGCCGACGATGATTCCGAGATCGCCATTGAAGACATCCCGCTCGTAGTCGTTTTCGAGCTGGATCACCTTGTCGCCGACGCGATAGATTCGCGCCCCCCGTTCGATCGAATCTCCTGCGGGATTGAGCAGGTCCTGAAGCCGGGCGTTGAGGCTGATCGAGCCGAGGGCTCCCCGGTTCATCGGCGTGAGAATCTGAATGTCGCCGGTTGGATGAAATCCGAAGCGTTGCGGGATTCTCACCGTGACGAGCTGTTCGACCATCTTCACGACCTCTTCGGGATCTTCACGTTCGACGAAAAAGAAATCGCCCGGCCCGCCCGGCGGCGCCGACACCGGCATTTCCCCGGAGTTGATCCGGTGAGCGTTGACGACGATCAGGCTCGCCTCGGATTGCCGGAAGATCTGCATGAGCCGAACGGTCGGGATCCGGCCGGAGTCAATCACGTCTCCGAGAACTCTTCCCGGTCCCACGGAGGGGAGCTGGTCGGCATCTCCGACGAGAATCAGCCGGCAGGCGGGGGAAATCGCGCGGAGAAGCTGAGAGAACAGGACGACGTCAAGCATCGACGTTTCATCGACGACGACGAGATCGGCTTCGAGCGGATGTTCGTCGTTCCGTGCGAACCCCCCCTTGGCCGGATTCCATTCGAGCATCCGATGAATGGTTTTCGCCTCGCGAGCCGTCGCCTCGGCGAGGCGTCTGGCCGCGCGTCCCGTCGGAGAAGCGAGGAGGATTCTCGCGCGCTTTTCGGAAAAGATCTCGAGGATCGCCGAGACGATCGTGGTTTTTCCCGTCCCCGGTCCGCCGGTCAGTACGAGTATTTTCGAGTCGGCGGCGCGCCGAATCGCGTCTTTCTGCCCTTCTGCGAGCGAAAGGGAGTGTCGCGATTCGAACCAGGCGATGGCCCGCTCGGCATCGATGGCGCCGATTCGCGGGGGAGTTGCGGTGAGCAGTGCGAGCCTCTGGGCGGCTCTCGATTCGGATCGCTCCAGCGATCGCAGGGCCAGGAGGGTGACCCCGCGCGCGGTGTGGAGGGAGACGTGCTCGGTGCGGGCCAGTTCGTCGATGGCTTGCGGAAGAGGCGCCGACTTCTCGCCGAGGAGCTCTCGCCCCTCTTTCTCGAGGACCTCGCGAGGAACCCAGACGTGCCCCTCGCCCGATTTTTTCCCGAGCAGATGCAGCAGCCCTGCGAGCGCCCGGCCCGCCGATTCCTCCGGAACTCCGACGGAGCGGGCGATTCGATCGGCGGTCAGGAATCCGATTCCGGCAACGTCGAGGGCGAGACGGTACGGGTTTTCCCGGACGATTCCGACGGCGTCCGGCCCGTACTGTTTCCAGATCCGCAGGGAAAAAGCGGGTGAAATCCCATGAGACTGAAGAAACAGCATGATCTCGCGAACGCCTCTTTGCTCTTCCCAGGCGGTTTTCACTCGCGCGAGACGCCCTTTCCCGAGCCCGGGCACTTCGGCCAGCCGCTCCGGCTCGCGATCGAGGACGTCGATCAACTCGAGACCGAAATGAGCGATGAGCTTCGCCGCGATTTTTTTCCGGATGCCGGGAAGAATTCCCGATCCTATGTAGCGCTCCAGCCCTTCGAGCGTCGCCGGGACGACGGGCAGGCAGCTGTCGACCTGAAACTGCTCGCCCCATTTGGGGTCGATTCCGAATTTTCCCGTGAGTCGCACGAACTCCCCGACGTGAGCGGCGGAGAGGAACCCGACGGCGATCAGCTCACCCGCGTGGGGAGGTTCGGTCCTGACTCGAACCACGCTCCAGCCGTTTTTCGGATTGACGTAAGTGACGCGCTCGATCGTTCCTTCGACGGTGGTCGATTCGGCGACGCGCGATGCCCTCGGGCTCTGCCCGGCGGTTCGCGCCGCGAATCGAAAATTCCGGTTCACGGCGCCGATGGTAACGCGCCGGTCAGTGGAGGTGGGTTTCGAAATAGGCGGTGATCTTGTGGAACAGGTGCTTTCTGGCGGCCTCGCCGGCGATGCCATGGGTCTTGTTGGGGTAGATCATGAAGTCGAAATCCTTCCCGGCCGAGATGAGCGCCTGGGCGAGCTGAACCGCGTTCTGGAAATGCACGTTGTCGTCCGAGTCGCCATGGCAAAGGAGGAGCTTTCCCTTGAGCCCGGCCGCGTGGGTCAGATCCGAGCTGGCCTTGTAAGCCGCAGGCTCTTCCGACGGAAGACCCATGTAGCGTTCCGTCCAGAGAGTGTCGTAGTCCTCGAAGGCATAGAGGCCGGCCACGGCCACGCCGGCCTTGAAAAGCTCGGGGGCCTGGAACATGTCGAACGCCGTCGTGTAACCGCCGCCGCTCCACCCCCAGATTCCGATCGCGTCGCCGTCGACGAAAGGCAGTGACCGGAGATGTTTCACGGCCTCGCGGTGGTCCGCCAGCTCGACGAACCCGAATTTCTTGTGAAGTGCGATCTCGTGTTCGTGCCCGGGAATCGAGCTGGTCCGGTCGTCGAAATAAAAAACGAGAAAGCCGTGTTCGGCCATCAACCAGTGCCAGAGCTCGCGAGTTCCGCCCCAGGCGTTGTGAATCACGGGCGCCGACGGTCCACCGTAGACGTACATCAGCACCGGATATTTCCGGGAAGGGTCGAAATTTTTCGGATAGATGAATTGCCCGCGTCCGAGAGCACCATCCGGCATTTTCAGCTCGAGCGGTTCGATTTTCGGAACCGCGATTCCGGCGGCCAGTTTCGTTTCGGCGAAAGTGACGTCCTTCCAGCCCGGGGCGAGGCTCGAAAGAAGGTGGTAGCTCGGGGGGCGGGTGAGCGAGCTCGAGATGTCGTACGCGGAGCGGGCGGAATGGTCCATTTTCACGTTGTGAGACGACTCGCCGGAAGTGAGGCGTTCCGGCGTACCTCCCCCGATCGGAACCCGGTAGAAATGCAGCTCGATCGGGCTTTTCTCGGTCGAGAGGTAGTAGATCCATCCCGCTTTGGAATCGACGCCGGTGACCGAAGAGACGCTCCAGCTCCCCTTCGTGAGCTGACGGGTCAGCCGGCCCGCTCGATCGAAGACGTACAGATGCCGTTGCCCGCTTCTCTCGCTCGACCAGAGAATCTCCCCTTTGGGCAGAAATTGAACGTCGTCCGAGACGTTCACCCAGTGAGGGTCGATTTCGGAAACCACGATCGATCGCGTTCCGGTTCGAATGTTGTGAAGGACGAGGTCGAGCCGGTTCTGGTGGCGATTGAGGTATTGAATGGAGAGGTTTTCTTCGTCGGCCCATTCGATACGCGGGACGTATTCGAACTCGGCCGGTGTTTCGATCCAGCGGGGTTCGCCGCCCGCCGCGGAGATGATGCCGACTCGGGCTTTCGGGTTGGCCATCCCGGCCTTGGGGTAGCGCTGAAACGAAATCACCGGAGGAATTTTCAGATAGTCCGCGATCGGATAGACCGGCACTGGCGACTCGTCCAGCTGAAGAAACGCGATGTTCTTCGAATCGGGAGACCAGAAATAGCCGCTGCGCACATCGAGCTCTTCGGGGTAAACCCAGTCGAGGGCGCCGTTGAGAAGAGTTTCTGTTCCTCCTTTCGTCAGGCGCCTCGCCTCCCCTCCGGCCGACGGAACGACCCACAGATCGCTTCCCTTGAGGAACGAGATGTTTCGGCCATCGGGGGAAAATTTCGGGTCGTCAACGCCCTCGTCACCCTTCGTCAGTTGAGAGGCGCGATGTGTTCGCAGATCGAAGAGGAAGAGGTTCCCCTGTCCGACGAACAGGATGGATTTCGAGTCGGGAGACCAGTCGTAAGCGGAAACGTGGTACCGGTTGCGGCGTTCCTTCTCGCGCTCGCTCCTGGCGCTCTTGTCGACGGGGGGAGCGAGAAAGTCGAGCTGGTCTTTCGGCACGAGCACCCGTCGCTGTCCGGTCGCCCCGTCGAGCGCAAGAAGATCTCCCGATTCCCCTTTCTCGTTTCTCTGAATGAAAGCGAGGGTTTTCCCATCGAGACTCCACTTCATGTTTTCCGGACCGCGCGAAACGAGCCCCTGGTCGGAAAAAATTTCGTCGACGGTGAGCGGATGGTCCGCGGGTGCGGCGCCTCGCGCCGGAAGCGTCAGGACGAGAAGCGATGCCTGGAGAGTGAGCAAAGGGAGTTTCAATTTCAATCCTCCTGGGTTCTTTATGCGCAGAGCGGCGAACGAGGCAGCGTGTTCCAAGCGGGCCATTCTAACCAACCGTGGAAATCGCGTTCCGGGCTGGATCCGGCGCCCCGCCGATGCGGTTGAAGTGCTGAAAATGCAGGAACTTCCAAGGGCCGCTGCGTTTGACACTCCGAGACGGCGTTCTCTAGAATGAAAATCTGTCCGCCGTTCCACCCGGAGCTCCGTTTGGCCCCGTCGCCGGACGGCGAAGGAGAACGATCTGAATCTCGGCCGTTATGAAATCGTTCGCGAGCTCGGCAAGGGAGCCCTGGGGGTTGTTTACCTGGCCAAGGATCCCCTCATCGGCCGAATGGTGGCGTTGAAGACTCTTCGAACCAGCTTGCTCGACGACGAGAATGAAGGCGAAGAGTTTCGGGTTCGCTTCCTCCGAGAGGCTCAGACCGCGGGGATTCTCAATCATCCCTCTATCGTCATGATCCACGATGTCGGCGAAGACAAGTCGACCGGGATCTCCTACATCGCGATGGAGTACGTCGAAGGCAAGAACCTGAAGCAACTCGTTCAGGAAGGGACCGATTTCAGGCCCGAGAAAATCGCCGACATCATCGGACAGGTGGCCGAAGGGCTCGATTTCGCTCACTCGAAGGGAATCGTTCACCGCGACGTCAAGCCGGCCAACATCATCATGACCGAGGATGGCAAGTCGAAGATCACGGATTTCGGCATTGCGAAAATTCAGTCTTCGAATCTGACGTCGACCGGCCAGTTTCTCGGAACGCCGAACTACATGTCCCCCGAGCAGGTGACGGGGAACCCCGTCGATCACCGCTCGGATCTTTTCTCACTCGGTGTCGTTCTCTACGAATTGCTCACGAAGAAGAAACCGTTCGCCGGAGACAACCTCACGGCGATTTCGTACAAGATCGTCCACGAAGCCTTCACCCGCCCTCGCGATGTTCGAAGTGAAATCCCCACCGGATTCGATTCCGTGCTCGACCGGGCGCTGTCCAAAGATCCGGCCAAGCGATACCAGCGGGGGAAGGAGATGGCCGACGATCTCCGCCGGATTTTCCCTGCGATCCGGATGACGACCGTCTCTCCGCCCGCCGAAACCGGGGATCCCCGTTCGACGCTCCTGGTCGCGAAATCGGCCGGGGCACCGGCCGCTCCTCCGCCGCCCGCGGCGGCCGCTTCCGCGGCCAAACGCCCCCAGGCTCCCACTCCGCCTCCGGCTCCGCCGCCCAAACCGAAGCCGGCGGCCCCTCCCGCTGTCACTGCGGCATCCGGAACGGCAGGTTCCCCTCCTCCTCCTCCGGCCGCTTCTCGAAGCGTCGAGCCCCATCCATCGGATTATCCGGGCGAAGAAGCGCCGTCCCCCGCCACTCCAAAACGCTCGATCTGGTTCGCCGAGATCTACACGAAGTGGGCGGCGATGATCATCGGCGGGTGCGCGGTGCTCGCGCTGGCCGGCCTGTCTCCGCTCATCTACAGAGTCCTGGAAAACAAGGCGGCCCCTGCCGATTCCGCTTCGATCGAACAGGCGTCGGAGAAAAGAAAGCTCATCGAGGAAGCGCAACAGCTGATGTTGCAGAAAAAACTCGACGAGTCGGAATCGAAAATCAAGCAGCTCATGGTTCTCTCTCCGGATTCGGCTCGCGGCCGGGAGCTTCTGAAGAAGATCGCCGAGCTTCGAGGCAAGGAACAGTCCGCCGAGAAGGTACGAAGCGAGATCGACCGTCATCTCAAGGCGGGAAAGATCCTGTACGACGAAAGCGCTTACGGTGACGCGATGGTGGAGTTCCAGGAAGTCCTGAATCTCGACGCCAACAATCCCGGGGCGCTTGAGTTTCTCAAGCTCTCTCAGGAAAAGCAGTCGATGCTGACGGGGAAGAAAGAGACCAAGGGGCAGGAAGAAATCTCGGGCAAGGTTCAGCTCAATCTCCGCTTCAAAAGTGCTTCCATCGGAAAAGGGTATCTGCTCATTTATTTCGGCACGACCCAGGTCTCCCGCGACGAAATCAAGTGGATGAAGAAAACCGGATTCCTTTCCTCGGAAGAAATTGGCGGCGAGCTCAAGAAAGCCATCGAGATTCCCGCCGGCGATCAGCAAATCCGGGTTCAATTCGTCAATCGCGAGCGGGGAATCGACATCGTTCAAATGGCCCGTGGCAATTTCCCTTTTGGAAAAGGGAAAATCCGAACGTTGTCGATCGAGTTGGATGAGCAGGGCAAGCGGCTGGCCGTCCGGGTTCTCTGAAGTTTGAGCGCCGGGTCCGCTCGGTTTCCGCGACCTCGTTTCTACGAATCCCATAAACCGTTCTACAGACCATCCATCGCGCCACCCAAGTGGAGGATTCCATGAGCGCCACCAGCATCCCGAAGCCCGAGCGAGGCACCCCGATCGGCTGGAACGGCAAAGCAATCGTCGTTCCGGATGACCCCATCGTCACGTTCATCGAAGGGGACGGCACGGGCCCCGACATCTGGGCGGCGTCTCGCCGCGTGCTCGACGCAGCCGCCAGCAAATCGTCAGGCGGCAAGCGGCGCTTCGAATGGCTCGAGGTTCTCGCCGGGGAAAAAGCGAAGATTGCGACGGGAGAATGGCTCCCGGGCGCGACGCTCGAAACGATCAGCCGGTACCGGGTTTCGATCAAGGGGCCGCTCACGACGCCAGTGGGCGGAGGCATCCGGTCGCTCAACGTCGCGCTTCGCCAGATGCTTGATCTTTACGCCTGCGTGCGCCCCGTTCGCTGGTACGAAGGGGTTCCGTCTCCCGTCAAGCACCCCGAGCAGGTCGACATGACGATCTTCCGGGAGAATACCGAGGACGTTTACGCCGGAATCGAATGGGCCATGGGCACGCCCGAAGCGAAAAAAGTGATCGAGTTCCTGAACGGCGAAATGGGGAAGAAAATCCGGCCGGACTCGGGAATCGGAATCAAGCCGATCTCGGAAATGGGCTCGAAGCGGTTGGTGCGCAAAGCGATTCGCTTCGCCATCGACAACAAGAAGCCCTCGGTGACGATCGTTCACAAAGGGAACATCATGAAATTCACCGAAGGAGCCTTTCGCGACTGGGGGTATCAGGTCGCGGCCGAAGAATTCGGCGGCGCGACGGTGACCGAGGACGTCGTCGAGAAAAAGCATGGCGGGAAAATTCCGGAGGGCCGGGTCGTGATCAAGGACCGGATCGCCGATTCGATGTTCCAGCAGGCTCTTTTGCGGCCGTCCGAATACTCGGTTCTCGCCACGACCAATCTGAACGGCGACTATCTGTCCGATGCGCTCGCCGCGCAGGTTGGCGGTTTGGGTATCGCGCCCGGTTCGAACGAAGCCGACGAGTTCGCCATTTTCGAGGCAACCCACGGCACGGCGCCCAAATACGCCGGACAGGACAAGGTCAATCCCGGATCGCTGATTCTCTCCGGCGTCATGATGCTCCGCCACCTCGGGTGGACCGACGCGGCCGAAATGGTCGACCGGGCGCTCGGGACGACGATCAAGCAGAAGCGGGTCACCTACGACCTCGCCCGCCAGACGGAGGGTGCGACGCTCCTCAAGACCTCGGAGTTCGCATCGGCGATCATCGAAAACATGTGAGATCTCCGCTTCATTCTTTTCGGTTTTGTTCGCCGGGCGATCTCGGTTAGGCTTTCGTCCGATATCGAACCCGGAACGGATGGAGCGCCGGAATCGACCGGCTTCCAGATCGGGCGTCAGCCCGAAAGGAGATCGAACATGACTGGGGAAACAGGTTTCTCGGGTCGTCGTCGCTTTCAGGTCCTGGTGGCGCTGCTGGGCGTCGTCTCTCTTTCGGGAGGGCTGATGGCTTATCGCGTCCACGCCGATCAGCCGCACATGCAGTCGGCGCTCGATGCGCTTCGCACGGCGGAACGAGAGCTTTCGGTCGCGGATCATGACAAGGGGGGGCACCGCGAGAAAGCGATCGAGCTCGTGCGAAAAGCGATCGTGCAGGTCGAAAAAGGGGTCGGGTACGACCGGAAACACTAGAGCGGATTATTCATGAGAGACCGCCGGAGCGATTTCGTTCGCTGGCAAGGCCTCATGAATCACGCGGGCTAACGCGGGAAGTCGCCCGGCCGGAGTCGAGACGCAAAGGGTTTCCTCGAAGTTCTTTGCTTCTCTTGTTTTTCTCGACCGATCCAACTCAAAAAAAATGCGCGAATTCGACTTGATCGTGATCGGTTCGGGCCCCTCCGGAGAAAAGGGCGCCGCGCAGGCCGCGTATTTCGGCAAGCGCGTGGCGATCGTCGAAAAGGCGCCGCATCCGGGCGGAACGACGGCGAACACCGGTACCCTCCCCTCGAAGACGCTTCGTGAAACCGCCTTATCGCTCACCGGTTATCGTCAGCGCGGACTGTACGGATTCGACCTCCGGCTCAAAGAAAGGGTCACGGTCGCGGATCTTCTGATTCGCTCGGAGGCGGTTTCGAATGCCGAGCGGGAGCGGGTCTACCGCAATCTCGAACGTCACGGGATCGAGCTGATCCGCGGGACTGCGACTTTCGTCGACCGGGCGACCCTTCGAGTTGAGAGCGCTGCCGGCGGTGAGGAGATGCTCACGGCGCCGGTCATCCTCATCGCCACCGGATCGGTTCCCAATCGCCCTTCCGAATATCCTTTCGACGGCCACGTCGTTCTCGATTCGGATGACCTGATGAAGCTCGATTTCATGCCCAAGAGGATGGCGGTTCTGGGCGCCGGTGTCGTTGGCTGCGAATATGCGTCGATCTTCGCGGCTCTCGACGTCGAAGTGACTCTCGTGGACAAAAGGAACGAGCTGCTCGGTTTTCTCGACCAGGAAATCAGCTCCGCCCTGGGCAGACGACTGGAGCAGTTGGGCGTTCGGCTTCGACTCGGAACCAACGTCCAAAAAGTCTCGGTCGTCGATCACACGGCCCACCTCGTGCTGGAGGGGGGGGAAGTGATCGAGACGGACCATGTTCTGGTGGCCGCCGGACGCCAGGGGGGCGTTGAGAAATTGAATCTCGGAGCGGCCGGGCTCGAGGCCGACCGAAGGGGAGTCATCGCCGTCGATGCCAATTACCGCACCAAAGTCGAGGGAATCTACGCGGCCGGCGACGTCGTGGGCTGGCCGAGCCTCGCTTCCGTATCGATGGAGCAGGCGCGGCTCGCCATCTGTCACGCTTTTCATTTCGACTACAAGAGCTCGCTGGCGCCGGTGTTGCCGCTCGGAATCTATACCGTCCCGGAAGTCTCGGCCGCCGGAGAGACCGAGGTTACCGCGGCCGAGAAGGGGATTCCTTACGAAATCGGCCGCTCCAGCTTCGGCACCAACGCGCGGGGATTGATCATCGGAGAAACCGAGGGTTTCCTGAAGCTGATTTTTCGAACCGACGACCGCACCCTTCTCGGCGTTCACGTGATCGGCGAAGGAGCCACGGAGCTGATTCACGTGGGGCTGACGGCTCTTCAGCAGCGATCGAAAATCGACCTCTTTATCGACGCCGTCTACAACTATCCAACGATGACCGAAGCGTACAAGTATGCCGCCTACGACGGCCTCGGCCGGCTGGCGCGTCGCCGCGTGTTCGAGGAAGGAGGCGGTGCGGTCACAAGCGGGTGAGGGCGGGCTCAGGGCGGCTCGTCCCAGGTGATTTTTGATTTCTCGTGTTTGCGTCTTCGACATCCTGCGTTAGTCTCTCTCCGATGAATCCGCTGGTTCCTGAATTCATTCTCCGCGAGCTGGCTTCAGGGCGCCGCGTCGGACGCCTGCGGGCGGCCTCGCTCTTCGCCGACATCTCCGGATTCACCGCACTGACCGAGGTTCTGACCGGCCACGGGCGCGAGGGCGCGGAGCTTCTCGCCGCCGCGCTTCGTTCCTACTTCGATCCGGTCGTCGGCGAAATCGATGCCTGCGGCGGCTTCGTTTCGACGTTCGCGGGCGACGCGCTGACCGCGCTCTTTCCGTCTCGATCCCTCGAGACCGCGGCGAAGCGGGCGGGCGAGGCGGCCCGCCGGATTTCGAAAATTTTCCGGGACGAACCGCGCCGGACGAACCGATATGGCGAGTTTTCTTTCGCGGTGAAAGTCGGTTTGTCGGCCGGAGAGCTCGAATGGGGGGTCGAAGGGGAGCCGCCGATCGTTTACTGGTTCTCGGGCGGCGTCGTCTCGGGATGCGCGGCAGCGGAGCACGCGGCGAAAGCGGGTGAGATCGCCGGGGACGACGCGTTTCTCCGCGCCGCGGGGCTCGAGCATGGTTCGGCGATCCAGGGGGCGCGGACGTTTCTTCCGGCGGAGATCGCGCTTCCCCGCGTTCCGTCTCGCGTTTCACCCGAGGGGGGCGAGTCGTTCTCGCCGGCGGGGCTGGGCGATCTGCCGCCGGAAGGAGAATTCCGCGACGTGACGGCGATGTTCGTCGGTTTCGACGCCGGGAGCCCTCCCCGCGAAATTGCCGCCTGCGTGGCCGAGCGTGTTCGTGCCTTCGGAGGGGCGCTCTCTCGTGTCGACTTCGGCGACAAAGGTGCGCTCGCGCTCATTTTCTTCGGTGCGCCGGTGGCGCACGAAAATGACCCCGCGCGCGCTCTCGACCTCTTTCTCGATCTTCGTGACCATTCGACCGTCGGCGGAGTTCGCGGCGGAGTCGCCCGCGGTGTTCTCTGGGCCGGACGGAACGGCGCGGCGTGGCGGCACGATTTCACCTGCCAGGGAAACGCTGTGAACATGGCCGCGCGGCTGATGGTTCGCGCCGCGCGCGGAGAAGCGATCGTCAGTGAAGCGATTCGGTCGGGCGCCGCCGCGACGCATCGTTTTCTCGCTGCCGAGAAGGTTCAGCTCAAGGGCTTCTCTCAAAAGGTTCCGGTGCGGAAGCTCGCCGGAAAAAAAGTTGCGGCTCGCTCGCGCCGCCCGAAAGTCGATCGCAGAGGGCTCGTCCTTCGCGGAAAAGAGCTCGAAGAGCTGATCGTCGACGTTTTCCCGATCGTCGACGGAAGATCCGCCGGAGTCACAATCGTCACCGGAGAAGCGGGCGCAGGGAAATCGATGCTCGTCGATCGCCTGAAAGGAGAACTTTCACGGCGAAGTCCCCGCCGGATTCTCTGGATCGAAACCGCGTGCGACGAAATCCTTCGGCGCCCGTTGAACCTTTTCGAGCGGGCGATCCGGTCTCGATTCGGTCTGACGCCTCCGTTCGATCCGTCGAATCCGGAAGCGCGCATCGAGCACCGGGTCCGTCGCCTCGTCGAGCGCTGCCGGGGGCGCGATCAGGAAAACGCCGCAGAGCTCGAACGATTGATTCCGTGGCTGGCGAGCGTCGCGGAAACGGGGGGCGCCGACGAAGCTCACGCGAAGCTCGATCCGAAGCTCGCGACGGAAAACCAGGTCGCCGCGCTCGCGAGCTGGATTCGGGCGGAGGCGACTCTCGTTCCGGTCGTCTTTCGAATCGAAGACGCGAACTGGATCGACCGCGATTCCCGGCGCGCGATGACGACTCTCTTTCGCGAGACGCAATCGCTTCCGGTCGCATTTCTGTTCAACTGGCGCGCGTCGGAGCGAAAGGCCGAGGAAGCGCTCGAAATCCCGGCCGGAATCCCGGTTCAAAACATCGAACTGAAAGCGATCGGCTCCGAGGAAATCGAAACATTGATCGCACTCGCGGCCGGCGGCACGCCCTCTCCGTCCCTCACGAAACTGGTGATCGAACGCTCCGCGGGAAATCCTCTTTTCGTCGAACAAACCGTCCGGCTTCTTCGCGACCGCGGAAATCTGGTCGAAGGGGACGACGGTCTCGAGGTCGCGCGCGGAGCGCCGCTTCTTCCCGAAGGGGTCTCGGCGCTCCTCGTCGCGCGTCTCGACCAGTTGTCAGGCGCCGTTCGCCGCGTCGTGCAGGCCGGCGCGGTTCTCGGGACGGAACCGCCGGTCGAGCTTCTCGCCGACGTGCTCTCGGAGGATCAGGCCGATCCGGCGCCGGAGATCGAAGCGGCGGTGTCGGCCGGAATTTGGAAAAGGGAAGAAGGCGCGCGACTGGTTTTTCGCCACGCTCTTCTGCGCGATGCGGCCTATTCGATGCAATCGAGTGCCGTGCTTCGGCGCCTCCACGGCCGTGCCGGAGAAATGATCGAAAAGCGATCTCCCGTTCCCGATCTCGCGCACCTTCGGGATCTGGCGCATCACTTCGAAGAGGCCGAAGTGGGGCCCAAAGCGGTCGACTATCTCGGTCGCGCTGCTGCGGCCGCCCGCGTGGCGTATCGAACGAGCGAGGCACTCGAGCTTCACGAGCGTTTGGTGAAATGGATACCGTCGAAAGGGGATGAAGCTCGACGGGTGTGGACGGAAATAGCAGAGGAGAGAGAGCTGCTCGGTCGGTGGGAAGAAGCGCTTGGAGCGTGTAACGAGGTCGAATCGAAAGGGAATGAAAGAGAGTTGTTAGGCTCGATCTGGAGATCTTCGCGCGTTCGCAATCGAGTCCTTCGGTTGATTGGGCGTTTGAAAGAGGCGCGGACGGCAGCCATTGGTTTTCTTCGTATCGCGCGGCAAATGAAGGACGATGGCGCTATCGGATCGGCGCTGCTGTGGATTGCCATCGGCGAGGAAGTTTCGGGTCGCCCTCGCCGTTCGATCATTTTGCTCGAGGAATCGAAGCGAAGGCTCGACCAGGTCGGGGACACCCGGGGGCTGACCCTCGCCGAGATTGAAACCGCCACGATCGATATCTCCTTGGGTCGGAACGACGAAGCTCATCGTCATCTCGATCGCGCACGGGCGCACGCGCGAAATCTGGATGATCGTTTACTCGAAGGATCCGTGATCCTTAACCTCGGAAAAATCGAAAAGAAGCCCGAGGCGGCCATCGAGCGATACCGCGAGGCGCTCGCGATTTTCGAGGAGATCGGTGACCGCTGGCATCAGAGCGTTTGCTTGAACAATCTCGGCGCTGCGGAATTCGTCCGGAAAGACGTCGATCGCGCGCGCGAGCTCTACCTCCGCGCCGTCCGGCTCCACGAGCGGTTGGGAAGTCCCGATGGCGTCGTTACGGCGCTTGGGAATCTCGCGGAGTGCGACCTCGAGCTCGGAAATCCCGAGCTTGCGGTCGAAACTCTCACGCGAGCGGACGAGATCGCGGGGGCCGACTATGAAGTGCGAATCTTCATTCGCTTATTCCTCGGCGATGCTCTCCGTGCTTGCGGCCGATTTCAAGCCGCCCAGGAGAAATTGGAAAGCGCGGAAATCATGCTCGAACAGCTGCAGTCGCCCGAACGCATCGCCGAGCACCGTCTTTTTCGGGGTCGGCTACGTGCCTCGACCGGCGACGCCGAGTTGGCCAGGGTCGATTTCCTCGAAGCGGTTCGGATTGCCAGCGGGCGATATCAGCACATTGCCCAAAAAGCGGAAGCGAACTTGCGTTCGCTTCCGCCACCTGGTCGGTGAATCAGGGGAAGACCCACCCGCTTGGACTGATGTCGAGCAATCCGTCCGGATTCCTGACCCCGATGTAATAGGTTCCTGCCGGCGTCGATCCGGGAGCGTCGGTCAGGATTCGATTCGCGGTTCGATTCGTCGACGTTGGCGGCACGATCGTCATCGAGATTGGCGAGCCGCAAGAGGTCGCGGATCCGCACAAGAGCGGCTCTGCGCCGGTGGCACTGAAATACTGTCCGTAGATCGTGAATCGATTGCTCGACCGACTGACGTATTCGATGAGCGGCGCCGGAGCGTTGATGTTCCAGTTCAGCACTTGGTAGTAAAGGGTAGGCGCCGTTTGAAGCGCGACAGGAAGCTCCGCCGCTGTGACAACGTTGGTCCGTTGATCGAAGTTGTCGAGGTCATCTCCACCCAGGTTGACGTTGTCGGGGCCTTTCTTGAAATCGTCCGTCGAGAACCTCGGGTCGGAAGAGACGTAGACGCGGAACCACCCGTCGATCGAATTATTGCTCCCGACCGCGAGGCAGCTTCCTCCATTGACGGGAGAGCAGGATGTTCCGTTCGCTGTTCCATTGTTGGTGCCGCGCGGCCAGAGCACTTGAACGTCGTTTCCTCCGGCGGAGGTGAGACCGAGCATGAGACCGAGCCCGTCTCCGGCCGCCAATGCATTTCTCCCGTGATGAAGCTCGGATCCGTCGTTCTCTCCGTCGCCGTCCATGTCCGCGTTCGTTGGATCCCATCCGAGCTCGAGCTCCCGGAGGTTCGTCACGCCATCGTGATCGAAATCGTCGGCGCCATCGGGGATTCCGTCGCCGTCGGTGTCAGAGACATTCGGATTGAGGCCGTTAAGGTTTTCCCAATAATCCGGCAGGCCGTCTCCGTCGGTGTCGGTGATCGAGACCGTGTAAAGACGCGGGAGGCTGTACTGTGAGCCGATCGGATTTCCCGAGGCGTCGACGTCATTCCCGGTGACGAGCACAGTGCCGACGTTTCCGCTCCAATCGACAGCCTGGATCATGTAAAAGGTCGTCCGGATGACGTCGAGCGAGCCGACGTAGTGGCCGTTGCTGCCGAGGGTGAGCTCGAGGCTCCGCCATTCTCCTTGGAAAGTCGAGTCGACATCGGAGCTGTAGGTCACGAAGACTTTGAAAATTCCCGGTGGCGTCGTCTCTTCGGTGACTGGAACGTCGAAATGGATCGTCAAGCCCGACAGACTCGAATAACAATCATTGCTGGCCTCTTCGGTGGAGCAATCGCCGGTCGGTGCGCCGATCACGGGCGCCGTCCAGTCGGTCGACGTCGAGTAGTACTGTGTGAATTGGCGAGTCCTGTAGAGCCATTCCGAGAAAATTTCCTTCCGTGGGGCGGCCGTCACGCCGCGGCGAACCGTTTCGCCCATCGGCGCGTTCAGGGTGTCGAATCGAAGCGGTTGGGAGTTGGAGTCGAGTGAGGCTTCGTCGAATCCATTTGGTGTCGGTCGTGACAGTGTTACGAACGGAGTGGGTCTCGAGAGTGTGACAAACGGCGTCGGCGCCGGCCCCTCCGTGTACTCGACTTTTGTCACCGGATTTCCGACTACCGGATCGAAACAACGATGCGCAACCGCGAATTCATCGGTGCAGTTGGCCGCGTCGACCGGATTGATCTTCGTCGGTTGGACGAATTCCCCGCCGCGGAGGATCACGCCGTGCTGTTTCGTTCCGAAGAGCTTCGAGTCGAACGAGATCATTGGCTGGATCGGCAGGCCGGGATTGTCATTGGCGAGTCCGTCGAGCGTGAAGAACGATCCGATGGGGCCGCTGGTGGCGAAAACCCTTTTGTAGGCCTCCTCCCAGTCTTCCTGGATCGCGGTCCAGACGACGGTTCCGTCCGCGACTGTTCCGCCGAGCGTCACCGGCCACGACGGCTCCGAGGCGCCGCTCGTTCCGGGGGTCGTCGCCTGATAGTGAAATCCGTTCTCGGTTCCGGGGTGCACCTTTCCGCCAAGTACGTAGGTCTTCGACGCCGCCCAGCTGGGCGCGGCCTGGTACGCCTGGTATTCGAATTCCAGCACGCGCAGGGTCACGGGATCGGCGGAGGGGGTCGCTCCCTTCGGGGCGGGCACGGCGAGATCGATCACAGCGGATTTTCGAAGCGTTCTTCCGCCATTGAGGTCGAGCTCGGTCCAGTCCGGATCTCCGAGCCACGGCTTTCCCGGTTTTCGCGGGGCGTTTTGCTCGCGGTCCTGCCGCGTTTTGCGATCGAGCCCCGCTCCTCCCCAGGAGACTGCCGCCGCGGCCGTCGCCGCGCGGATCACTCGCGCCTGGTAATTTGGAATGCCATAGAGGATCGATTCGTGAATGACCTTGTGGTCGAACGCGTCGAGGCGGTCCTGACGCAGGAAATACTCCTGTTTCGCCAGTCGGTGCGCCTCTCCGAGCGAGATCTGTCCGGCGTCGACGATTTCCTCGCTGGTCAGTAAAACGAGCAGCTCGCCGAGGCCGACGCCATCCTGAAGCCCCCAACCGTAACCGCCATTACCGATGAAGACCGGGAAGCGTTTCTTCGCGAAGAGCTCCGGAAGGTCGAGAAGGAACGCCGCCGACGTGTCGTCGAATGGGCCGCCATCGGCGAGCATCGAGACTCCACTGTGGCACCCGGTGCCGATGACGATGCCGCCGTCGTTCGATCCGGAGCTGGCGTCCATCTCCTGCGTCGTCAGGACGTCAAAAGGAGACGCCGCCGCCGCCCCCTCTGCCCGGTGATCGGCATGCCCCACAATGGCGGTGAAATCGGACTTCGGCGTACCCCCGAGGCCGAAGAGGTGATTTGCGAGATCCTGATCGGTCCAGGGTGAAACCGCTTCGGACAGTCGGGAGATCGTCGTCACGCCGGTATTGAGCTTCGTCGTCAGCAGTGTGTCGACGGCGTCTCCGCCGTCGGTCAGGAAATCGTACCCGGTCGTGGTGGCCTGATCCACGACCGTCACGCCGTCCTGCGTCGTGAACGTGTCGATCAAATCGATGATCTGGTCGGGCGACTCGACCAGCCGCCCGATCGCCACGTCGGGCAGATACCAGTCCAGCAAGCTCCCCGCCACCGGCTTCTTCGTCGACGCCGCGTACGGGGTGTCCGAGAAGTACTGATTCGAACAGATCGCTGCGAGCGTCGCGCTCCGGGTCTTCTTGCAAAAGTCGGTGTTCGACGCTCCGCCGAGGAAATTCCCGGCCTGAAGCTCGGCGATGTAATTCGACTCCGGAT
>Ga0315281_10004904_pt1 | contig 19288 bp, 16 predicted proteins | sample YL17G07_0_MG_FD_204540 | JGI IMG/M metagenome (GOLD analysis project Ga0315281, IMG submission 204540) | Sediment microbial communities from Yellowstone Lake, YNP, Wyoming, USA - YL17G07_0 | ecosystem: Environmental > Aquatic > Freshwater > Lake > Sediment | place: USA: Wyoming | collected... | reverse complement strand
ACGTAAGTATTCCAACAGGTTCGGGCGCCAACGGTCAGGCCAGGGCCATGGTGACGCCGACGCTGGCGTATGGAAAAGGTTTCGGACCATTCGACGTGCAGGGCACTGTCGGAGTGTCGCTGCCAACTGGAAATGAGGCGCAAATTGGCAGAACGTATACGTGGAACAACGCCTTCCAGTACCACGTGTTCCGCAAGCTATGGCCAGAGGTGGAAGTGAACGCGGCGTGGTTTCAGGACGGCAAGAACGCAGGCAAGAGGCAGGTATTGATTACGCCCGGCCTCGTCGTCGGCAGGCTCCCCCTGACTGATCGCGTCGCACTCACCGTTGGCGTTGGCGTCCAGATCGCGGCCACAGAATTCCGCACATCGATGCACACGATGATCCTGTCGGTGCGGTTCCCGTTCTGAGCCGGGCGGTTGCCCGCGTCGGCGGCCACGGTCTTCAAATTACCGTCAAAGTCCTGTTCGAGAAGCCCCTGATTCTGCTAGAGTTTGCGGTAATTCATGTCTCGCACCCTGGGCGGCGCCCTCGCTCTGGCCGGCTGTGTCTTCGTACCGCTCGCCGCAAGCGCGCAGCCGTCCGCCGTTGACTACAACGGCGTGGTCACGAAGTACTGCGTCACTTGTCATAACGAGCGGACGAAGACCGCGGGCCTGCTGCTCGACAAGGCGAATATCGCCGACCCCACGGCGTCCGCCGACATCTGGGAAAAGGCGATTCGCAAGATGCGCGTCGGCATGATGCCGCCGCAGAGCGCGCCGCATCCGGACCCGCAGGCGCAGGCGTCGCTCATCTCCTATCTCACGACGGCGCTCGATCGCGCCGGCGCCGTGCATCCCAATCCCGGCCGTCCGCTCGTGCACCGGCTGAATCGCGCCGAGTACGCGTACGCGATTCGCGATCTGCTCGCGCTCGACGTCGATTCCTCGGCGCTGCTGCCGCCGGATGACGCCGCGTACGGCTTCGACAACATCGCCGACGCCCTGGGCATCTCGCCGATCCTGCTCGAGCGGTATCTGACGGCGGCGGGGAAGATCAGCTCGCTCGCGGTCGGCGATCCGACGACCGGTCCGGCGGGCGAGACGTTCCGCATCCGCCAGGACGCGTCGCAGGACATCCACATCGAGGCCCTGCCCGTCGGCACGGTCGGCGGCATCCTCGCGAAGACGACGCTGCCGCTCGACGGCACGTACGATTTCTCGATCCGGCTGTTCCGCACGAATCTCGGCGTCGTCCGCGGCCTGGAGTACGAGCACCAGCTCGAGTACACCGTTGACGGCGCGCGCGTCCACCTGTCGAAGGTCGGCGGCGAAGACGACTTCAGGGCGAACCTGAAGAACATGACGAAGGCGGGCGACGACGTCGAAGCGCGCGCCCACGTCCGCATTCCGCTCAAGGCCGGCCCGCACGTGATCACGGCGGCGTTCCTCGAGCGGACGGACGCGATCAACCCGCTGCGGCTGCAGCCGTTCATTCGCAGCTCGAACGACACGCTCGACACGATCGGCCATCCGCATCTCGACACGTTCACGCTGACGGGCCCGTACAACCCGACGGGGTCCGGCGACACGCCGAGCCGTCGGAAGATCTTCACCTGTAAGCCTGCGACGAACGGCGAGGAAGACGGATGCGCGCGCCGCATCATCGGCACGCTGGCACGCCGGGCCTATCGCGGCAACGTGGCGGCCGGCGATCTCGATCGGCTCCACGACTTCTACCTTCTCGGCCGCAGGCAGGGTACGTTCGAGACCGGCGTGCAAACGGCGCTGCAGCGCATTCTCGCCAGCCCGAAGTTCGCGTTCCGCGTCGAGCGCGATCCGGCCAACGTTCCCGCGGGCACGGTCTATCGCATCAGCGACCTCGAGCTCGCGTCGCGGCTGTCGTTCTTTCTGTGGAGCAGCATCCCCGACGATCAGCTGCTGCGCGTGGCCGCGACCGGCACGCTGCACACGCCGGCGGTGCTGCATCAGCAGGTCCGGCGGATGCTCGCCGATCAGAAGAGCGACGCGGTCATCACGAACTTCGCGGGACAGTGGCTGTATCTGCGCAACCTGAAGAGCTTCCAGCCGAATTCCCTCGAGTTTCCGGACTTCGACGACAACTTGCGCCAGGCGATGCAGCGTGAAACCGAGCTGTTCTTCGCGAGCGTCATGCGAGAGGATCGCAACGTCGTCGACCTGATGACGGCCGACTACACGTTCCTGAACGAGCGGCTCGCCCGGCATTACCGCATCGCGGGCATCTACGGCAGCCACTTCCGCCGCGTGACGTTGACGGACGAGGCGCGCAAGGGGCTGCTCGGCAAGGGCGCGATCCTGATGGTGACCTCGCACGCGGATCGCACGGCGCCGGTGGTCCGCGGGAAGTGGATCCTCGACAACCTGCTGGGTGCCCCGGTGCCGCCTCCTCCGGCGAATGTGCCGCCGCTCAACGAAGATCCCAACCGCGGCGGCAAGATCCTGACCATGCGCGACCGGATGGAGGAGCACCGCAAGAACCCCGTGTGCGCGGCGTGCCACAAAATCATGGACCCCATCGGCCTGTCGATGGAGAACTTCGACGCGACGGGTGCGTGGCGGACGCGCGACGGCGGCACGCTCGGCAGTTCGATTACCGCAACGGGTGAGCTGCTCGACGGCACGAAGGTCGACGGCGTGGTCACGCTGCGGCAGGCGCTGGTGCGTCAGCCGGAGCTCTTCGTCGGCACGGTGGCCGAGAAACTGATGATTTACGGCCTCGGCCGGGGCCTGGCGTACTACGACATGCCGCAGGTGCGGAAGATCGTGCGCGACGCGGCCGGCCAGAACTACAGGTTCTCGTCGTTGATTCTCGGCGTCGTGGACAGCACGGCGTTTCAGAAGCGGATTAAAGCGTCGGACACGGACAAAGCGGCGGTCGTTGCTGCGAGCGCAGCGAACTAAACCAGCGCAGTAGTGTCCGCCTTCAGGCGGACCAGGAGACGAAGATGTTCATCACCAAGATGTCGTTGCCCCGGCGAACGTTCCTGCGCGGCATGGGCGTCACGCTGGCGCTGCCGCTGCTTGAATCGATGGTGCCGGCGCTGACGGCCACGGCCAAGACGGCGGCGAACCCGCAGCGGCGCTTCGGCGCGATTTTCGTGCCGCTCGGCGAGCGGCCGGGCTACTGGACGCCGAAGACCACCGGCGAGAACTTCGAGTTCACGCCGATTCTGAAACCGCTCGAAGCGTTCCGCGATCACGTGACGATCGTCTCTGAGCTGTGCGACCCGCTCGACGGCCACGCGACGACCGTGGCGGCCTGGCTGAGCGGTGTCATCCCGAAGCGCACGATCGCTGAAGACGTGCACAACGGCATCACGATCGATCAGATGATTGCGAAGCAGATCGGCCAGGACACGGTCTATCCGTCGATCGAGCTGGCAACGGAAGACTTCACCGGCTACGTCGGCGGCTGCGACACGCAGTATGCCTGCGCCTACATGAACACGCTGTCGTGGGCGAACGAGAAGACGCCGCTCCCGATGGAAATCAACCCCCGCGTCACGTTCGAGCGCATGTTCGGCCGCGCCGGCACCAGCACGCAGCGTCTGGCGCGCATGCAGACCGACAAGAGCATCCTCGACTCGGTGCGGGACGACGTGAAGGACCTGCAGGGCGGACTCGGCGCGAAGGACAAGTCGCGCCTCAGCGACTACCTGGAGAACGTGCGCGAGATCGAGGCGCGCATCCAGAAAGCCGAGAAGCAGGCCACGACGACGATCGCGGTGCCGGACGCGCCGATTGGCGTGCCCGAGTCGTTCGAAGATCACGTCGGCCTGCAGTTCGATCTGCTCGCGCTCGCGTATGAAGCGAACGTCACGAAGGTCTTCACGTTCATGATGAGCCGCGACGCGAGCCAGCGCGTGTACCCGAACATCGGCATCGCCGAGCCGCATCACTCGATGTCGCACCACGGCAACAACCCGGAGAAGCTGCAGAACCTCGTGAAGCTGAACACGTACCACGTGTCGCTCTTCGCGAAGTTCGTGAACAAGCTGAAGAACACGCCGGACGGCGACGGCTCGCTGCTGGACCATTCGCTCATCCTCTATGGCAGCGGCATGAGCGAGAGCGACATCCATTCGCGGCTCAACATTCCGACGGCCATCGTCGGCGGCGGCGCGGGCATCATGAAGGGCAACCGGCACATCCAGACGTCGAAGGAAACCCCAATCGCGAACCTGATGCTCAAGTTCGCGCAGGACTTCGGCTGCGACGTCGAGAAGTTCGGCACGCTCAGCACCGGCCGCGTCGAGGTCTAACGATGAAGCGCCGCAAGACACGGCGGTGGTGGATCTGGCTGCTGGGATCGATCCTGGCCGGCGCGCCGATCCATGGAGCAGGCGGCGGCACTCGTGTCGTCGATGCGGCGAAGGAAGGGAACTTCGCCGCCGTGAAGGCGTTGATCGCGCAGAAGGCCGACGTCAACATCGCCGAGCCCGACGGCATGACCGCACTGCACTGGGCGGTGCGCGCCAACGACCTGCCGGCCGTGCAGATGCTGATTCGCGCTGGCGCCAACGTCAACGCCGCCAGCCGCTACGGGATGACGGCGCTCCTCTTCGCGGCCCAGAATGGCGACCCGACCATCGTCGCCGCGCTGGTCAAGGCGGGCGCGAATCCGAATGCCGCGCTGCCCGAAGGGCAGACGCCGCTCATGACGGCCGCGCGGACGGGCAACGTCGAGAGCATCAAGCTCCTCGTCGAGACCGGCGCGAAGATCGACGCCAAAGAGCAGTGGCAGGGCCAGACGGCGCTGATGTGGGCCGCGTCGCAGAACAACGCCGCGGCGGTGAAGACGCTCATCGCGCTCGGCGCGGACAAGAACGAGCACAGCAAGCTCCTGAGTTTTCCGGAATTCAAGTGGGAAACGTCCGGCATGGTCGTCACCGTGCTGCCGCGCGGCGGCTGGACGCCGCTGATGTATGCGGCCCGAGACGGCGCCGCGGACGCGGTTGCGGCGCTCGCCGACGCGAAGACCGACCTCAACGCCACGGATCCTGACGGCACAACCGCGCTGATGTACGCGATCATCAACGCCCATTTCGACACGGCGGCCGTGCTCATCGAAAAGGGCGCCGACCCGAACGTCGCGGACAGCACCGGCACGGCGGCGCTCTATTCCGCCGTCGACATGCACACGATGGGGCCGATGCTCAGCCGGCCGTCGCCGAAACTCGTCGACACGCTCGATTCCGCGGACATCGTCCGCATGCTGATCGCGAAGGGCGCCAACGTGAATGCGCGCCTGAAGCGTCCGATCATCGGCCGGCATCACACGCCGACGGGCGACGCGTCCCTGGGTGAAGGCACGACGCCGCTGGCGCGCGCCGCCAAGAGCAACGATCTGCGACTGATGAAGGTGCTGCTCGACGCCGGCGCCGACCCGAAGATCACGCTGAAAGATCGCTCGACGGTGCTGATGATTTCGGCCGCGGGCGGCGCGGTCATCGGCGCGTACGCCGTGGCGATTCCTGTCACCGAGGAGAGCGCGATCGAAGCCATCAAGCTCTGCCTTGAGCGCGGCGTCGACGTGAACGCGTTCAACACCAACGGCACGACCGCCATGCACTCGGCCGTGCAGCGGGGCGCCCAGAAGGTGGTGCGCTATCTCGCCGAGCACGGCGCGAAGCTCGACATGAAGAACAAGCAGAGCCGCACGCCGCTCGATCTCGCGCTGGGCGTCGGCGGGGCCGGCGGCCGAGGTGGTGGCGGCGGACGCGGGGGGCCGAGCGCCACCATGGCGGATCTTCTTCGATCGTTGATGGCGGGCGGTCCGGCTCCTGATGCCGCGTCGCGACAGTAGCAGAGCCCGCTGATGTCGAAGCACCGTCCGGCGTTCGGTCTCGCCACCGCGATGTGGATCGCCGCAATCGCGGTGGCGTCGGCGCAGCAGCCGCCGTCCGAGAAGAAGGTGTGGGACGGCGTGTTTACGTCCGCGCAGGCGGCGCGCGGCAAGGCGCCGTTCGAACGCTCGTGCGCCCGGTGCCACAACGTCGAGCTCGCCGGATCGCAGCGCGGCCCCGCGCTCAAGGGCAACGTCTTCTGGTCGAAGTTCGACAACGACAATCTCTCGACGCTGTACATGCTCATTCGCGACACCATGCCGCAGGACGGTCCGTCCCTCGTCACGGACGAGATCAAGGCCGACATCCTGTCGTACCTCATGTCCATGAACGGCATGCCGTCGGGGAACGACGAGTTGAAAGCCGATATCCGCGCGCTCGAGGGGATCAAGATCGCCAAGAAGACGACGTGGGACGGCGTCTTCACGCAGGCGCAGGCCGATCGCGGGAAAGACAACTTCCTCGCCGGCCGCTGCGGCGGCTGTCACAAGCTCGATCTGACGGGCGATCGCGGTCCGGCGCTCAAAGGCGACGACTTCCTCGCGCACTGGGAGAACGGCAGCGTCGTGACGCTCTTCGACAAGATTCGCGAGACGATGCCGCCGAACGCGCCCAACGAAACGACCGACGACGCGAAAATCGACATCGTCGCCTACTTGCTGCAGCAGAACGGCTATCCGGCGGGGAAGGCGGATCTGCGCGCTGAGGCCGACAGCCTCGGCATCATCGATCTCGTGCGCAAGGGCCAGACGAATACGATTCCGAACTTCTCGCTCGTCCAGGTGGTCGGCTGTCTGTCGCAGGGGCCGAACAACGCGTGGACGCTGACGCGCACGAGCGCGCCCGCGCTGACGCGCGACGAAGAGCCCTCGCAGGCGGCGCTTGGCTCGGCGCAGAGCAAGGCGCTCGGCGCCGAGACCTTTCAGCTGGTCAGCGTGGTGTCGTTCAAGCCGGAGACGCATGCCGGCCAGAAGATGGAAGCGCGCGGATTGCTTTACAAGGACGAGAAGGACGCGCGGCTGAACCTGACGTCGCTGCAGCTGCTCAACAGCAGCTGTCAATAGCGGCGAGGTCGTCCTTCGAGATCTGCCAGGCGGCGGCTGCCGCGTTCCCGCGAATCTGCTCAGGCTTCGTCGCTCCCGCAATGACCGATGCGACCGCGTCGTGTCGCAGCAGCCACGAGAAGGCCAGCTCCAGCATCGAGTGCCCGCTGCGCGCGGCGACCGCGCGCAAGCCTTCCACGATCGCGAAGTTCTTCTCAGTCAATCCGCTCGCGGCCCAGCTCATCTGCATGCGCGTCCCTTTCGGCGGCGCGACGCCTTTCGCGTACTTGCCGGTGAGCAGTCCGTTCGCCAGCGGGAAATAGGGAAGGAAGGCCAGGCCGAGCCTGGCGGATTCCGGCAGGACGTCCTTCTCCGGATCGCGGTGGAGCAGGCTGTACTGGTTCTGCACGCTGACGAACTTCGCGGCGCCTTTTCTGATCGCGCCGTCGGCCTCTTGAAGCTGGGCGACGGAGAAGTTCGAACAGCCGATCTCACGGACCTTGCCGGCGTTCACGAGCTCGTTCATCGCCGCCAGCGTGTCGGCAATCGGCACGGCCGGGTCGGGCTTGTGAAGCTGATAAAGATCGATGCGGTCGATGTTCAGCCGCTTCAGGCTGGCTTCGACCGCACGCCGGATGTAGTCAGGCCGCGCGCCGCCCTGCAACTCGTCGCTCGCCCGCATGCCGAACTTCGTTGCGACGATAGCGTCGTTGCGGCGCGTGCCGAGCGCCTTGCCGAGGAATCGCTCGCTGTCGGTGCCGCCGTACATGTCGGCGATGTCGAAGAAGTTGATGCCGGCGTCGAGGGCCGCGTGGACGACGTCCGCGCTCTGCTTCTCGTCGATGGTCATGCCGAAGTTGTTGCACCCGAGGCCGACGATCGAGACCGAGAGAGAGCCGATGCGGCGTGTCTGCATACGTTGATGGGAGTGGCCGGCTTCAGCCGGCCTATCGCGTGAAGTCGGCGATGTAGCAGCCGACAGCCTGGGTGCGCCGCTCCTTGACGGGTTTGCCGGCCAGCGTCGCGGCAATCGCGTCCTGAAGGTCGTGACGCGTGGCCGCGGCTTTCTCGATGCCCACGGCGGAATAGCGGTCGTCGACCCGGCCGCGATACGTCATGCGGCCGCGGCCGTCGTAGACGACCGCCTCCGGCGTGATGGTCGCGCCGACGCGCTTGACGAGGTCGTGACGGACGTCGCGCAGCGCAGTGCCGGGATACTTGAACGACGCCAGGTGGTCGCGGATGTCGGATACAGCGTCTGCGGGGTTGGGATACACGAGCCAGAACGCGACGCCGTCTTTGGCGTAGGCGTCGTGAAGCTTTCGGACGTCCGGCGCGTACCGGTTCGAGATCGGGCAGTCCGTGCTGACGAAGAGGATGACGGTCGCCTTCGTTCCGGCTGCCGGCGCCAGGGGATCGACGAGCTTGCCGTCGAGATCCGGCACAGCTGTCGAGACAACGGCGAGGATTGCGGCTGCAGTGAGGCGAAGCATTTCGCTCATGATTCTACGTCGATCAGGATCTTGAGCGACGGCTTCGTCCGGGCGTGCTCAATCGCCGCGACGCCGTCCTGCAGCCCATAGCGCGCTGAGATCATCGGCAGCACGTCGACTTCGCCGGTCGCGAGGGCCGTCAACGCACGATCGAACGGACCGCAGCGCGACCCGAGGATGGTCACCTCGTCGATCACGACGGGCGCAAGCGCCAGCGTCTGCTCGCCGGCAACCGTCGTCTTGAGGACAATCGTTCCTCGCGGCGCGACGAGCGTCAACGCAGTCGGCAGTCCCGTTGGCGAGCCCGTGCAGTCGACGACGATATCCGCGTCGCGCCTCGGCTCGACCTCCGACAGCAGCGCCGTCTTTATCTCTGTCCGGTAGCGTCCGCCACCACTTCCTCGGTAGTGTCCGCCTTTAGGCGGACGATTGAGAAGCGCCAGCTTCTCTGCGTGCTTGCCGACGACGGTGACGTCCTTGGACAGGTGGGCGAGCACCTGCGCGCAGAGGTTGCCGAGCCTGCCGTCGCCAAGGACGACGATGCGGTCGTGGCGGTGAATCGTCATCTGGGCGGGAATCTGAAACGCCGCGGCCACCGGTTCCGTGAAGACGGCGACATCGGTCGGCATGTCGTCGGGCACGACGTGCAGGTTCCGCTGCGGCACCGCGATGTAGTCCGCGAAGGCGCCGTCGTGGTTCAGAATTCCGAGGACCGTTCTGTTCGGGCAGTGGGAGGGAGCGCCGCCGCTGCACGTCGGGCACGCCCAGCAGCTGCAGTTGATCTCGCCGACGACGCGGCGGCCCTTGAATGGCCCTGACTCGGCGACGCCGACGAACTCGTGGCCGAGGACGCCGCTGAAGCCCATGTAGCCGCGAATCAGCTGCAGGTCCGTTTCGCAGACGCCGGCGCGCAGCACGCGCACGAGCACTTCGCCATCACGTGGAGCCGGCGCGGGATAGTGGGTCCGGCTGGAGAGCTTGTCGCGTTCGAAGACGATGGCTCGCATTGAGAACTATCCGATTAGAACACGATTAGAAGAGCCGCGTCGCATCGGGGGTTCGGTAGTGTCCACCTTCAGGCGGACCAGCAAGGACGTGAGCGAGTGCGAGCGGGCAATTGCAGCTACTACGGGCGGCACTAGGGGGAGGAGCAGTGCTAGAATTCCGCCGTCTAAGGGTTTGCAGACGCCCGCCGCACTCATCGAAGCGGCCGATTGGTTGCGGACTTGACCGAGCTCTACTTAGAAAAACGTTTGACGACCGCAAGCCCCCATGGCTGACAGTCTGATCTTCGTGAGTTGCGGCCAACTGACTGAGGCGGAAAAGAGGCTGGGCGCTGAGATCAAGGCGGCAATTGACCAGACACCCGGCTTCACCTCTTACTTCGCGGAGAGCGTGCAGGAACTCGAGTCTGGCAGCAGGAAAGACTGTTCATTCATCCAGATCGCCAAAGGATCCGGGACACCCTCGATAGTTTTGCAACAGCCTTTGCCGCTGACTACTTGAGAGCGAATCCACTGAAGTAGTCGGTGTGGCTCACCACGACCCTGAGCACGTCGAAGGTCGCGGACAGGCCCCGGGCTTGATCGCCCCGCTTTCGATTCGGCAGCAGGCCTGAAGGCCTGCACTACAACTGTCACACGCGAGCTGCGGTGTCGGTTTCAGCAAACATTTGAAGTCGGCGTGACTTCCGTGAGCCGCTAAAACGCGACGCTGACCACCTCCGCGAGGGGCCAATCCTGGCCCCGAGCGCCAAACAGCAAGCAACGTTGTCGGCGTCGCGCTTTTCCACGCCGAGCTTCAGTTTGCAGGAACCGATACCGCGGATCGCGCAACGAAGTCCGCCTGAAGGCGGACACTACGTACGAGGCGGCCCCATAGAGGGCCGCCCTACGTACGAAACTAGGAGGCGTGGACGATGAGGCGGCCCGACTCCGGGCGCGTGGTGATGGCCGCTTTGATCTTCTTCAGCCATCGCATCGACGGCGTGTGCTTGACGTCCACCTTCGTGAATCCTGACGCTCTCAGCATCTGCTTCAACGCCTCAATCGTGGGCTCCGCGGAGAATTCGTACTTGAGCCCAGCTTCGAGGCCGTCGCCAGGAAAGAAGCTGACGAGCGGGTAGTTCTCGTGAAACGCGGGAACGAGTGCGTGCGTTTCGCAGATCACCGTCCCCGTCGTCACCGTGCGTATCCGATCGAGGACCTGAATCGGCGAGCGCAAGTGATAGAAGACGCCGAGAAACAGCACGAGATCGAAGGTGCCGAGCGTGGCCGCGTCGATGTCCTCGGCCGCGCACCGCTGATGCTCCACCTTCGACTTGAGCATCTCGTGCGCGAGCAGGAAGCCGTCCTTGCCGTAGTTGTCCCACGAGAACGTGTCGATCGCGAGCACGCGCTTGGCGCCGCGCCGCTCGCACTCGAACGAGAAGAAGCCGTCCCACGCGCCGATGTCGAGGACGGTCTTGCCGGTCAGGTCCTGGGGAATCTGGAGGAATTCGAGCCGCCGGCGAAAACGCCGGCGGACGTGCCACTGCGGACGGGTTTCGATGCCACCGAGGTTGAGCGGGTGGCACCACGTGATGGCGTTGATGCGCTGCTGAAGCGCGTCGGCGTCCAAAGGCCTCGCGGACTACGCCCAGATCTCGGCGTCGGTCGGCACTTTCTTGTTCGCGATGACTTTGCCGATGCGCGACACGTTCATCAGATGCTTGTAGTCGAGATTTTCCGAAATCGAATTCCCACCCCACGATCCGCACCCGAGCGTCGTCGTCGGGGCAAACCCGTTGGTCAGCGAGCCGCCGGCCGTGAACGAACTGGCCTGGTTCACGACGAGCCGGCTGACCGGCAGCTCGACGCCGGCGCTGCGGATATTGGCCTCGTTGTTCGAGTGCAGCGCGGCCGAGTGTCCGGCGCCTTCGAGAATGAGGTTGGCCTTCGCCGCAGCCACGGCCTCGGTGAACGTCTTGTACGGAAGGATCGCCACCACCGGGCAGAGCTTTTCTTTCGCGAGGATGTCCTTGATGCCTGCGCCGATGGCGGGAAGAAGGATGATTCGCGCGGTTTCAGGCACGTCGATGCCGGCGAGCGCGCCGACCTGGCGCGGCGATCTGCCGACGACGTCCTTGTTCAGATGTCCGCCCGGGAACACGACATCGCGCAGCTTCTGGATCTGCGCCTTGTCCTCGGTGAACCAGACCTTGCCGGTGGCCATGAAGGCCTTCAGCACGTCCTGATATTGCTCTTCGGGCGCGAGGACGAACTGCTCGTGCGAGCAGATGATACCGTTGTCGAACGACGCGCCGAGGACGATCTTCTCGACCGCGTCCTTGATGTCCACGTCGCGGTCGATGATGACCGGCACATTGCCGGCGCCGACGCCGAACGACGGCCGGCCGGACGAATAGGCCGCCTTTACCATCGCGCCGCCGCCGGTGGCGACGACGACGTCGACCGCCTTCATCAGCTCCTGCGTCGTCTCGATCGAGCCGTTCGTCACGGTCTGAATCAGGTTGTCGGGCCCGCCGTTCGCCTTGACGACTTTCATGAAAGCGTCCGTCAGGATCGCGGTGCATTTCTCGGCCTTCGGATGCGGCGCGAAGATCACGGCGTTGCCGGTCTTGATCGCGAACATCGCGTTGCACATTGGCGTCACGATCGGGTTCGTGACAGGCGTCACGGCGGCGACGACGCCCATGGGCTTCGCGACGAAGATGAGATTCGTCTCGGCGTCTTCGCCGATGATGCCGCGCGACTTCTTGCCCTTCAGGCTGTTCCAGATGACGCGGGCCTTGCCCTTGTTCTTGAGAATCTTGTCTTCGTAGACGCCGATGCCGGTTTCGTCGACCGCCATCCTGGCGAGCGGCTCGGCGTTGTCGTAGACGTATTTGCCGATGCCCTTCGTGATGGCGTCGACCTGGGCCTGCGTGAAAGATTCAAAGACGGCCTGGGCGACTTTCGCCTTGGCCACCAGCTGCTTCACCTGGGTATCTGCAATCGTCGCGGGCTCTTGAACGCATTCGTTCATGACTTGTCCCTTCCGGCAAGTAACAACTTACAAGTAACAAGTTACAAGTCTTACTTGTAACTTGCAACTTGTTACTTGGGATCGAGCTCGTCGGCGAGGGGGCCTGCGTCATAGATCGCCCGCAGCGCGTGCACGATGGCGCCGGCGTGGACGGCGATGGCGCGATTCTTTTCTCCGTCGTACACGAACCTGCCGACGAGGCTCTCGATGTTGCCGTCGAAGATCAAGCCGACCAGCTCGCCGGCGCGGTTGACGACGGGCGATCCGGAATTGCCGCCGATGATGTCGTTCGTCGTCACGAAGTCGAGGGGCGTGGACATGTCCACCTGCGCCCGCTTCTGCGTGAAGCGCGGCGCAAGCTGGAACGGCGGCGTGTTGTCGAAGCCGGCCGACCGGTCGTACAGGCCGGCGAAGGTGGTCTTGTACGGCGCTTTCGTGCCATTCATCGGGTAACCGCTGACGACGCCGTACGAGAGGCGCAGCGTGAACGTCGCGTCGGGATACGCCGCCGCGCCGAAGACGGCGAACCGCGCCTGGCCGATCTTCTGGCGCGCCGCGGACGCGACGCTGGTCACGTCGCGGTCGAGGATGTTCTTCGCCGCGCGCGCAAGCGGATCGAGCGCGCGCCCGAGCACGATCAGCGGATCCGTCGACGCGTTGATCGCCTGAGTGCCGCCGTCCAGGAGCGCCTTGCGGACCGCCTGATCGCCGAGCTTCGTTCCGCCAAGCAGCGCCGCCGCTGCGCCACTTGGCGACTTGCCGCCGAGCGCCGCCTTGACAAACGGATCGTTCGGTCCGAGCTCTTCGAGCGACTCCTGAAACGCGTCCGCGAGCAGCGCGGTTTCGAGCGCGGGGTAGTACGGCGCCGGCGACGACAGCTGGAACTTCAGCGTCGCCAGCTGCGCGTCGTGATAGCCGTCGATGCGCGCCGGATCCGGCTTGGCAATCTCGGCGCCATACTGGACGAAGACCAGGCCGAGCGGCGCGAGCGACGATCCGCGGAGCTGGGCGAATCGCTCGGTCTTGTACTGGCGCCGGCGGACTTCCTGCGCGCGCTGCATGGCCGTCCACGCGACGCCGTACGCCGCCTGCCACTCGGGCTTCTTTGTAATCTGCTCGCGCAGCGCTTTCTCGTCGGCGGACTTCTTCGCGAGAATCCGTGGCTCAATCAAGCCGTTGTATTCGCCGGTCAGTGCCTTGAGCGCGTTTTCGAGGCCGAAGATGCGGCTGTTCGCCTGACGCGCCTCTTCCGCGCCGCGGCTCGAGTACTGGCGGAGCGCGGCGACGCGTCGCTTTATTACCTGGAGACTCGCGGGGAAGATGACGTCCCGCTCCGTTTCGAGCTCGGCGACGGTGTCGTCGCGATCGGTCGTGCCCGGATGGCCGGTGACGAACACCACGTCCTGGTCGGCGGCCCCCCTGGCGTTCCATTTCAGATACTGGTCGGATCGGACCGGCTGGTCGTTCTCGTACACACGGAAGATCGCGAAGTCGAGATCGTGCCGCGGGTACGTGAAATTGTCCGGGTCGCCGCCGAAGAACGCCATCTGCTGCTCAGGAGCGAAGACGAGCCGGACGTCGGTGTACTTCTTGTACCGATAGAGCCAGTACTGCGCGCCCTGGTAGAGCGTGACCATGTCGCAGCGAAGAGCCGTGGTGTCGACGCACTCCTTTTCGATCCGGGCGATTTCAGCTTTTCGAGCCTCGAGCGCGCCTTGCGCCGTTGGCGACTTGGCAGCGGCTCCCGTGACGCGAACCGTGACGTCTTCCGTTGACATCAGGACGTCCAGCTCGGCATCGGCCGACTTCACTTCTTCGGCGCGCGTCTTCGCGTAGAACCCGTCCGCCACGTAGTTCTTCTGTTGCGTCGAAATCTTCTGCAGCTGCTCCAGCGCGACGTGGTGGTTCGTCAGCACCAGGCCGTTCGGCGAGACGAACGAACCGGAGCCCTCAGGGAATCTCACACTCGACAGGCGCAGATGGTCGAGCCATTCCTTCGTGACGCTGAATCCGTACCGCTGCTGGATGGTCTGAGACGGCGGCCGGTCGAACGTCCACATGCCTTCGTCAGCACGGAGCGCCGTCGTCGCGAAGATGAGCAGCCCGATCGCAGTGATTCGCTTCATGGCGTGATCTTACGACTAACGACGACGAAGCGGGTCGGCGGCTCGCGGCGGCGCCACAGCGCGCGGCCCGACGTGACCCACATGCCGTCACGCTCGTACTCCACCTGCAGCTGGATGCCCTGCCCGGCGAGCTCGTAGAGAAACTGGCGCGTCATGACGGCGTAGGCCGGCGTCGGATCAGCGAAGAAGGCGCGCGCCTCCTCGACGCCGTCCATGTGCGACGTGTGGTGGTCGACGTAAAACCTGAACGCGTTGCTCCAGCGGTTCAGGCGGTACGTGCCGACGCGGACGTCGGGACCCGCGCGGCTCGCCACCCAGCGCGCGACGTCGGGGATGACTTTCCGCTGCTCGAGCGCCGGTAGCACCCAGGTGATGACCGCCGCATAGGTCGCGACCATCGCCGTCAGCGTGACCCAGGGGAGGCGGGGCAGGCGCGCATGGCCGAAGCTGACGCGTGCCGTGACGACAATGCCCGCGACCAGCATCACAATCGGCGCGATGATGGCGGCGTTCGGCAGGTCCAGCCTGGCGATCATGAAGTAGCCGCCGCCCGTGCCGGCGAGCACGAGGATGGGGCCGATGGTCTGCACGCCCATCCGCGCGCCGGCGTTCTGCGCGATCGCCGTGCGTGTGCGGACGTCAGCCCACGCGCGCGCGCAGACGAGGCACAGCGCCGGCGCCGCGGGGAAGACGTAGTGATCGAGCTTGAATCGCGACGCAGTGAAAAAGGCGAGGATCGCGATGGCCCAGCACCAGAGGAGCGTCTGGCTCGAGTCGAGCGAACGCTCGCGACACGCACGCACATCGTCCCAGAGTGTCCCGATGACCAGGCCCGTCCACGGCAGCAGGCCAGCGGCCAGCACGCGGAAGTAAAAGAGCGGGTCGAACTTGCTGCCGAAGCGGTTCGAGGCGAAGAGGCTGACGTTTTCATCGAAGATGTATGCCGCGATGAACGCGTCGCGGAACCGCAGCCACATGTAGACGAACCACGGCAACGACAGCGCGACGACGAGAAGCAGCCCCCAGACGAATCGCAGCGCCAGCAGCCGGCGCCGCAGATCCGCGGACGCGAGCATCGCGAGGCCGAACGTCAGGCCGCACAGCACAAACGACAGCGGTCCCTTTGTGACGACGGAGCCGGCGATCAGGAGGTACCCGGGCCACTGGAGCGCCGGGCGATCCTTCAGCGCGGCGACGGCGATGAGCGACACGCCGCCGAACAGGAACGCCGTGAAGATCATGTCGAGAATCGCGTAGCGGGCGAGGGCGAAGACGGGCGGGCTGGCGGCCAGCAGGAGCGCCGCGACGAAGCCGACTTCGAACGACACCAGGGCCGCGCCCAGCCACGCCGTCGTGGCGACGAGGGCAATGGCGGCAATGGCGGACGCCAGACGCGCGCCGGTTTCGTTCTGTCCGGCGACCGCCATGCCGGCCGCCTGGAGCCAGTAGAAGAGGATCGGCTTATCGAAGAAGGGCTGCTCGTTGTAATAGGGGGCGAGCCAGTCGCCGGTCCTCAGCATCTCGCGCGAGGCCTCTGCGTAATGCGCCTCGTCGGGGTCCCAGAAGCTGGCGGAGCCCAATTGCCAGAAGAGGACGACGAACAGCAGGGCCGCGACGCCGCCGATGCGTAAAAGTCTCAATTTCGCGCTATCTTAACGCACACCAAGAAGGAGGACTCATGTCCGCGACTGCAGCAATGATTCAGGAATTCGAACAGGAAGCCGCCACGACCCGGCGCGTGCTCGAGCGCGTGCCGACCGACAAGCTCGCGTGGAAGCCGCACGAGAAGTCTATGTCGCTCGGCACGCTGGCGATGCACATCGCCTCGGGGCCGGCGTTCATCACCGACTGGGCCGTGCAGGACTCGATCACGTTCGCGGGCGGCGCCTCACCAGAGGCCAAATCGACCGCCGAGATTCTCTCCGCCCATGACGCGAGCGTTGCCAAGACGAAGACGAACATCTCGTCTATCGGCGACAGCGGTCTCGGGACGATGTGGTCGATGAAGACGCCGGACGGCAAGACCGCCATGACGATGCCGAAGGCCGCGCTGCTGCGGAGCGTCGCGTTCAACCACATCTATCACCATCGGGGTCAGCTGTCCGTCTACCTGCGGCTGCTCAACGTGCCGGTGCCGTCGATCTACGGTCCGAGCGCGGACGAGCGTCCGGGCGGGATGTAACCTCCCGCGCTCCTGTTACCGTTCCAGGTGGAACGGCACGCTGGTCACGACCAGGTTGGGACGGAACAGGAGCGCGCCTTTAATCAGCAGCGCGCTCTGGTTGTGCAGCAGGTGCTGCCACCACTTGGCTGGCACGAATTCCGGAAGAATGACGGTCACGTAGTCGTCGGGCTGGTCGCGTTCCACCGTGTTGATGTACTCGAGCAGCGGCTCCATCACCGAACGATAGGGCGACGGCAGCACGACGAGCTGCACGCGCCCGCCCCAGTCCGCCCAGTCGCGCCGGATCTGCTCCGTGGCCTTCGGGTCGATATCGACATACACCGCCCGCACATCGTCTGAGAGCGTTTCGGCGTAGCGCAGGGCCTCGACGACCGCGCGCTGCAGGCCGCCGATGGGCATCACCACCGTGTTGTGCGCGCGCCGCTGCGGCGCGTAGCCCTTCAGCGTCAACTGCGCCCCGACGTGGTCGTAGTGCCGCCTCGTGCTCCTGAAGATCGCCACGATGATCGGGATCAGCAGCAGGACGATCCAGGCGCCTTCGAGCGTCTTGGTCACCGCGACGATCACCAGGACAATGCCCGTGACCACGGCGCCAAATCCGTTGATGGCCGCGCTCATCTTCCAGCCCGGCTCCCGCGCCTTGCGCCAGTGGATCACCATGCCGGCCTGCGACAGCGTGAACGAGATGAAGACGCCGATCATGTAGAGCGGCAGCAGCCGCTGCGTGTCGCCGCGGAACGCGATGATCAGGATGGCGGCAAACGTCGAAAGGACGAGGATGCCGTTTGAGAAGGCGAGCCGGTCGCCCTGGTTCATGAACTGCCGCGGCAGGAACCGATCGCGAGCCACGATTGACGCCAGGCGCGGGAAGTCCGCGTACGCCGTGTTCGCCGCGAGCACCAGGATGAGCATCGTCGCGGCCTGAAGCAGGTAGTACACGGCGCCCCGGCCGAAAATCGCGCGGCCCAGCTGCGAGACGCCCGACTCGGCGGCGTTCGGGACGACGCCGTAGCCGTGCGCCAGCACCGTGATGCCCACGAACATGCAGATGGCGATGACGGCCATCGCGACGAGCGTGGCCGACGCGTTCTTGGCTTCCGGCGGGCGGAAGGCCGGCACGCCGTTCGACACGGCTTCGACGCCGGTCATCGCCGTGCAGCCGTTCGCGAAGGCCGTGAGCAGGAGGAAGATCGTGAGCTTCGAGTGTCCGGCGTTTGGCGGGAGTATCGCCTGCACGGGCACGATGCCGCCGGTCGCGTACTTATACAGCCCCGCAAGCAGCAGCGCCGCGATGGCGAAGACGAAGAAGTACGTCGGCACAGCGAAGATGCGTCCCGATTCGCGGATGCCCCGCAGGTTGCCGAGCATCAGCACGGCGAGGCAGCCAAGGCACATCTCGACGCGATAGGGATCGAGTTGTGGAAACGCGGACGTGACGGCGAGGATGCCGGCTGAGATGCTCACCGAGACCGTCAGCGTGTAGTCGACGAGCAGCGACGCCGCGGCAATCAGCCCGGCGGTGTCGCTGATGTTTTCCTTCGCGACGATGTACGCGCCGCCGCCTGTCGGATAGGCGTGGATGGTCTGGCGGTACGAGAACGCGACGACCCCCAGGAGCGCGGCGATGACCAGGCTGATCGGGATCGCGTGCGTGAAGGCGCCGACGCCGGCGACGACGAGCGTGGCGAGGATGAAGTCGGTGGCGTAGGCGACCGACGACAACGCGTCGGACGAGAGCACGGCCAGTCCCGTGACGCGAGACAGGCGCTCGTGATGCGCCATGCTCGACGGGATCGGCTTGCCGAGAAGAAGTCGTTTCAGAGAAAACGCAGAATCGTCAGGCATGGTCCGTGAACCGCCGACGGGGTTAGCTGACGGGCTAGGACTCGGATTGTCCCTCGACGCACGCGGCGCCGACACGCCCCAACTGCCTTGGGTCCCCCGTATCCTGCGAGTGGCGCAGGAATTTAGGCCAGTTCGAATGCTATCATAGCGGGCTTCATTCGGCAGCCATGCGCATCGTGCGGCGCTACGTGATCGGCGGACGCGTTCAGGGCGTGGGCTTCCGCTACTTCGTGCAGTCGGTCGCGGTGCGCGAGGCGCTGACCGGATGGGTGCGGAATCTCGACGACGGGCGAGTCGAGACAGCGGCGGCAGGCGCCGCGGACGCGATTGAGCGGTTCGAGCAGGCGATACGGCAGGGTCCCGCGGCCGCGCGTGTGGATCACGTGACGGTCGACGACTCGTTCCCCATGGCTCCGAAAGACGACATAACGGGCTTCCACATTCGATAATTATGGACAACCTCAAGAAGAAGATTCGTCACGTTCCAGACTTTCCGAAGGCCGGCATTCTTTTCTACGACATCACGACATTGCTGCGCGACGCGGCCGGATTCCGGACGGCGATCGACAGCCTGATCGCGCCCTTCAAGAACAGCGACGTCGATCTCGTGGTCGGCATGGAGAGCCGCGGCTTCATCTTCGGCGCCGTCGTCGCCGACCGGCTCGGATGCGGCTTCGTGCCGGTCCGTAAAAAGGGGAAGC
>Ga0315281_10004903_pt1 | contig 19293 bp, 16 predicted proteins | sample YL17G07_0_MG_FD_204540 | JGI IMG/M metagenome (GOLD analysis project Ga0315281, IMG submission 204540) | Sediment microbial communities from Yellowstone Lake, YNP, Wyoming, USA - YL17G07_0 | ecosystem: Environmental > Aquatic > Freshwater > Lake > Sediment | place: USA: Wyoming | collected... | reverse complement strand
TTTCATTGCCTTCGTGATCTCGCCGGCCAGGCGCCTGACAATGGCCGGCGGCGTGCCCGCCGGAGCGACGACGCTGAAGGAAGTGAAGACATCCAGGGGAAAGCCGGCTTCCGCAATGGTCGGCGTGTTGGGAAGCTGGCTGGTCCGCTCCGTAACCGCGAGCGCCACGACCTTTCCGGAGCGGATATGCGGGAGCGCCGATGCGACATCGGGGAACATGAACTTGAGCTGCCCGCCGAGCAGGTCCTGATAGGCCTGCCCTACCCCCTTGTAGGGCACGTGCAGAAACTGCGCGCCGGTCACCTCTTCGAGCATCCTCACGCCCAGATACGTCGGGCTTCCCGTTCCGGCAGAACCGAAGGACAGCTTTCCGGGCTCGCGCTTGCCGATGGCGACCAGCTCGGCCATGGTCCTTGCGGGCACCGAGGAATGAACGCAGATCACCATGGGCGCCATGACCCCGCGCGTGATCGGCGCGAAATCGCGCTCGGCGCTGTAGGGCAGATTCCTGTACAGGCTCGGATTGACCGTGAGTGCAGGGTTCGCGGAAACGAGGAACGTGTAACCGTCCGGCGCAGACTTCGCCGCCACCTCGGCGCCGATGTTGCCGCTCGCGCCGGGCCGGTTCTCGACCACGAACTGCTGCTTCAGCGCCTCGCCCAGCGCCTGCCCAAGAAGCCGCGCAAACACGTCGGTGCCCCCGCCCGGCGAGGACGGCACTACCAGCCTCACGGGTCGCGAGGGCCAGGAGGCGTCCTGCGCCTCCAGCAGCCCGGTGAACAATGCGAGCGCCATGCCCGTGACCAAGGCGAAATGACGTTTCATGCGGCCTGCTCCCGTGGAACCTGTTGCCGGTTTGACCCGCCCATAGCGCGGCGGTATCGTTCAAACCGCCCCGACCCTCGCTGGAATTGTCTCCCAGTTGTGTCGAGCGTACATGATAAGGAGGCGTTCGCGATGTTTGTTTCGATGAGACTCTTCGCTATCGTTCTCGGCACCTCGCTGTGTGCCGCGCTTCCCTGCTCGGCGCTGGCACAGCAGAGCTCACCGCCCCGCCCGGCTGAAACTTCGGACGCGATGGTGTTCGCCAATCTGTGCTTTCAGTGCCACGGCCCCGGGATGTGGAGTGACCACCGGCAGGACCGGCGCGGCTGGGAAGGCGTGCTCTACCGCATGGTCGGCCGCGGCGCGCTCTGGACCGAAGACGACATCAAGCGCATGGCGAACCATCTCACCGCGACTTTCGGCGCCCAGCCGGGCAAGCCCTCCAAATAAAGCCGCATCAGAAAGCACGATCATGAGAGAACTCGTAGCACAATACCTGTCACGCTCGATTTCGCGGCGCGGCTTCCTCAAAGGACTCACTACCGCCGGGGTTTCGCTGGCCGCCGCGGAATCGATACTGGAGTCGCTCGTGCCGGTGGCCCATGCGCAGGAGGCCCGCCGCGGCGCCGACGCGATCAAGGTTTTCGAGGGAACCGGCGGTGCGTGCTTTGCCGAGCAACTGATCGCATCGGGGGTCAAGTATGTATTCGGAAACTCCGCGAGCGAAGATGCCCAGTTCTACGAGGCGCTGGTCGACCGGCCGCAGCTCAAGTACATCCTCACCCCTCACGAAGGGCCCGGCGCCGCGATGGCGGCCGGTTACGTGAAGGCCTCGGGCGAGCCGGCGATCGTCATGCAGGCGGCCGTCGTCGGCCTCATGAACGCCATGGGGCAGATGTTCAATGCCTTCAAGGAGCAGACGCCCCTGGTCTTCTACAGCTATCGCACCGACCAGACGGGCCGCGCCGGGCGCGACGGCTTCGAGGAGGTCGCGAACCAGGAGCAGATCGTCGCGCCGATGACCAAGTATTCGTGGCTCGCGCGGCGCCCGGACATGATCCCGGAAACCGTGCGCCGCGCGTTCAAGGCCGCGTGGACACCGCCCTACGGCCCCACTTACTGTTCGTGGCACTCGGACTTCAACGACGACAAGGTCAAGACCGAGATCATCGTGCAGGACAAAATCGACCCGCGCATGCGCGTGCGGCCCAATCCGAGCGAGGTCGAGCGGGCGGCGAGGCTCCTCGTGGACGCGAGGATGCCGCTCCTGAACGTCGGGGACGAGGTCTACAACCGGAAAGCCATCGGCAAAGCGGTCAAGCTGGCCGAACTCCTCGGTATGCCGGTGACCCAGGCGCGGCAGGTATTCGTGAGCTTTCCGCAGACGCACCCCCTCTGGGTCGGCGGCCCGCCCGGCAACAGGCTCGCCTCGCTCAGTTTTCCGAAGGGACCGGATGTCGTCATCAACGTCGGCAACAAGCTCATGCACAACAGCCCGGCGCCGATCGTGGGCCGCAACGTCAGGTTCATCGACATGCGCATCGACAGCGCGAGCATGGGCAACGTGATCACGACCGAGGTGCCTCTGGTCGCGGACGTGGCCTACGGCCTGGACGACCTGATCGCCGCGCTCGAGGGAATCATGACCCCGGCGATCCGGCAGAAGGCGCAGGAACGGGCGCAGGAAGTCCGGCGATTCACGGAACAGGCGAAAACCTTACGGTCCCTGGTGACCAAGAATCCAGACTGGGACCGACGCCCGATGCTCTCGGACCGCGTCACCTGGGAGATTGCGCAGTTTGCCGACACGGATGCGATCGTCGTCCACGAAGGCGGTTCCATCGGCCTGCACAGCTTCGGCTTCGATCCGCTGGGCGGGCGCGAGCTGTTCAACTATTACGGCGCGCATCTCGGTTCCGGCGTGGGCACCGCCGCGGGCGTGAAGCTCGCACGCCCGAACCGTCAGGTAATTTGCCTGGTCGGTGATGGATCGTTCGTTTTCGGTCCCACGGCGCTGTGGAACATGGCGCGCCTGGAGCTGCCCGTGATCACCGTCGTCTATAACAATCACGCCTACTCCGGCCCGCACAGCCGCGTGGTCGAGAAGGTCGCGGGCGGCCGCATGATACAGACTGGGCAGTTCGTGCATGACTATCTGGGCAACCCGGACATGAACATGGCCTGGATCGCCAAGGGATTTGGGGTCGATGCCGAAGTCGCCGAGTCGCCGGACCAGCTGAAGGCCGCACTCGCCCGCGCGCGCAAGACCACGGTCGAGGGCAAACCCTACCTCATCGATGTGCAGGTCGCGCGAAACGGCGTGGCCTGGGCGGACAGACCCTGGACGCCGCCGATCCGCATCGCAAGGGAACGCACGAAGAAGGTCTAGGCCGCGTGCCGCGAGCAAGGCCAGCTACCCGCTCTGACGGCCTTCTGCATCACGTGATGCCGGCAAGGACGAGGTAGCCGATGGCCTTGCCGGCGGCCATGACGCCCCCCGCAACGACGAGGTGCTTGGCGATTTCCGGAAGTGCTGGCACGTTTCGGTCCCGTGCGACAAGGAAGGTCAGCCCAGTCAGCAACAGCAGACCCCAGATCGTGGACGCGATGACCGCGGCACCCATGGGAAGCAGCAATACGAGACACACGAAACTGAGCGACAGGCCGAGCCTGGCAGCGAAGTTGGTCAGCGTGGCATGAAATGCCTGGCGCGCCTCGAGCCGCTCGGATTCCTGATAGATATGGATGCTGAGCGAGTCGGTCAGGTTGTCCGCGATGGCGACGATGAGCAGCCCGCTGAGTATCGTGGCCTTGGCAGCGGTCGCTGCATCCAGGCCGACGATAAGACCCAGGCTGGTCACGACCGCCGCGGTGCCACCGTAGCTGAAATGGCGGATGGCCATTCGCCGCCGGTTCTACTCCGGCACCGCGGGCATGCCCAGGCCCATGCGGATCTTCAGGCCCTTGATGACTTCCTTGATGGCGCCGCACAACGGCAGAGAGAGCCGCGCATGGTCCGCCTCCGCGAGCACGATGGTCATGTCCTTCTCGGCCCAGGGCATGCCGCTCTGCTCTGCGCGCGTGTCCATCGACCAGTTCTGCGCGCTGCTGTAGTGCAGGGCTGCGCGCAGCTTTTCGGGATCAACCCCGAGAGCAGCCCCGAGCCGGAGGCCCTCGTCGTTCGCCGACATGCAGGCCCACAGGATGAGGTTGTTCACCATCTTGCCCACCTGCCCCGCTCCTGCCTGGCCGAGATGGAATACATCCGAGGCAAAGCTCGAAAACACCGGCCGGCACGCCTCGAACTGGGCCTCGTCGCCCGCACCGAGTATGAGCAGCTTGCCTGCCACCGCCGCCGCCTCGCCGCGCGTGAGCGGAATGTCCAGCAGCATCACCTGCCGCCCAGCCAGGCGCTCGGCCAGCCGCTTCGCGTAACGCGGCGCCACGGTCGACCCGACTGCGACAATCAGGCCGGGCTTCGCCCCATCGAGAACGCCGTCCTTGCCGAACAGGACGCTCTCCACCTCGCTGTCGAAGCCGACCACGATGATGACCAGATCGCTCGCCTGCGCAACCTCGCGCGGCGATCCGGCGATGCGCGCCCCGTGCACGGCCGTCGCGCGACAGGCTTCCGGCGACGGGTCGTAACCCACAACCTTGTAGCCCTTCGCAATGATGTGCTTTGCCATCGGGCAGCCCATCTTGCCCAGGCCCAGGACGCCTACTGTCTCGATCGGTTTCATTCGCTTGCTCATCCGCTGCCGGCAGGCCTCAGTCGGCCTTGATCTTCGCGTCCCGCATCACCCTGCCCCATTTTTCGTAGTCGTCCTTCACGAGCTTCGCGAACTGCTCCGGCGTGCCGGTGTTGGGAACCAGGCCCTGGCTGGCAAGCTGCTCGCGCATCTCGGGTTGCGCGACGATGGCGCGCAGGTCCGAGTTGTACTTCGCGAGAATCTCCGCGCTGATCCCTGCCGGCGCCCACACCCCGATCCAGAGGTCGACGTCGTAATTCGTGACGCCCTGCTCGTGCAGCGAGGGAATATCCGGGAACAGCGGATGGCGCTCGCGCAGGGTCGAGCCCAGCACTTTGATCTGTCCCGCCTTGATCTTCGGCAGCGCGACGTGGATCGGCAGGAACATGGCCGGAATGTGGCCGGCGATCAAGTCGTTCTCCGCCCCCGCCGAACCCTTGTAGGGCACATGCACGATATCCAGTCCCGCCTGAAGCTTGAACAGTTCCATGCAGAAGTGATGGTGGGTGCCGTTGCCGGGCGAACCGTAATTGAGCTGTCCCGGGCGCGCCTTCACGTAGGCTATGAATTCCTGCACCGTGTTGGGTGGAAAAGCCTTGTGCACCGCCAGCGCGAGGCTCGTGGAACCGATGTTCGTGATGGGCTGCAGATCCTTGATCACGTCATAGCCGAGCTTCGGGTACAGGTGCGGCGCCGTAAGTGCCGAGGCCGGGCCGACCATGATGGTGTGGCCATCGGGCGCAGCCTTGGCCACAAACTCGGCGCCGATCGTCCCCGACGCGCCGGGTTTGTTTTCCACCACGAACGGCTGATCCCAGCGCGCCTGCAGTTTCGGCGCCAGGATGCGCGCCACGATGTCCGGGCCCGCCGCGGGCGTGAAAGGCACGATGACACGGACCGGGCGCTTTGAAATGCCCTGTGCCATCGCACCGAACGGCGCCGCCGCAGCGGCCGCCGCCAGCGCACCCAGGAAACGCCTGCGGGAACCATTCGAGAATGTGCTCATCGCTCCTCTCTCCTCTTCGTATCGTCTGGGTAGTGAATTTGACGTTAAATCAATCTGTCATTTTGCACAGTTATGAAGTTCCAACTGTGCAAGATGACGAGACGGATAAAAGACAAAACCTTCGCCGATCCTGGTTACGCTCGCGGTGCAAAACGCATCACCGCGCCGGCGGAAGACGCGGGTGCGTTCATGCGTTGCCCTCTCCTACTGCGGCTGGAAGCCGATGTCACGCACCAGCTTGCCGTACTTGGCGTAGTCGCTCCTGATCATCTCGCCGAAAAAGTCCGGCGATTCGGCAACGATGATCAGACCGGAGGCGATCATCTTCTCGCTGACGTCAGGGGCCTTCATCGCCAGGTTGATCGCTTCGTTCAACCGCAGGACGACGTCGCGCGGCGTGCCGGCCGGCGCCACATATCCGAACCAGCCGCGCGAGTCGTAGCCGGGGACCGCGTCGGCGAAAATGGGCAGCTCGGGCTTGTTCGGGACGCGCGTCGGATTGGTGACCGCAATCAGCCGCACGCGGCCGGACAGGACGTGCGGGGACAGGCTGGTGTACGCACCGATCCCGAGCTGGACCTGCCCTCCCATGACGTCGGTGATGATCTGCGTCGCGCCCTTGTATGGAATGTGCTGGAACTTGAACCCGCCCATCACGGCCAGATTCTCGAACGCGAGGTGCGGGAATCCGCCCTCGCCATTGGTGGCCATCGTCAGTATTCCGGGGTTCGCCTTGGCCCAGACGATCATTTCGGCCGCCGATTTGAACGGCACGTTCGGGTTCGCGACCACGGCAAGGTAATTCGTCGCCAGCAGCGCGACCGGCGTGAAGTCCTTGAGCGGATCGTAGGGGAGCTTCTTGTAGGTGTGAGGCGCGACCACGAGGTTGCCGCCCTGTCCGACCGAGATCGTGTAGCCGTCCGGCGCGGCGCGCGCCGCGAGCTCCAGACCGATCTGGCCGCTCGCGCCTGCCCGGTTTTCCACAACCACCGGCTGCCCGAGGCGCTCGGCCATCTTGGGGCCGATCAGCCGGGCCATGATGTCGGCCGCATCGCCGGGCGGGAACGGAATGATGACCTTGACCGGCCTGGACGGATAGGTCTGCGCGAAAGCGGTTCCCGCAATCACGAATGCCAACGCCACCACTGCAAATCCGCGCGATACCGGGTGTCTCATGTCTTTCCTCCCCCTATTCGCCATAGCCGGAATTAGGCAGCTCGGCTCGCTCTTGCCTTTATTCGTCTCCCCATTTTGGTAAGTTACGAAGTTCCAACTTACCAAAATGGGGAGATCTATATAAACCCAAATACCCCGCCAAGTCAGATCCAGCGCGTCATCGGATAGCCGTCGCCCAGCAGCCGGCTCGCGGCGGCGCGGACGATTTCCCGCCCCCACTTGAACTCCTTGTACAGCAGAACGAAGCGCCAGAGGTCGCGCACGACCAGGCGGCGCTCGCGCCAGCTCAGCCGCATCAGCGCCGCGGGAAAATCGGCTTCGTGCGGCCTGTCGAAAGCGATCTTGAGCGGGTTCCACTGGTCGGTGGTGCGGCGCACTTCCGACGCGATCATCCTGCGGTACATCTCCTGCACCGGGCGGTTGCGCAGTCTCGCCTCGACGATCGCTTCGCCGGATATCGCCCCCGAATGCAGCGCGCAGCTCATGCCCTCGCCTATAATGTTCAGGAACCCTGCGGCCTGGCCGGTGATCAGCACATTGCCCTTGCCGAACACATAGCGGTTGACCAGCGACGGCCCGAAGTTCTCGGCGCAGCCTTCGTGTGTCGTGTGCGGGTCGAGCTTCACGCCGTGCTTTTCCTCCAGATAGCTCACCACGTTCCTGTGGCGCGCATCGAAATTGTCGCCGCGCTTGAACCCGACACCGACGATCTGCTGGCCGTCGCGGGCGTGGCTCCAGGTGTAATGGCCCAGATCCGGGTGGAACCAGAAATGGAAATACTCGTGGTCGAGCGGGCACTCGATGATGTTGTGGAACTTCTGCCCAACGAAAAACCAGGGAATCTGCTTCGGATAATCGGGATAGATCGCCCGTATCACCAGCGAGCTCGGGCCGTCGGCGCCGATGACCTGGCGCGCCCGGTACCGGATCTCCTCGCCATCCTTGCGTGCCGAGACCACGACGTGGCCGCCGTTGTCCTCGAGCCCCGTGAACGAGGTCTCGTCGTGCACCTCCGCGCCGCTGCGCTGAATCGCCCAGTAATCCGAATACCTGCGGTGCAGGTGGGGCGTGGTGCCGCCGAAGAAATCCATGCTCATCGACACCATGCTCGGAAAATGGAACGTCACCCCGCGGCACCAGGTCGGGTCATGCAGCACTTCGCGGGGCAGCGGGCCGAAGTTCTCGATCAGAAAGCGGTGTCCGCGCGGCGACAGGATGCCGCTGCAGATCTTGTGGCGTGGCAGCGCCTTGCGCTCGAGCACGACGGTTTCCAGGCCCGCATCCACCAGGCGCTTGGCAGCGGCGGCGGCCGAGAGACTCGCTCCGACGATGACTACATCTACTGAGCGCATGAGCATTTCATATCAAATATCAATTGAGCCAGGTGCACAACCGGCTTGTCCGTCACTGCCGTGAACGCGGCGATGTCATTCAGGTCTTCCACGACGATACGCGAGAATTCACGCCCCTCCAGGATCCAGGACGCCTGGTCGCGAACATCCACGCTGCTGCGCCCCAGCGCGGCCGGCAGGCAGCCCGCCGTGGTCGGGATCGCAAGCCGCTGCAGATCCAGGTTCATGCTGCAGCCGAGCGAAACGCGCAATGCATCATAGTACTTTACCAGCCGCTCCTGGTCGGCGTGGTAGGCACGCGGCTCGATCACGTACAGATCGCTTGCGCGCAGCTTGTCCCGAACCGCCGCCGCGGAGCTCGCCGCGACGCCCAGGCTTTCGACGCGCACGCCCGGCGGCAACCAATGGCGCAGCGCGCGAAACAGCATGCCGTCACCGACGATGAGGCGCCTAGCCCCGCGCAATTGCGCGAGAAAGCGCGCCAGGCGCGCATCGGCAATCGCGGCGCCCGCTTCGAGCGCGAGGGCAATGTCTGCGCCATCGTCCTCTGCAACCGCAAGCTTCCCGCTTCCGCCGAGCAGCGCCACCGTGCGTTCGAGCAGCACCGAATCGGCGTGAAGTGCCTTGTCGGGCACAAGCAGCGTGGCGAAACGCGATGCGGGCGGAACCGCCGATCCAGATTCCTTGCCGGTGGCGTTCATATCCATTCGGGCTCGCACCTGTTCCACCCGCTCCGGCGCATGGCGGGCAAGCTCGGCGCGCAGATCGACGATCATCGCCACCAGGCCCATGTCCTCAGGACAAGCCGGCTCGCACGCGCCGCAGAGGGTGCAGGCATCGATCGAAGCGGCAAGCTCATGCGCCGTCGCGCCGCACTGCAGTGCCCTGGCGCGGCCGTGCGGCGTCAGGCGTATGTCGCGGGTCGCGCGCCACACGGGACAGGCGAGCAGGCACAGGCTGCAGCCGGTGCAGGCATCGTATCCGGAGCGGTTATTCAGTCTCATGAAACCAGTCAAAGCTGTCATTCTGAGGCCGCAGGCGATATGTCATTCTGAGGCCGCAGACGATATGTCATTCTGAGGCCGCAGACGATATGTCATTCTGAGGCCGCAGGCCGAAGAATCTCATCCTGTTCATTGCATGGATTGACGAGGATAAGATCCTTCGCTTCGCTCAGGATGACGCCAAGGCGATGACGATATCGCGGTTCTTGGAAATGCCCATCAGAAAATCACGTCCCGGTTGAGAATCATGGCCGGGTCGGCCTTGCGCTTCTCCGCGAGATGCCTGTCCACCAGCGTATCGCCGAACACGCGGCGGATATAGCCTTTCATCATCCCGCCGAAGCGGTAGTAGCTCGTCCCCAGCTCCAGGCCGATGTCGTAGATCTCGTTCTTGAACGATTGCAGGCGGTCGCGGGCGACCACCTGGTTCCCGATCATGGGCTCGAACTCGCAGCCATAGGCGCGCCCGCGCGCATCGGGCGGTATGCACGACAGCTCGTAGTGTGGGCGGTGGTCTTCGCGCAGCTTGATGCCCACGCAGTACAGCGTGTAACGCCGGAAGTACTTGCGGCACACCGCGTTGCCGCGCAGCACTGCCTCGACGAATTTCTCCTCCGATGCCGCGAGATCGGGGATCACCATCTTCCGGCCGCCCCAGAACTTCCACACGGCGCGCGAGAATACGACGGTGCGGTCGAACATCTTGCCGTTGCGCGTATATTCGGCGCGCCGGAACTCCGGGAACAGCTTGCACCTGCGCTCGTAGAGGAACAGCGCTTCGCCGAGCCGCCACGGGCGCAGCGCGTAGTAAGCCAGCATGCGCAGTGCGACGGCGGCTTCGCCGTGCCCGCGCAGGCGCGCCTGCCACGCGGTCATGAACGCCGCTTCGCGCGCGTCGGAATCGAACGCGACCAGCAGGTTCACGACCTTGTCCATCATGGTGAGAATGCCCGAGTAATCCGACGCATCGTTGCGGTCGAGCAGCTGCAGGTCCTCGATCGCCGTGCGCAGCGAGGTGTAGTAGTAGTAGTGCATGCGCAGCGGCGTGTAGGGCCGGATCCTGAGCGTGGCCTCAGTGATGACGCCGAACTGGCCGTAGCCGAGGATCACACGCTGGAACAGCGCGGAGTTCTGCGTATCGGAGCATTCGACGATGTCTCCGGTGGGCGTCACCACCTGCAGCGATAGCGCCTGGTCGGCGCTGCATCCGAGCCGCGCCGAGTTGACGTCGATACCGCCCACACCGAGTGTACCGCCGACCGATGAAGTGAGATTCAGCGGTGCCGACAGGTAATCGAGATTCTGGCGCCTGAGAACTTCGGCGAGGCTATGCCAGAAAATCCCGGCCTCGGTGCGCACCGTAAGCCGCTCGCGGTCGATGGCAATCACGCGGCTCAATCCGGTCATGTCGAGCAGCACGCCGCCGAAGGCGACTGATTCGCCTTCGGTGGTCAAGCCGCCGCCGCGCACCGTCACGGGCACGCAGTGGGACTGCGCTGCCTTGAGCAGGTTAGAGATCTGCGCCGCGCCGCGGGCGATGACCACGCCGTGCGGCATGCCGTAGGCCGTGCCGCCGGCGTCGGTGGCGAACGTGCCGCTCACGGAGGGCTGCTCGATGACTTCGATGCCCGCCGCGCGAAGAGCAGCGGCGAATTCGGTCCAGCACGCGCCGCCCCAGCGCTTGGGATTGGTCTGCTGACGGCGGATTCCCTGCAGGGCGTCGGGAGCGACGTGGTCCGGCAGGATCACGCCGGGCTCTATGACGGGAATATCCAACAAAGCGCTCCTGCGCGACGGGGCAGTCATTATATCGGTCCGGTTGGCGCGACAGACGATCCCTTTCGCTCGCCTCGGTCCCGTCTCAGCTGCCCGTCCCTAGGCGAGTTGCGCGAATATCGCGCGTGCTCTAAGGCGATGGGACGGTGAAAATCGTCCGATAGCGCGCGCTTCTCAGCATCTCGTCCGGATCGGTGCCGTAGCCGACAATCAGCGACGTTCCCACGAGCTGTGGCGACGACAAATCCGCGTTCTGCAGTATCTGCGCCCTCACCAGCGCGTTCTGGCTGTCGAGCGCCACGCCGCGCAGGAACTCCGTCATCGGCCAGCGAAGCACGCTCCAATTGTTGCCGGAATCGAGCTGGAAGTATGCGGACTGCATCAACGGGACATTGGCCGCGACGTAAACGTTGTAGCTCGCGGCGAACTTGCCGAAATCAGCCTCCGATGCCAAGGTTCCGCTTGCCGTGAGCCCCCTGAGATCAGCATAGAGTGAAGTCGACTTCAGTTCTCCGGACTTGTACGTGGCAAGGAAGAACGGCGGAATCAGGTGCTGCGGGATGCTGTTTGGAACCTCCGGAATCAAGTCCAGCGGACCGTCGATCGTTTCATTCACCACGAGGACCGGCGTCAGTCGCCGCGCCAGCGTGCCATCGCCGAGTTGTCCTTGGTCGTTCTCTCCCCATGCAACGGCCGTGCCGTCTGCCCGAAGCGCCAAAGCGCTGTTCCCTGTTGAGACGTCAACGACATTGGTGAGTCCCGGCACCATTGCCGGTGTGCCCCGATAGCCTATGGTGCCATCCCCAAGAAGAGAGGGGCCCCAGGTCCAGACGGTGCCGTCAGCCTTCAGCATGGCCCCGCCATAGGCAGCAATCTTGATCGCGCCGCTGAGGCTGGGTTGTGGAAGCGGGGTCAAATAGGGGAGAGGGCGGCCATTCGTATCCAGAAGATACGCCGCACCCCATCCCCAAACGGTGCCATCGCGGGCAATGGCAAAGGCGCCTTGACCGGCACCGATAATCCTGGCAATCGGCGGCAGGCCGGCAACAGGCTGCGGCGCGAGCGCATCGGTCGTCGTGCCGTTACCTATCTGTCCGCTACTATTTCGGCCCCAGGCCCAGACCTGCCCACCGGAATCCAGGGCGTAAGACATGTATTCCCCGGCGGCGATTTGAACGATACCGGCAGGCGCTTGAAGCAGAGTGAAGCGCGAGCGCGCGAATCTATCACCGAAACCGAGTTGGCCGTAATCGTTGGCGCCGGTCGCATATACCCGCCCCTGGGTATCGCGCGCAAGCGAATGAGACCAGCCTCCGGCGAGCTGCGCGATGCCCGACAGGCCCGGCACGAGCGCCGGTATGAATATCCAGGTGCCGCTCGCGAGACCCAGCGCGCCGTAAGTATTATTGCCCCACGCCAGCACCTGACCGCTTTCAAGCACCGCGAACCGCCCGCTGATCGTTGCTTCGATCTCGACCACGGTGCTGATTCTCGGATCGTACGCGTAGGGCAGACTCAAGGGCACGGGATTGGGCGCGAATCGTGTCCCAACGTCGTCGCCTAACTGCCCAATCGGCCCCCACGTGCGTATCTCGCCACGGCTGTTGAGAACAATCGGCGCGGGGAACCCCGCGCGTATTTTCGCTTGCGTATTGATCGCATTCGCCGGTGGCCTGACGAAAAGTTCCGGGTTTCCGCGCGCGATGCTCGCGCCTCCTTGATTGTCCACCGCAATGGCGTCGACACGGTAAGTGCCGATACTGTTGAACTGAAACGTCGCACTGCCGCTGGCGCCGCTGACCGAAACCGACTGACCGTCGGTCGCAAGAAGGCGAATGCTGGCGATCGTGCCGTCGCTGTCACTGGCATCCACAGTCGCGGTTACCGAAGCCGGCACCCGATCGCTGGACGTGGTGACCCTGAGGTTGATCGAAGGGGCGCGATTGATGCTCGCTGGCGCTGCCGCGTAAGCATTGAACGTCCCCACACCTCCAGGCCCGGCCATCAGCCCCGGCGGCATCACGGTATCGATCGATCCGCGCCCGAGCGATCCATCCATGTTTCCGCCCCAGCTCACGATGCTCCCGTCCCGGCGCAGCGCGAAACCCGCTCCCGAGGACATCACGCCGCCAGTTGCGATGGCGATCACATCGGTGAGAAATGTAAGCTTGATCGGAGCGGACTCATTGGCCAGCCCCACGCCGCCCAACTGACCGCTAAGGTTGGCACCCCAGCCCCAGACCGTGCCGTCCTGGAGCAAGGCCAGGGAAAACACGCCTTCGGCCGTTGCAACAGCGGCAACGCCGCTCAGTGACTGTACTCGAAGAGGGGTACCGACAGTGCTCGCGACCTCGCCAATACCGAGTTGGCCGGCAGTGTTGTTACCCGAGACCCAGAGCGTACCGTCGGCGCGGACCATGAAGGTTGCCGAGTTGCCGCCCGCAATGGCGACCACATTGTCCATGCCCGGTATCAACTGTGGCGTGGCCTGATAGGAGCGCGGGTCATCCTGGGGATACGCAAAAACCCCCGTTCCGAGACAGCAGGTGCTCCCCATCCCCCACACTTTGCCATCCGCGGTGAGCACCAGTGCGTGTGTCGCGCCGCCAGTGACCTGCACGACATTGGCCAAGCCCGGGACGCGCGTCGGTACAGACCGGTCAACGCGGTCGCCGAAACCTAGCTGGCCTGAGTCATTGCGGCCCCAGGCCCACAAGCTTCCGTCGGTGCGGATCGCGTAGGTAGATGAACTCTCTTGAACGACCTGCCTGACTCCGTCGAGCACTTTGATGGGCTCGCTCGAAATATTCGAACCAGGGTTGCCAATGCCGAGTTCGCCATAAGTATTCGAGCCTGCTCCCCAAAGCGAATCATCCGACCGGATGATCCAGAACGTCAATTGGCCCAAGCTGACCGATTTCGCATCGGCGAAACTTTGCAATTTCGCCGGCTGCGACGAGAAGTTGAGGGTTGTGTTGCCCACAACCCAGATCACACCGTTTGCATCGCGCACGGTGAAACCAGCCCACGAGCTCGCACTGATCTGAGGTGTCAATGCCTGGGCCGGCATGGTTATCTGGAACATAGCGGCACATATGCAGCAGAGGACTCTTCGCCCGATCATTCCTCCCCCTCCGGTCCCGCTTACGGAATGTCCATCAGAGAATCCTTGAAAGGTCGATATGCCCCCGCCGCACCGGCGGGCACCAGAAATAGCAGCCCGATACCGGGTGCGTGAACCTGAACAGCGCATCGACGATGCCGTCCTCGGCGCCGACCATGCGCCGCAACTGCGCTTCGAACGCATCGAGCGATTTCCCGAATGCGACGAACACCAGCCCGGCGCGCGTGCCATCGGTCCAGGGCATGGAACGGCGCAGCACGAAGGCCTCGGGTTCGAAGCTCTCCTGCGCGGCGCGTTTCACGTGCGCGGAGGCCGGCGCGCGCAGGAGTTCCACGTTGTCGCGCTTTCGCCGCCCGATGGCATTGTCCTGGTCCCGCGAGTCCATGGACTGGAAGCTGTCGAGGTCGTGCACCCACTGCTGGACGGCGACGAAGGTCGAACCGTCCAGGCCTGCACCCATGCCATCGACGGCCGCGGCCAGAACCGCCTTCCTTCCGCGCGGGTTTTCAGTTCCGTCTTCGTAGCCGGTCAGATCCAGGCCCTTGCCGTAGCGAAACGCATCGATTGCGTGTTCCAGGACGAAAGCCGGCATGAGCGCGGCCTCGAGATTGCGCCCCTGGTGCAGGAGCGCGCCGCGGTCACTGCCGCGCAGCCAGCACCAGAGCGCCTCGGGCGTGGAAGGCACCTCGAAGCCTGCCCCGGCGTAGCTCGGGAATGGTCGCATGCCTTCGACCGTGCTGCCCAACATGCGCAGCACGGATTCACCGATGCCGACGACGCAGCTTTCCCCGTCAGCCAGTCCGGCAAGCGCGGCGAGCGGGCGCCGCGGGTTTGCCCGCGGCCTCAACGAAAAGCTCAGATAGCGCGCCGCCGCCGGAACGGGCGCGAGCACGCCGGGCTGGAGGGTATTCATGCTTCGCCTTTGGGTCACGCCAACTCACATTCCCAGTATTCGCCCAATCTCGGCAATGTATTGACTGCCCTTCAGACCCTTGGCGACAGCCGTGTCCAGCGCGTTCTCGAAAACATCCCGGATGTCGTGCAAACCGTCCCTCACCCAGTGGTGTCTGCGCACGGGAGAGACCAGCACATTCCTGAGCGTTTGAACTTCGTCTCTCAGGCGCTGGATATCGGTTGCGGTGCCCTGGACATTCGCGAGATCCTTTTCCAGCGCCTCGAGCAGCTTGGCGACTTCGTCCAGATTTATTTCCGGTGCACTTTGCTTGTCGGTCTCGGTCGTGCTCATGACTTGCTCTCCATCAACATTCCCCTGCCCGCATCATATCCGGAGTCAGTGCAGGTCGAGCGCGTGGCGCTTGAGCGCCTGCAGCGGCACAAGCTTGAGCACCTTTTCGTGGGTCGCCTCCAGAACGACCCTCGGCGCCCTACCCGCCTCCCAGGCTTCGATCCAGCGCAGCACGTGCAGGCACCACCGGTCGCCCGGCATCAGGCCACGGAAGCGCATCTCGGGACGCGGCGTGCTGAGGTCGTTGCCGCATTCGCGTGAAAACTCCAGGAACTCCGCCGTCACCCTGACGCAGACCAGGTGCGCGACGCCCTGCTCACCGCGCGTGGCGCAGCATCCGTCGCGAAAAAAGCCGGTCAGCGGCGCAAAACTGCAGGCGAGCAGCGGACCGCCGAGGACGTTCTTTTCGTCTGACACTTCCTCGCTCATGGTCATTCAATCCTGTTTTGGCGGTATGACCGGCAGCAGCACCGAAGCCTGGCGGGACGGACCGAAATGCAGCGTAACCTTGCCGCCGAAGACGACCGGCGGCCGGTCGGTGGGGTCGTCGTGCACGAACGGACCGCAGCCGCGCATGGGATTCTTCATGTTCGAAAGCGTCGCCGCCTCGCCCTCGTACTCGTAGTCCCTGCCACGGATGGAGAGGGCAATGCAGTAGCCGCGCGGCACGACGATGCAGGTCGGCCAGATCTCGACATCGAGCTCCACGACCTCGCCAGCTTTGAGCGGCTGCTTCTCGTCGTGGGTGTGATAAGGACGATAAGGCAGCGAGAGCTTAGTGTCGAGCTTGCGCTGCGAGGCCCGCAGCCAGCCCTGCCCGACCGGCGTGTGCGGGTCGAGCGCCCCCTGGAACACGACATCCTTGCCATCCGGTGCGAATACGCGCAGCACGGCGAAAATGTCGGCGTCCACCGTGGACGAGGATATGAACAGTTTCAGCACCGAGGGGCCGGTGATCTCCATCTCCGCCTCGAGCGGCAGCGTCGAGAACGTCACGCCGTTGCCCATGGCTTCGTAGGTCAGCGACCGCTCTTTCGCGGGTGGCGTCCGCGCGAGCCGCATGCCGTCCGGATCGAGATGAAAGTGCGTCCACTGCGTGCGCGCGAGCGGCCATTCGTTCTCGTGGCGCATTACGAACTTTTCGCCGGGGTGGCGCACCTGCAGTTGCACCCGCGGCTGCCTGTCCCAGCCGTTGTCGATGCCCTTCAGGAAATGATCGAAAAAGCGCTTCTGCAGCTTCACCCCGTAATCGGTGTAAAACGGCGCCCAGTGCGAGCTGCCGTGCACTTCCAGCCACTTCTGCTTTGAGGCCGAACGCGTGTAGCCCTCGAAATTGCCGCGTGTGTGCAGCCCCTGCCCGCCCCAGTTGGCCGCGGAGAGCAGCGGCACGGTGACCTTCGAGAAATCAGGGGAGCGTTCGCGGTAATACGGCCCGTCGAGCGGGCGCGAGAGCAGTTCGGACCACATGTCCTCGCGGTTCTCCAGCAGTTCCTGCTCGGAGAGCGTTTCCGGGCCGCAGACGAGTTCGCCAGTGACGCGGCTTTTCGCCCCGCGCTCGCCGACACCGTGCTGCACGGTCTTCACCTGCATGTCCTGCCAGTTCTTGCGGAACACGCAGATGATGCCGCCATGGCGGTTGCCGTCGCGGTAATTGTCCGACCAGCCTTCCCAGACGCAGATCGCCGCCAGGTGCGGCGGTTGGGTCGACGCAACGCGCCACTGGTTGGAGGCGTAGTAGGAAATGCCATTCAACCCGACCTTGCCCGTGCACCACGATTGCGCTGCGGCCCACTCGATGCACAGATGCAAGTCGCGCTGCTCGCGCCCGGCGTTGTGGCACAGGGTGCCGGGCGAGCGACCGGCGCCGCGCGAGTCGATGCGAACGCACACGTAGCCGTCCGGCACCCACTTCTCGGGATCGACCACCTCCCAATTCGCGTACTTGTTGGTGGAGCCCGCGAGCGCATCCGGGTTCTCCTTCGCCATGAGCTCCCAGGCCGTCTTGTAGCCGTCCTGGAACGCGAGCCCTTTGCCGTAAGGGCCATAGCTCAGGATCACAGGGTAACGTCCCTCGGCCACCGGACGGAACACGTCCGCGCGCAGCACCAGGCCGTCGTCCATCGTGATCGGCGCATCCCACTCGATGCGCATGCCGTCGCGAGTTTCGGTCTTCAATGCGGTCATTTTCTTCTCTCAGTGAATCGCGAAAAGCCAACAAATTAGTTGTTCATCCCCAAGCGCAATTCCGAGATGTCGTTACTGCGTGATCTGGTTCTGGACAATATCGCGTCGGCCCATCGAATTGATTCCTGTATCTGGGCACCACTTGACTCGCCCATGACGAATCCAAAAGTGGCTATAGCATCCATCGAGGCGCCGGACTGAGGGAGATATAGTCGGAATGCCGTGCCGACTAATTTTTACGCGCCATCGAGGCCTTCGATCTGCCATCAAGGAAAGCATAATCACTTCGTTGCAACCACATGGGCATCGCAAGTACGCCCATTTTTGGTACCCGGATCCTCCAATAACAAATATTTTCCTTGGCGAAACAAATTCCAGCTGCGGGTGTTCGGAAACCATTACTGCACGATATCGTGAGTCAGTATATCGCCCTATCCACGCTAATATCCTCTGTATGATTCGCTGGATCACGAATTAATCCACTCGGTCAAGGAATGGCTCCACATCGCCTCGACCAAGTACTGCAGAACTACCGCAGACGCCACATTCTTGCGACGGTTGCTCCCCAGGTCGCAGGTCATGCATACGGTGAAATAACCTCGTCCGCTGTGCAGTTGAGCCTCCTACACCCCTGAACCCCTGCAGTCGATGCAGCATTTCGTTGACCGCCATGGTGGCGACCTCAGTCGTAAAGGTCACCACTGCAGGGTTTGGCTCGCCTTCTCCTAAGACATATGCTTCTTCTTTCTGCCGCTCAAACTCTGCGGGATTCGATCGGCGCAGCGCCTCGCTCATCGCCATTCTCAAGTTGATAACGCCTCTACACAGAAGGCAGGCATTTCCGGGGTAAAGGACCGTAACCCTCCCATCGAGAGATTGAACATAGGGCAACGTTGCATTTTTGATCTCAATCGCTAGCCCCATATCGAAAACCGGCACCAAATAATAGTAAGCGAACCGGTTCAAGAATAATCGCCCCTGATTGTCATCAGAGCACCCGAAAATTATGTCACACGATTTGAGAGCGTCACGACACTTGATATCGTCAACCCACGACTGTATCCCAACTACTTGGTTGCCTAGTCCTATCGATTCGATAGCTTTCTTGACAACATCAACCTTCGGGTCCCTCTTTAGTGCGTTATCCAAACTGGCGCCGTGGAGTCGATTGATATTCGTAACCTCAACTACGTCCTTATCAATCAGCAGTAATTTTCCCACACCGAGGCGCGCTAATAGCATTGCGGTTGCACTTCCGGTGCCACCACATCCAATTACCCCAACCATTAATCTAGACAAATCCTGGGTCAGCGCTTTTCCAAATGCCAGCGTCTGCCGATGAAATACATCCGGGGTAACTCCAGCTCCCCGGCCTTCATAACGGAGGTGGAAGCGGTCTCCAAAAATTCGAACTTGGTCGAAAACACAGCTCCGCTCAGGATTCAGCCACACGCGACCGTGGATTCCGCTGTCGGGCGTAACAATAAGGCTTACGAGTTCCGTACCATAACCATTACGGTTAGCCGCAAGCCGAACCAAGTCCGCCTCGTTTCTGTTGTCTTGATCGGAAAACAGAGGGAACGCGTCAGAATGATTGTGGACGATACCTAAAGCGGAGGACTCACTTTGCGTTTGCTTCAGCGCCCCTATGAATGATTGCGTGTCCCAGGTTATCTGATTGGGATTTGAAACAATTACTCAGTAGTGTCCCAACGTTTTTCAGAGGAGAACGCCCTGGATCGGCGAAATTGGCGGCTCTGAATTGGTCGAGGGGTTTGGAAGCAATTGATTTATGGGTGTTGTTTCGAACATGGTCAGACTCAGGATTTGTAGGATTTCATAGAGGCT
>Ga0315281_10004902_pt1 | contig 19293 bp, 16 predicted proteins | sample YL17G07_0_MG_FD_204540 | JGI IMG/M metagenome (GOLD analysis project Ga0315281, IMG submission 204540) | Sediment microbial communities from Yellowstone Lake, YNP, Wyoming, USA - YL17G07_0 | ecosystem: Environmental > Aquatic > Freshwater > Lake > Sediment | place: USA: Wyoming | collected... | reverse complement strand
CTATCTACTCAAAAACCTAAGGATTGTATGAATCTCAAGCTGGAAGAAAACATGCCTGGGGTCAAAGCTAAACTATACACTTTACAATAAGCAAGAATTGTTGGTGTCATCCATAAAAAAGTTGGCCCTGATTTTTTGGCGAAACCTTCCACGTCCTCAAAGAGAAAGAAGAATGTGGATATGGGAAGTATCGTACCAGACTCTTGGAACGAATTGGGAAGCGCCCATTAATCGGGGGCGACTAATTTGAGTTTTGGAAAATACGTTCGATAACGAGAGACGTCCCTGGTTAATAAGGGAATATGAGCTATCGCAGCATGAGCACCAATGAAAAAGTCAGGAAGCGTCGAACTCCTCCTCCCGCCTCTTTTACGATAAGCTAAAAAGCATTTGCCCGCAAGGAAAGCTGCTTCCCATGGAAGCGGGTCTCTCCTGAAAAAGCTTGGAGGCAAAACCATCTCAACATCCTCAATCCGATGGAAACCGATCGAGACCTCTACGTAAATAATCGGATTGATGACCAGGATATGGGTTTCCGCATACTTAGCCAACGTATCCGAGGACCATTGAAACCATTTCTTGTCCTCCGTAACGATATCGAGAATGACATTACTATCCACCAGGATATCCATGGCCTACCCCCGGGTGAGCGCCAAAATCTCATCAGTCGTCATTGCTACTGTTGCTTTCCTTCGCATGCGATTGATCAGATCGCGAGGTCGTCTTGATGAAGATCCGGTCTGCCTTTTCAGCGTGACAGTATTTCCTTTAATTCGGAACTCCACTTCCGTATCAGGAAGAAGTCCCGCCTTTTCCCGAATTTCAATCGGGATGGTGACCTGGCCTTTCGACGTGATACGCATCATCTATCTCCTTTCTTACTCTTACTTGTAATATTCTTACTTCTTTATTAGAAAAAGTCAACCAAAATTTCTGTAAGTTTCCGAAAATGTAAAAGGGTACGGTTCTATTGATTAAGAGAAATGATGTGTCATCCATAGAAAAGTTGGCCGTGTCCGCAAAACAAAACGAATAGGGCATAGCGCAGAGAAGTCAAGAGATTTACTGGGATGAATTCTGGATGATGGGTTTATTTTGTATGGGCCTGAATACTCTTAACAATTAACATCCTGGCATAGGTAGTAGGAGGTAGGCCTTCTTTATCAGCAAGCTCTCTTAACCTTCTTATGAACTTAGGCTCCAGACGTAAAGAGATGACTTCTTTCTTGGGTCGAACAAAAACCACATTTTTGGTTATCTTGAAGTCATCGTGATAAGCCGTTGAATCATGGGTATCCCAAAATTTCCTTTCTTCTTTTAAGCTTTTAAATTTTGGCACTTTCATTCTTTCCTCCTTCTATAAAATCGCTTTTCCTTTTCGGTCATGTCTCTGGCAGTAATGATTTTTGTTTTTTTATATTTTGAGGCCCAACCGATGAATAATAGCCGCCCTCCATGAGTTTTTCCATAAGCAAGATATTTGCCTTCTTTTCCCCGCATCATAAGTGGTGTGTCTACATCATTAAACAATACCTCTTCAACCTCTTCCGGTGAAACCAGGTGATTAGAAATATGATCAACTGTTTCCTGATCCCATGAGATTTTTTCTATTTTCAAGAACTCCTCGATTTGTTAATAATGTAATACATTTTTAATAAATAATCAAATGATTGTCAAGCCGAAATAAAGACAAAGAGTTAGCCTTTAGCTTTGAAATTTGGTATCATCCATGAAAAAGTTGACCCTGCTGAATAGCAAAGGGCATGGAGCATGGAGCATTGAGTAACTCGTTCTTCCAAGAGCAGAGACCCTTCACGGAGCCTACCCTGAGGGAGATTCTTCAGTCGCTACTCTCCTTCAGAATGACAAAGAGCAAAAGGTTCAGGGTGACAACAAACCAGAGTCTTTCAACAACCCCATCATTTGTCAATGGTCATTAATGTTTAGAAGAAGATGCTGAGAGCATCATCGGGGTCGTATTTTTCTGGAGGTTTTTTATCCTTCTCTTTTAATTTGGCATGGGCGGCTGCCAGGCGCGCTATCGGGAGGCGTGGAGCAGAGCAACTGACATAATTGAGTCCGATGCTGTGGCTGAATTCGACCGATTCCGGATGACCACCGTGTTCACCACAAATTCCAATTTTGAGGTCTGGCTTCGTCCTCCTTCCCCATTCAATGGCGATCATCATTAACCTTCCCACTCCTTTTACATCCAATACTTCGAAGGGATTGTCCTGGAGAATCTTCCTTTGATTGTAAAGGGGTAGAAATTTGTTCTCTGCATCTTCTCTGGAAAAAGAGAAGGTGGCCTGAGTGAGGTCATTCGTTCCAAAGGAAAAGAAGTCTGCCACCTCTGCCAATTTCCCGGCCCTCATACAGGCCCTGACCACTTCAATCATCGTCCCGAATTTGAAGGGGATCTGAATTCCATAGTGTGTCTCCACTTCCTTTTGGACCTTTTTGACCAATTGATAAACCCATTTTAACTCTTGGCCTGTGCAGACCTGGGGAACCATGATTTCAGGTTGGACTTCGACCCCCTCCTTGAGCAATTCGGCTGCTGCCTCCAGAATGGCCTGAATCTGCATTTTATAAATCTCGGGATAGGTAATCCCCAATCTCACACCCCGATGGCCCAGCATGGGATTGACCTCCATCATCTCCTTCACCTTCCTGAGGGTTTCCTGCTGTTTTCGGATGAGCTTTTTATCGAGTCTCTTTTCTTTAATCTCAACGATATCAGTCACCACATGGTCCAGAAGTCTGAGTGATTCCCGGAAAGAAGGATCCAGAAACTTCATCGCATCAGAGATATTTCCCATGGTGGAGAAAGCTGATTCCACTTCCTTCAACTTCCTCAATTCGTCGGCTAATTCTTCAGCGGATGGGAGAAATTCATGGAGGGGTGGATCGAGAAGGCGAATCGTCACCGGCAACCCTGCCATGGCCCTAAAGATTTCTTTTAAGTCGTTCTTCTGCATAGGAAGGAGTTTTGCAATCGTCTCTGCTCTCTTCTCCCTTGATCCTGCCAGGATCATCTCCCGGACAATGGGGAGCCGATCTGGGGCGTTGAACATTCTTTCTGTTCGGCAGAGACCGATCCCTTCTGCACCCAACTCCCTTGCTTTGATTGCTGCCTCTGGGGTATCGGCATTAGCGCGAACGCCCATGGTTCTAATCTCATCCGCCCAACTGAGAAGGGTGAGGAGGTCTTTGCTAATTTCAGGTTCTACGGTAGGGGCCTCTCCCAGATAGACCTCACCTCTCGACCCATCAATGGTGATAAAGTCTCCTTCCTTGATATGAACATTTCTGATGACGGCCTCTCTTCCAGTTGGATCAATCCGGATTTCTTCACATCCTGAAACACAGGGTTTTCCCATGCCTCTTGCCACCACAGCCGCATGGGAAGTTTTTCCTCCACGGCTTGTCAAGATTCCCTGGGAAGCGAAGAAACCGTGAATATCCTCAGGCTTGGTCTCTTCTCGAACGAGGATCACCTTAGAGCCAAGTTTTCCCACCCGTTCAGCCTCATCGGCATCAAAGATGGCTTTTCCAGATGCTGCTCCTGGAGAGGCGGGAAGGCCGATGCAAATTGGTTTTCCCTTGAAATTGGGGTCGATCCGCTTATGGAGAAGTTGCTCCAGCTCTTGAGGTTTCAATCTCAGGACTGCTTTTTCCTTATCGATCAGTTTTTCAGCGGCCATCTCTTTGGAAGTTCGAACGATTGCCTGAGCATTCATCTTCCCGTTTCGAGTTTGAAGGATGTACAGGTTTCCTTTCTCCACGGTGAATTCGAAGTCCTGAACTTCATGAAAATGTTCTTCCAGGGTCTTTCTCACCCTCTCCAACTCTCGATAGATTTTTGGCATTTCCTTCTTCATCTCTTGAATGGGTTTGGGTGTCCGGATACCGGCCACGACATCTTCACCCTGAGCATTCACGAGATATTCACCATAAAGAACGTTCTCTCCAGTCCCAGGGTCTCGGGTAAAGGCGACCCCCGTCGCCGAGTCAAAACCCATATTTCCAAAAACCATGGTGCACACATTAACGGCGGTTCCATTCGCCATTTCGGGGGTGATGTTAAATTCCTTTCGGTAATCTACTGCCCTCTTGCCCATCCAGGATTTGAAAACCGCTTCTATGGCGAGCTTGAGTTGAACCATCGGGTCCTGTGGAAAGGATGCTCCTGTCCTTTTTTTAACTAATTGCAGATATTGTTTACAGATATTTTTGAGATGATCAACATCGAGATCAGTGTCTTCCTTGGCTCCCACCCTTTCTTTTGCCTTGTTAAGGATTTGGTCAAATTCCTTTTCTTCCACCCCCAAGGCAATTTTTCCGAAGAGTTGAATAAATCTCCGGTAGGCATCATAGGCGAATCTTCCATCCGAGGTGATCTGGATCAGACCCTCAAGGGTCTTGTCGTTTAAACCTAAATTGAGGATGGTGTCCATCATCCCGGGCATGGAGATCGCCGCGCCCGACCGGACAGAAAAGAAAAGGGGATTTTGAGAGCTTCCAAATTTTTTACCTGCTTTTTCCTCAACCGTTTTCAGATTTACCTCCACCTCTTCCATGAAGCCTTTAGGGAGTTTCTTTTTGTTCTCATAGTAATGAAGACAGGCCTCCGTGGTGACAATAAATCCAGAAGGGACAGGAAGACCCATATGGGTCATTTCCGCTAGACCCGCTCCTTTTCCTCCAAGGAGTTTCTTATTGGTCCCATCTGCTTCTTCAAAAGAATAAACATATTTCGAACTTTTCATGGATTTCACTTCCTTTTGTATTTAAATTCATACTAATCATAATTGATTGAAAAATCAATCTCCATTTCTACCACTTCATGATTAGGATCGCCCTTGACCCCGTTGTTGTATGAAGTTAATATTTAAATAAATTTATCTTCTCCAAATTTAACATCATCCCCAATAGGTAAAAAATTCATTCGATTCAACGACGGGGTTGACCCCGTTAGATAAGCTTTAATGATTTCAGCGTGTAATGTTAATCCAAAAATTTCCCAAGAAGGGATATCCGTTATTTTACCCCGTTAGAAAGCCCCGTTGCTTGCAGCGGGGATGAACCCCGTAAGACCTCTGGGTCTCTTACGGGGTGAAGATATAATTCCCTCCGGGCCGGAGGCCTTCCGGGCCAGAGGCCTTTTAGAGCGAACACGGGGTTTAATGCCCCGCTTGCCCTGTTAGAGACTTTCTCTAACGGGGTGAATGAGCCTCCCCCTTGGAAAGTCGAAGACTTTCTAACGGGGTTGACAAGGCATATAGGTTCGGATAAATTTAAACTATTATAACCCAGGGAGGGAATCATGGGGAAAAAACCTTACATTCTGTGGTTTGACGAAATCGGACTCGACGATCTTCCCGTTGTAGGAGGTAAGAATGCCTCCTTGGGAGAGATGCGGAAGGAACTGACGAAACAAGGGGTGAACGTTCCTAATGGATTTGCTATAACCGTTAATGCCTACCATTCCCTTTTGGATGAAGGGATTGTACAGGACTGGCATGATGGTAAGAGTAAACCAAAGATCAAAGAAAATATTCGAGAGATCTTTTCTGATCTCGATGTCGAAGATGTGGAAAACCTTTCAGAGAGGGGAAGCCGGGTCCGGAGGCTTATCCATAGTTTGGAGTTTCCCAGGGAGATCGTTGAGGAGGTTGTTAAAGCCTATCGGAAGTTGTGCAAGGAGTATGGGGAGGATACGGATGTGGCGGTCCGTAGCAGCGCCACGGCCGAAGACCTTCCCGGTGCGAGTTTTGCCGGTCAGCAGGAGACTTATCTCAACATCCGCGGGGAATACGCCCTCGTTCAAGCCTGCAAACGATGTTTTGCCTCCCTCTTTACCAACCGCGCCATCTCCTACAGAACCCATAGGGGGTTTGACCACTTTTCGGTCGCTCTTTCCATCGGAGTTCAGAAGATGGTGCGCTCGGATAAGGCTTGTTCTGGTGTGATGTTCACAATCGATACAGAATCCGGCTTTTCGGACGTTGTGTACATCACAGGTGCCTATGGATTGGGGGAAAATATTGTTCAGGGAGTTATCAATCCCGATGAATTCTATGTATTTAAACCCTGCATTAAAGGAAATTATAAACCCATCATTCAGAAAACCCTCGGAAGCAAAGAGATCAAAATGACCTATACGCTGGAAGGAGAGGGGTCAACCAAGAATGTTCCTGTCTCCGCACAGGAAAGGGCGGATTTCATCTTGGATGACGGGGAGATTATTCAGCTTGCACAATGGGGGATAAAGATCGAAGAACACTATTCGAAGAAAGCAGGTGTCTACAGGCCCATGGATATTGAGTGGGCAAAGGATGGTATTACACAGCAACTCTTTATCCTTCAAGCAAGACCGGAGACGGTAAAATCCCAGGGAGCGATGAATGTTTTGGAGACCTATGTGTTGAAGGAGAAGGGGAATGTTTTGGTCCAGGGGAAGAGCGTCGGTGAAAAGATTGGTACTGGTCCCATCAATGTCATCACCAGTGCGAGAGAGATAGAGAAGTTTAAGAAGGGCGAGATATTGGTCACCCAGATGACAGACCCGGACTGGGAACCCATTATGAAAATTGCCTCGGGCATTGTGACCGACCGCGGAGGAAGGACTTGCCATGCGGCCATCATCAGCCGGGAACTGGGCGTTCCCTGTGTGGTGGGGACAGGGAGTGGAAGTGAAATTCTGAAGGATTATCGAAGTGCCACCGTTTGTTGTGCAGAAGGGGAAACGGGATTGGTTTTTGAAGGGATCCTCGATTATGAGGTGAAGCGCTTCGATATGGCACATCTGGAGAAGCCCCAAACAAAAATCATGATGAATGTAGGAAATCCAGACAATGCCTTCCACCTCTCCTTTATTCCCAACGATGGGGTGGGTCTGGCCAGACTGGAATTTATTATCAACAATTCTATACGAATCCACCCCATGGCGCTTGTCCGCTTTGATTCATTGAATGATAGTCATGCTAAAAAGGAGATTGAACAGTTGACCATCGGGTATGAAGACAAGGAGGCTTTCTTCGTCGATAAGCTGGCTCAAGGGGTGGCCAAGATTGCCGCTGCCTTTTATCCGAGAGATGTCATAGTGAGATTGAGTGATTTTAAGAGCAATGAGTATGCCAATCTCATCGGTGGAATCGAATTTGAGCCTGTTGAAGACAACCCCATGATTGGTTTCCGAGGAGCTTCCCGCTATTATGACGAGTCTTATCAGGAAGGGTTTGCTCTTGAATGCAAGGCGATGAATAAGGTTCGTGATGAAATGGGTCTGATCAATGTGAAATTGATGATCCCCTTCTGCCGCACGGTGGAGGAGGGGAGACTGGTGGTGGCCGAGATGAGAAAACACGGCCTCATCCAGGGGAAAAACGGTCTCGAAATCTATATGATGTGCGAGATTCCCAGCAATGTGATTATGGCGGATGAATTTGCCGAGATTTTTGATGGTTTCTCCATCGGATCGAATGATCTGACCCAGTTGGTGTTGGGACTGGACCGGGATTCAGAGAAGGTTTCTCATATCTTTGATGAGCGGGATCCGGCTGTAAAAAAGATGGTTCAATTAGTGATTGAAAAGGCCAAGAAGAATGGGAGGAAGATTGGCATCTGCGGCCAGGCTCCCAGCGACTATCCAGAATTTGCCGAGTTTTTGGTCCGTTGTGGTATTGATAGCATCTCTCTTAATCCTGACACAGTCATCAAGACTACCGACAGGATCTTGCAAGTAGAGAAGGAGCTGGGAATTCCCCGGAGGAAAGATTCGGAAAAGGAAACCTTAGCAGCCAGTTAAGTTTTTATTCCTAAATTTCAAATGACAAAGTTCAAATGGCAAAGGAATGTCAAAGCTCAAATCTTAAAAATTTGACATTTGAACCTAAGATTCCAGCAAGTGAAGATCCTGCTCCACATCTGTTGTGCCAACTGTGCCATTTATCCCCTTGAACGAATGAGAGAAAAAGGGGATGAGGCCGTTGGCTATTTTTTTAATCCCAATATTCATCCTTACCAAGAATATCAAAGAAGACTGGACGCATTGAAACAATACTCCGAGAGGGTTGGACTGGAGGTGCTCTATCGGGATGAATATCTACTTGAGGAATTTTTAAGAAATGTGTCCCATCGAGTAAACCCCGTTAGAAATTCCAGTCGTTGCGACTCGAAACCGAGCGGGGCATTAAACCCCTCCGGAATTATTCTAAAATCTGACCCCGCTGCAGAGCAGCAGGGCATTATTTCTAACGGGGTAAAGGAAAGGTGTCAATATTGCTACTCGGTTCGGCTTGAAGCCACAGCCCGTGAAGCGACAAAAAACGCCTTTGATGGATTTTCAACCACCCTTCTTCAAAGTACTCATCAAAATCATACTCTCATCAAAGAAACCGGCGAGCGCCTGGCCCGTGAGATTGGGATTCCATTCTATTACGAAGATTTTCGGCAGGGGTGGAAGAAGGGGATGGAAGTCTCAAAAGCTATGGGATTATACCGGCAGCAATACTGTGGTTGTATCTATAGTGAAAAAGAAAGATTTATAAAATCAAGCAAAATGTCAAATGACAAAGCTCAAATGTCAAATGAAGTTCAAAGTTCCAATGAAGCCCAAACCCCAAATGCCCAAGTATACGATTTAGAAGAGAGAACTGCTAAGTTTGGAGAACGAATAATTGAGTTTGCAAAGACCCTTGAGAAAAATGAAATCAACCGTCCTTTAATTGGTCAGTTAGTAAGTTCTGGGACGAGTATTGGCGCAAATTACATGGAGGCAGATGGCGCAGAATCAAAGAAAGACTTTCGGCATAAGATTGGCATTTGTAAAAAGGAATCGAAAGAAACAAAGCATTGGCTGAGAATGATCAGTAAGGCAAATCCACATAAAAGTGCGGAATGTCAACGATTATCTCAAGAGGCTCAAGAATTAACCCTCATTTTTTCTGCAATTCTTTTATCAAGAAAAAAGAAAAGTTTTGATATTTAGTCATTTGTCATTCATTTGACATTTGAAATTTGGCATTTGACATTATTTTTAGGAGGTCAGGTGTTCGGCTTTGGTGCTTTAGGAAAGATGCTCATCCTTCTGGGAGTCTTTATCATTCTGATGGGTCTTCTACTGCTCCTGGGAGAGAAAATCCCGTGGGTGGGTAGACTTCCCGGAGATATCATCATCAGAAAAAAGAATTTCACCTTCTATTTTCCCATCGTTACTTCCATCCTCATCAGCATCATCCTGACATTGTTGTTTACACTGTTCCGTAAATAAAATCCCCTCTCTCCCCCCTTTGCTAAGAGACTGTGTCGTAATGTCATTCTGAGGCATCAGCCGAAGAATCTCTGTTTTCTAACTTATTGACTCTATGAGATTCTTCACGGAGTTTACCCTGAGCCAAAAAGCGAGACCCTTCGCTTCGCTCAGGGTGACACATGGCGAAGGGCTCAGAATGACAATTATGGGGTTTTTAGACATTGCAACACAGTCTCTAAGGGGGGGATCAAGTGGCAACTTCCTTTATCATCTCCACCAGCATTCTCATTCCGAATCTCAGATTTTCGATGGCGATCCTTTCATCATTTCCGTGTACCCTCAATATTTCTTTCTCCGGCAAACGATAGGGACAGAAGTCGTAGGTCGTAATCCCTCTTTCTCTTAGGAAACGACTGTCCGTAGCTCCGGGGAGGAGGAAAGGAACCACTGGACAATCCGGGTCGTTTTTAGAAGCGAATTTTTGGATGGCCTGGAAAAGATCTGTGTTGAAGGGTGAGGGGGGGAGAGATTCCCCTTCCATTTTCCCCTCGACTTCAATTTCATCTCCTAATCTTTTCTTAATCTCTTTTAAAAAATTTTCTTTAGACGATCCTGGTATGAGGCGGCAGTCGAGAGTCGCGGATGATTCTGAAGGGATGACATTGGCCTTACTTCCGCCCTGAAGGATAGTGAGGGAGATGGTATCCCTCACCATGGCATTATAGATTGGGTTGGCTGTCAACTTCACTGAAAGAGAAGGATCGTTGAGGCCTTTCTCAATATCCTCAAAAATTTTTCTTTCATCAGGGGACTGTTTCGGTGCCATCTTTAAAAAAAATTCTTTAACCATGGGAAGGATGATGTAGGGCGTTTCCCATTTTGTCACCCTTTCTAAGGCATGGATGAGTTTCACATTGGGGTTGTCAGGATGAGGCATGGAAGCATGGCCTGAGGTTCCCTTAGCCTTTAATTGGAGTTGGAAGACAATCTTCTGGCCATTGGAAATTTCATATCGATCCGGAGCACCGGTTTCGTTTAGAACGACATATCCCCCCTCATTGAGGGCGTATTCCGATTCCATTAAGGAGGAGAGATTTTCCATGGCCCACTGAATTCCCCACGCCCCTCCGGTCTCTTCATCAGCGGCAGCAAAAAAGAGAATGTCTCTTTCTAAAGAAATTTTCTCCCGTTTTAAGATTAAGAGGGCCATCATCTCTATAATGCCCATGGATTTATCATCGAGAGCTCCACGGCCATAGAGATATCCATCCTCAATGATCCCTGCAAAAGGGTCGACTGTCCACTGTTCCTTTTCAACGGGGACGACATCCATATGATTGAGAAGAAGGAGAGGTCTCTTTTTTCCATTCCCTTTCAAGGTGGCCAGAAGGCTTCCTCGGCCTGGAGAGGGTTCGAAGACCTGACATGGAATTGAAGCGGCATCGAAATTTTTTTTGAAAAACCTCGCTCCTTCTACTTCATTCCCGGGCGGGTTAATTGTATTGATGCGAATATATTCCTGGAGATGATGGGTGGCTTCCTTTAAAAGTTGATCCCAATTCATGTTAAACTCCTATAACTGCAAATGCGTCTTTCATCTCGGAGTCTTTGTGTCATAGTGTCAGTAGACCCAAAGACGCAACGACGCAATGACTCAATGACCGAGGGGTTCTCAATCTTCTCCAAATAAAGGAACAAGCTTAAACTGGTTCACATCGACCAGACCTTTATCAGTGATTTTTAATTCTGGAATGACCGGCAATGATAAGAAGGAAAGTGTCATAAAAGGGTCTGGAATTTTACATCCAAGGTTTTTTGCAGCACGATGGAGGGATTCTAACTGATGGTTGACTTGGACAACCGAGGCTTCCGACATCAAACCCGCAATGGGCAAGGGAAGAGAAGCTAACACCTTTCCATCCAAAACAGTTGCCAATCCCCCTCTCATCGCTTGGATGACTTCTACGGCTTTCAACATATCCTGGTCGTTGGTTCCCACAATGACGAGGTTATGTGAATCGTGAGCCACGGACGAACCGATTGCTCCTTTCTTTAAGCCAAACCCCTGGACAAAACCAATCCCGATATTCCCTGTGGCTTTATGCCGTTCAACTACTGCAATCTTAAGAATATCCTCTTTGATATTGGGATAGACCACTCCCTCTTTCAAAAGGATTTTCTTCACACCTTTTTTTGTGATGATCTGATCTGGGATCAATTGGATAACTTTGGCAAGGGGCTGATCACTTCGAAGTAGAAAGGCATCTTTTTTAAGGGGCTTGATTCGAACAGATCCCGTGACTTTGGGACCCTTCCTTTTTCGGATGGGAGGAGAGACCATTTTACCCTCATCAGCAACCAATACCCCATCTTTAAAGACCTTTTTAATTTGAAATCGTCCCAGATGATCGAAACTGACAATGTCAGCCCGATAACCCGGAGCAATGGCTCCGAGGTCATCCAGCCTGAAATATTCTGCAGGATTGAGTGTTGCCATCTGAATAGCTAAGATGGGGTCAATTCCCCATCGGATCGCCTGCCTGACCATGGAATTGATATGGCCCTCTTCAAGGAGTTCTTTTGGATGTCGGTCATCGGTGACAAAGAGAAAGCGTCTCGAATTCTTGGGGTGGACAAGAGGGATGAGACTTCTGAGATTTCTTGCAGTCGTTCCTTCTCGGATCATAATCCACATCCCATTTTTCAATTTTTCTTTGGCCTCTTTGAGAGTGGTACATTCATGGTCAGATCGAATTCCCGCAGTGAGATAAGCATAAAGCTCTTTTCCTGAAAGCAATGGGGCATGGCCATCAATGCGCTTCCCCTTTGCCATCTCAATTTTTTTGAGAACTTCTGGATCTCTGAAAATGACACCCGGGAAGTTCATCATCTCTGCCAATCCAATGGCCCAGGGTTCTTTGAATAGAGGTCTTAAATCGGTCGCCTTTAAGGTCGCTCCAGATGTTTCCATATGAGTGGCGGGAACACAGGAAGGAACCATGATGAAAACATTTAAAGGAACATCTCCCGCCGATTCTGCCATGAAGCGGATCCCTTCCCGACCCAGCACATTGGCAATTTCATGGGGATCTGTGATGACAGTGGTGGTTCCGTTAGGAAGAATAGCTCGAGCGAATTCAGGAATGGTTACCATGCTCGATTCAATATGGACATGACCGTCGATCAACCCGGGACAAAGGAAATCGCCCTTTACATCGATGATCTCTCTGGCTTGATAATCTCCGAAACCTACAATCACTCCTCCAAAGACGGCGACATCCTTTTTTTCAATCTGACCCGAGAAGACATCCACAACCCTTCCGTTTTTAATCAGGAGATCAACCATCCCATCGCCTGAAGCGATCCGGATTTTTTCTTTTAGCGATACCATTTTCCCCATTCCCTCCTTACAAACTTAATATCAAATCTATCGCCTTTGATCAAGGATATATCTCCCGAATAAGAATGTAGCGCCGGCATTTATTGCCGACGAATATCGTCGCCCCCAATAAATGGGGGCGCACCAATATTCTTCCCTCTCCCTTGACGGCCTCCGGCTCAGAGGAGCCTCTGCCTCGGAGAGGAGAGGGTTGCCTGCCTACCGGGAGGCAGGGGGTGAGGGTGGCATACCACCATTTATCCCCCTCCCCTCACTCCCCTCCCGCCAGGGAAGGGGAGCTTTTAGGTTGACAGGGAGGTTTTCTCTAGGCTATTTATGTTTTAAACATTTAGGGGAAAATGAGTCGATAACTAGAGAGATGAAGATGCAAAACCGCCGTCTTGCGCAAGAAGGAAATATTTATGTTATCTCGGTGATTGGAGAAGATCAAGTTGGGATTGTCTCGGAAGTGACCCAACTGCTCTTTAAGCAAGGCCTGAACATCGTGGATATTGAGCAGACAGTCATTCATTCCCAATTTACCATGGTACTCCTCATCCAACCCCTCCGGCCACCTTTTCAACCGAGTACAGTGCGAACAAGTCTCAATCGATTGGCAAAGAGACGGGGGATGAGTATTACAATGACCCCCCTTCATGAATTTAAGGGGTTAAGGTTGGCTGAAACCAAAAAGCCCTATGTCCTCACCCTTCTGGGACCAGACCGGGCAGGAGTCGTGGCAGCCTTCTCTTCCACTCTGGCCAAACACCATTGCAACATTGAGCGGATTAAGATGATCGCGAGAGGAGAATTCTTTGCCATGGAAATGTGGGTTGACCTTCGGGATGCAATTTTTTCCCTTTTGCGCCAGGATCTCGCCACCGTTGCTAAAAAGGTTGGAATGGATATCATTGCCCAGCCTGAGCATATATTTAAGAAGAGAAAGAAGGTCATTGTCTTTGACATGGATTCAACCATCGTGGACGGAGAGATCATTGACGAAATGGCGAAACTCGCAGGAGTGGGTAAGAAGGTAGCCGCCATCACTGAAAGAGGAATGCGGGGGGAGATCGATTTTTCGGAGTCTCTCCGGGCAAGGGTATCTTTTTTGAGAGGTTTGAGGATTAAGAGTTTGGAATCCGTTGCCAAAACGTTTAAACTCACCAGAGGGAGTGAAGAACTCATTGCAGCCTTGAGGGAGATGGGATTTAAGGTTGCCCTCATCAGCGGTGGATTCAGCTATTTTACGGATGTTTTGAAAAAGAGGTTGGGATTTGATTATGCCTTCGGAAATGAATTGGAGATTAAAAAGGGAAGGCTTACCGGAAGAATTAGAGGTAGAGTCATCGACGCCAAAAGAAAAGCCGAGGTCCTTGATGCAATCTGTCTTAAGGAAGGAATCACCCGGGACGAGGTCGTGGCGGTGGGGGATGGATCAAACGATCGGATTATGGTGGCGAACGCAGGGTTGGGGATTGCCTTCAATGCGAAAGAGGTTTTGAGGAAAGTGGCAGATGGTGCCATTACGAAAGATCATATGAAAGGAGTCCTTTATTGTCTGGGGATTTCGGATCTGGATCTAAGAAAATAATTTTAAATGTCAAAGCTCAAAGTTCAAATGAAGTTCAAATTCCAAAGTTCAAATCACAACTATTTGACATTTAAGCATTTGACATTCACTTGACATTGGGATTTTGACATTTGGCATTTAAATCTATGCTTAAACTTCACCATATCAAAGCCATCATCTTCGATTTTGACGGAACCCTCGCCGTGCTGAACATTGATTTTTCCTTCATGAGGGGAAAGGTGTTCGATTTAATGAAGCGCTATGGCGTTGCGGAGGAATTGGTCGAAGAAAGATATCTATTGGAGATCATTGACGAGGTCTATCAGATCTTGTGGACGAAGGATCCTTCCGGCGCAGAGGATTTTTATCAAAAGGCTCATCAGATTCTTCATAAAATTGAAATGAAAGCAGCAGAAAACGGGAGTTTGATTCCGGGTGCAGAGAGGGCATTAAAAAAGCTGGGAAGGAATGGAATAAAAATAGGGATCATCACACGGAACTGTGAGGAGGCTGTTCGGAAGGTTTTTCCTAACATCAATGATTTTTGTGATGTTTTCGTTTCAAGAAATTCGGTAAAGAAGGTCAAACCCCACCCAGATCATCTCACCTATGTGATGGAATCGTTGAAGGTCTCAGGTAAAGAATCAGTGATGATTGGAGATCATATCATTGACATTCAGGCAGGGAAGAAGGTGGGGATGAAGACGATAGGTGTATTGACGGGATGGACAAAGAAGGAGGAATTTGAGAAGGCAGGAGCAGATTATATTTTGAGAGATGTCTCAGAGGTTGGCAGGTTGTTAGAGGAATAAGAAATTGGAGCAATGGAATGATGGAATATTGGAATAGTGGAATAATGGGGAAGTAAAAGGCTAAGGCTAAGGCTAAGGTTAAGAACTGATAAGGTTAAGGCCTAGGTTAAGGTTTAGGAAAATCTCAACCTAAACCTCAACCTGATAATATTTCATCCAACATTCCATTATTCCATGAGTAGTGTTTGCTCAGGTCAAAAGAAGAGGAGGTAATGAAAATGGGGAAGAGAGTGATCCAAACAGAGAAGGCACCCAAAGCAATCGGTCCATATTCCCAGGCCATTCAGGCAGGAAATTTTCTATTTCTCTCTGGGCAGATACCTCTCGATCCAAAAACAGGTGAATTGGTGAAAGGAGATATCCGGCAACAGACTCAGCAGGTTTTAGAAAATATAAAAGGGATATTGGGATCTCAAAAGTTAGGAATGGAAGATGTGGTCAAGGCGACTATTTTTTTGAAAGATATTGGAAATTTCAATCAGGTGAATGAGGTTTATGCCACTTACTTTCTATCTTCCCCACCTGCGAGGTCAACAGTGGGTGTGGCTAAGCTCCCAAGGGATGCCGATATAGAGATAGAGATAATCGCCGTCATTTAATTACCACTGCCTTCCCACTTTACTGTCTTCTTTTCTCCGTCCGGGGGATTAATTTGGATTTCGAAAGTAATGGATTCGGGTTTTTTCTCAGGAAGTTGGAAGCCAATAATGAATATACGGCCTGTATTAGGGGGCAAGGCAACGGCGAGCGTAGTCTCCTCCTGGGTTGGATTAAATTCAGCTACAGAAAATCCTTCCGGGTATTTTATTTCTTTTGGAGCCACAACCACATTGATGGAATTGGGTGGAACACCTATCCGCTGACTCTTATTAAAGATTTCAACTTGAACTTCTAACATTTTAAGGGGAGAAGGGGCGGATCCAAATTCCCTGACCAAGAAGGCGACTTCTCCCAACCTGATTTCTGGACCTTTTTCTACTGCGGCCTTGGGTTGGGGGAAAACTACTCCCGTTCCCAGGGATAATAAGAAAATCAGAACAGAAAAGTAAATAATAGCTTTTTTAACCATTTGGCCCATTTTATCTTCCGGTAAAGTTTGATTTGGTAATACGATACCCTTCGCCTCTTGCCTGAAATTAATTTACCACATTTATATTCGAATGAGAAGGTTTTTAAGACAAGCATATTTTATTGTATAGACTTTACGGCTATATTATAATAAATTTCGTTCATTTTTAAGAAAGTTGCCATGAAGCCTATTGTCGCTATTGTCGGAAGACCTAATGTTGGCAAATCTACCCTCTTTAACCGAATTGCCGGGGGCAAGAAAGCCATTGTCTGGGATGAGCCCGGCGTGACCCGGGACCGGAATTATGCTGATGTGGAGTGGGAGGAGAGTGCTTTCACTTTGATTGACACCGGTGGATTCGAGCCAGTTTCAAAAGATCGGATCTTTATCCAGATGCGTGAGCAATGTCAGTTAGCCATGGAGGAGGCCGATGTGGTCCTATTCCTAATGGATGGGAAGGAAGGCCTAACCCCCTCGGATAAGGAAATTACCGATATTCTTAGAAGATTGAATAAACCTGTCTTTCATATCGTCAATAAGATTGATGGGCCAAAACATGAGGAGAAGGCTCTTGAATTTTATGGGTTGGGTGTGGAGCCGGTCTATTCGATTTCGGCAGAGCATGGATATGGTGTGAATGGATTGATGGATGAGGTAATAAAGGTCCTTCCAAGGTTGACCGAAAAAAAATGGGATAAAGATATAATAAAGGTGGCTGTAATAGGACGGCCGAATGTCGGAAAATCTTCTTTGATTAACCGTTTTTTAGGATATAAGAGGGTGCTTGTGGATGAGGTCCCTGGCACGACCCGGGATGCCATTGACACCTTTTTTGAGAAAGACGCAAAGAGATACGTCCTGATTGATACAGCAGGTATCCGGAGGAAGAGCCGGATCAGCCTGCGGCTGGAAAAGTATAGTATTGTGGAAGCCCTTCGAACCATTGATAGATCGGATGTCGCCCTCTTATTGTTAGATTCCAGAGAAGGGGTGACCGATCAGGATGCCCGCATCGGTGGGTTCATCCACGATAAGGGAAAGGGATGTATTCTTGTCGTGAACAAATGGGATCTTGTTGAAAAGGATTCTCAAACCATGGTTCAGTATGAGGGGGAGGTGCGAGAAGATCTCAAGTATCTCTCTTATGCTCCCATCCTTTTTATTTCCGCTCTGACAGGGCAAAGGGTCAGGAAAGTCCTGGATGTGGTAGACCATGTCTCAGAACAGACTAAAAAGCGAATTCCTACCTCTCCATTAAATAAATATTTTGGAAAGTGGGTTGAAAAATTTCCTCCCCCACTTTATAAAGGTCGAAGTGTGAAGCTGAACTATATCACTCAGGTCTCCACGGCTCCCCCAACCTTTGTGATTTATGCCAATTTTCCAAATGGCATTCATTTTTCTTATGAACGTTATTTACTTAACCAGATGAGGGAAACCTTCAGCTTCGAAGGGGTTCCGGTTCGCCTCCGATTTAGAAAGAAAGGGAAGGAAAGGTGAGATGGGAAACCAAAGGAAGAAATATCTGATAACGATCGTGATCGTCATCCTTATTTTGGTAGGAGGGTTCTTTCTCTACCAGTGGACCGGCCAGAAGGGATCGAACCAAAAATTTCGTTTTGCGAAGGTGGAGCGAGGGGAGGTCGACTTGGTTGTGACAGCCACCGGGACGATCAATCCAGTCATTAACGTTTTAGTGGGGAGTCAAGTTTCAGGGACAGTTAAAGACCTCTATGCTGATTTTAATTCCCAGGTAAAAGAGGGACAAGTGATTGCCCAGATCGATCCTGCGATCTTTCAGGCTCAGGTCGATCAGGCAAAGGCCAATGTTTTAATGAACCAGGCCAATCTCTTGAATGCCAAGGCGAACATTGAGAATGCCAAGGCAAATCTCGTGAAGGCAGACGTGGCTGTATTAGATGCAAAAAGGACTCTTGATCGAAATCTACCGCTTGTGGAAAAGAAGATTATTGCTCAGGCAACGATGGACACAGCCCAAACGAGTTATGATACCGCGGTAGCCCAGAGGGATGTGGCCAAAGCCCAGGTGGAGTCAGCTACGTCTCAGGTGGAATCTTCAAAGGCTCAGGTGGAACAGGCGAAGGCTGCTTTGAAACTGGCGGAGACCAACCTGAGATACGCAACCATTCGGTCTCCGGTCAATGGGACTGTCATTTCGAGGAATGTGGATGTGGGTCAAACCGTGGCAGCCAGTCTTCAGGCTCCAACCCTTTTTACCATCGCCAAAGATCTGACCCGGATGCAGGTGGATACCAATGTGAGTGAGGCAGATGTCGGCCGTATTACGGTGGGACAGGATTCAACCTTTACCGTTGATGCTTATCCCGGAAGAATTTTTCGCGGAAAGGTTTCTGAGGTTCGCAATGCTCCCATCATTATTCAGAATGTTGTGACTTATGACGTCGTGATCCTGGTGGACAATAAAGACTTGAAGTTAAAACCGGGTATGACCGCCAACGTCTCCGTTATGATCGCCCATAGAGAAGGGGTTTTGAAAATACCCAACGCTGCTCTCAGGTTCCGGCCAGTGTCCGCAAAGAGTGAAAGCGGGAAGGGAGGTTCTCCGCAGAAAGTGGGTGATCAGGTAAAATCTTCGCAAGGAGACCAGGGAAGACCAGGCAGGATATGGATTCTATCTAAGGAAGGGAAGCTGACTCCAGTTTCCATTGTCCTTGGAATCACCGATGGCACTTTCAGTGAGGTGATGTCTGGAGATCTTCGCGAAGGTGGAGAGGTGATTGTTGAAGAGACTTCGGGCAAAAAAGCCTCTGCGCAAAGCAGCGCTTCTTCACCCTTTATGAGAACCCCAGGGAAATAAGAACCATAAAGGAAATGTTAAATGTCAAAGCTCCTGCCTACCCTGCCTACCGCAGGCAGGCGCAGGCAGGGATTTTGAAATTTGGATTTGGAATATGAGTTCATTAATTCAGGTTCAAGATTTGGTGAAGGTTTATAGTTTGGGGGAGGTGGAGGTTCGAGCCCTTCAAGGCGTTTCCCTCTCGATTGACCATGGTGAATTTGTGGCCATCATGGGGGCCTCAGGCTCTGGGAAGTCAACCTTCATGAATATCTTAGGTTTCTTAGATCAGCCCACAAGCGGGCAATACCTTTTAGAAGGCATCAACGGCGAGAACCTTTCGAGAGATGAGCTGGCTGAAATCCGGAATAGAAAGATCGGTTTCG
>Ga0315281_10004901_pt1 | contig 19294 bp, 18 predicted proteins | sample YL17G07_0_MG_FD_204540 | JGI IMG/M metagenome (GOLD analysis project Ga0315281, IMG submission 204540) | Sediment microbial communities from Yellowstone Lake, YNP, Wyoming, USA - YL17G07_0 | ecosystem: Environmental > Aquatic > Freshwater > Lake > Sediment | place: USA: Wyoming | collected... | reverse complement strand
CTCGAGGATCTGCCATTGGGCGTCGGTGAGGTCCATACTTCCGACGTACGACGGACCCCATGATTTCGTTCACAATCTCTCGTTCAGGTTTATGAGATAGGTTCTAGACTTCACACACGTGGCTGCAGCTCCAGGCGTGACCGTTCGTGACTTGCTTGGCAGCCGGTCAGACGCGCTCGACCTGTCGATCGAACTGCTTGCGGGCGAACGCGGGCTCGACCGCCTCATCACGAATCCGCATCCGCAGAAGACCGGCCTCGCCCTTGCGGGCTTTCAGGAATATCTACGTCCGGGCCGCGTGCTGGTCTTCGGCGAGAGCGAGATCCGGTATCTCGAGAACCTCGACTCGACGACGCGGGCCGACAGGATGCGTCAGGCGCTCGCCCTCGACTTTCCCTGCATCCTGATCACGGGCGGGTTTGCACCGCCGCCGGAGATGGCGTTCGAAGCCGAGCAGGCGGGCGTCCCCCTCCTGAAGACGCCTGTCGTCACGCCCACGGCGATCGCGAAGCTGACGTCGATGCTCGAGGATTCGCTGGCCGAGCGGACGATGCTGCACGCCGTGCTCATGGACATCCTCGGCCTCGGCGTGCTGATCGTGGGGGAGAGCGGCATCGGCAAGAGCGAGTGCGCGCTCGACCTGATCGTCCGCGGGCACCGGCTGGTGGCCGACGACACAGTGGAGATCCGCCGGCGGTCGGAGACCATTCTGATCGGCACGTGCCCCGATCTGACGCGGCATCACATGGAGCTCCGGGGCCTGGGCCTGATCAACGTCAAGGAGCTGTTCGGCATCGCCTCGACGCGGTCCAGCAAGCGCGTCGAGCTGGTCGTCCACCTCGAGCGGTGGGACTCGTCGCGCGAGTACGAACGGCTCGGCCTCGACGACCACTACTACGAGGTGCTCGGCCTTCGCGTGCCGCTCGTGCGGATGCCGGTGGCGCCCGGGCGAAACATCGCGATTCTCGTCGAGGTCGCGGCGCGCAATCAGCTGCTCCGATCGCGGGGGCATCATGCGGCACGCGCATTGGTCGAACGGCTCGATCAGCACCTTCGGTCGGGTGCGGATGCGGCCTCATCGTCAGATGAAGACGACGTGGACGAGGAGACCGGCCCGTGAAGAAGCCGTTCATCGTCCTCACCGGGCTGTCGGGCTCCGGCAAGTCGCAGGCCATTCGCGCGCTCGAGGACCTCGGCTACTTCTGCGTCGACAACCTGCCGACGATGCTCATTCCGACGCTCGCGAAGCTGTCGCTGCGCGGCGGCTCCATCGACCGGGTCGCGATTGTCGTCGACGTCCGCGAGAAGAACCTCCTGTCGTCGTTCCCGAAGATCTTCAAGCGGCTCCGCACGATGCCCCGGCTCAACCCGGTGCTCATCTTCCTCGAGGCGAGCCACGACACGCTCGTCAGGCGGTTCAGCGAGACGCGGCGTCCGCATCCGCTGGCGCACGATCGGTCGGTGACCGAGGGCATCCGGGACGAGCGCGCGCGCATGCAGCCGATCCGGCGGCTGGCCGACGAGATCGTCGACACGTCCGACATGACCGTCCACGAACTGCGCCAGTTCTTCATGGCGCTGTCGCGCGGCCGCGGACGGTCGTCGCTCGTCCTGACGCTGCTGAGCTTCGGCTACAAACACGGGCTGCCGAGCGATGCCGATCTGGCGTTCGACGTGCGGTGCCTGCCGAACCCGCATTTCGTGCCCGCGCTGCGGCGCCGCACCGGCCGCGACCGGGCGGTCGTGGCGTTCATGGAGCGCGACACGGCATCGCGCGAGTTCATCGACCGGCTCGAGGACTATGTCCGGTACGTCGTGCCGCACTACATCGCCGAAGGGAAGGCGTACCTCACGATCGCCATCGGCTGCACGGGGGGGCGCCACCGGTCCGTCATGATCGCGGAGCGGCTCAAGCGGGCGCTCGTCAACGTTCCCGGCGTCGCCGTCCGCGTCCGTCATCGCGACATCAGACGCGCCTCACCTGCCGTAGGATAGACCCGTGATAGGCGTCGTCGTCGTCACCCACGGACAGCTGGCCACCGAGCTGCTCAATGCCGCCGAGATGATCGTGGGGGACCTGCCGCGGTTCGCGGCCGTCTCCATCGGCTGGCACGACGAGGTGGGCGACGCCAGGGAAGACATCGCGCAGGCGATTGAGCGGGTTCGCGGCGATGCGGGCGTCCTCCTCCTCACGGACATGTTCGGCGGCACGCCGTCGAATCTGGCAATGACCTTCATCGAAGCCGGCCAGATCGAAGTCATCACGGGCGTCAACCTGCCGATGCTGATCAAGCTGGCAGGGCAGGCGAATTCCTCGGATCTGCCGGCGGTCGCGCGCGACATGCGCGAGCACGGCCGCAACGCCATCTGGGTCGCCTCAGATTTTCTCAGGTCGGAGAAGACCGGCGCATGACGTCCCGCAGCATCACCGTCGTGAATCAGCTCGGGATGCACGCCCGCGCGGCCGCGAAGTTCGTGCATCTGGCGGCGAAATATCAGGCGCACGTCCGCGTGGCGCGCGATGCGCGCGAGATGGACGGCAAGAGCATCATGGGCCTGCTGCTGCTCGCGGCGGCCCGGGGGACCACGATTCGCATCAGCGCCGAAGGCGGAGACGAGCAGGAAGCCGTCGCCGCGCTGGCCAATCTGGTGCAGACGGGATTTGGCGAGGACGTATGCAGCGTCTGATTGGCATCGGCGCGTCTCCGGGGCTCGTCGCGGGCCGCGCCGTCGTGCTGATCCAGCGTGAACAGGTGCTTCGCTACCGCGTGCCGGCGGTGCGCATCGACAGCGAGATAGCGCGACTGGACGCGAGCCGCGACCTGGCCCGGCAGCAGCTGGCGGAGATCCGCAGCAGCGTGAACCGCAAGCACGGCGCCGACCTCGCGTCGATGTTCGACGCGCAGCTGATGATGCTGGACGATCAGAAGCTGGTGCCGAGAGCGGCGGACATCGTCCGCGAGCAGCGCGTGAACGCGGCGTGGGCGATTCAGCGCGTGTTCGACGAGTTCAGCGCCGTGTTCGACGACATCGCCGACGCGTATCTCCGCGAGCGCAAGGGCGACGTGTCCGACCTGGCCGGCCGCCTGAAGATGAACCTGCGCCGGGGCGCGTCGTCGCGCGATCTGCTGCAGGAGCTGGACGAAGCCTCGGTGCTCGTCGCGGACGAGCTGCCGCCGTCCATCGCGGCGCAGGTCGACTGGTCGAAAGTGCGGGGCTTCGCGACGGATGCCGGCAGCCGGACCTACCACACGGCGATTCTGGCCAGATCGCTCGGCGTCCCCGCTGTCGTCGGCTTGCAGGATGCGACCCGCATCGTGCAAGCGGGGCAGTCGATTGCGCTCGATGGCGATACCGGCGAGCTGATTCTCGACCCGGGCGAAGAGATTCTTGCCCGTGCGCGGCTCCACCGTGACGATGTCGCGCCGGGCGTCGGGCTGCAAGGGGAGCCCTCGGGGCCCGCAGTCACTGCGGACGGCGTGAGTGTCAGGCTCGATGCGAATATCGAGTTCCCCGACGATCTCGCGGCGGCCCGCTATGCGGGCGCTGAAGGCATCGGCTTGTATCGCTCCGAGTTCCTGCTGATGGGCGGCGTGCGCGCCTGGGGCGCCGCGAGCGCGGACGAAGAAGAGCAGTACGCCGTCTATCGCCGGATGCTCGAGGGCATGGCGCCGGGCGCGGTGACCATCCGGACGTTCGATCTCGACGAAGAGGGCGGCGGGATGCGCGGACTCCGGTTGAGCCTGCTGAAGCCGGAGCCGTTCCGGCGGCAGCTGCGCGCGCTGCTTCGCGCGTCGCGTCACGGCGCACTGCGCATCATGTTTCCGTTCGTGTCGGGCGTCGCGGAACTGCGCGAGGCGCGCCGGATGATCAAGGAAGCGGCGGCGGAACTCGGCGTGAGCGACGAGGAGCTCGCCGGGGTGCCGGTGGGCGCGATGATCGAAGTCCCGGCGGCCGCGTACACGGCGGACCTGATCGCGCGTGAAGCCGACTTCCTGACGATCGGCACCAACGATCTTATTCAGTACTGCCTGGCCGTCGATCGATCCGATGCGCGCGTGTCACAGTTGTACGAGCCGCTGCATCCCGCGATTCTGCGAATGGTGGTGATGGTGCGCCGGGCCGCCGCGCGCCAGCACATTCCGGTCTCGCTCTGCGGCGAGATGGCGTCCGATCCGGTGGTGCTGGCCCTGCTCGTTGGTCTGGGGCTGCGGGAGTTCAGCATGACGCCGGCCGCGATTCCGCTGGCGCGGCGCCTGCTGCAGGAGATGCGAAGCGACGAGCTTCAAGCGATCGCACGCCGGGTGCTTCGCCTGTCGACCGTCGAAGAGATCGAAGCGGAGCTAGAAAGGAATATCGTCGTCAGTCAGCGGAACTGAGCTCTCGGGCGACGGCCCGCCGAGGTCGCCGCCTCCGCTGCTGCTGCCGGCGCGCTCGCCGCCACCCGACGACGCCGATCGGCCGCCTCCGCCGCCAAGCAGCACGATGCGATCGCCGCGAATCTCGGTGGTATAGCGCTTGTTGCCGTCTTTGTCGTCCCACTGCCGCGTCTGCAGACGGCCTTCGACGTAAATCTGCTTCCCTTTGGTCAGGTACTCGTTGAGCGACTCAGCGGTCTTGCCCCACAGCACCACGCGGTGCCATTCGGTCTTTTCCTGACGTTGGCCCGCCTTGTCGTTCCAGACTTCCGTGGTGGCCATGTTGAGCGTCGCCACGGCGGCGCCGCCCGGTGTGTATCGCAACTCGGCGTCGCGCCCGAGATTGCCGACGAGGATGACTTTGTTTACGCTGCCCATAGGCGGGCATTGTACATCGTCATCGCTGCTGCTTCGCGAGACTCGCGGCGGTGCTGTCGGGATAATTCTTCATTACGGTGTCCCACGCCTCGCGGGCGCGATCCATCTGCTTCAGGCTTCGCAGCGCGACGCCTTTGAGGTAGTACGAATCCGGCACGTTGGCGCTCATCGGATAGATGCGGATCACCTTGTCGAAGGCGTCGACGGCTTTCTCGTACTTCGCGTCGTTCAGGTAGGCGCGACCAATGTAGAACTGCGCGTTGGAGGCCTGCGTGGCCGTGGGAAAGTCCTTGAGGAACGCTTCGAACCCGTCAATCGAGAGATCGAAGAGGCCGGCAACGTAGTCGCCGTACGCCTGTTCGTACGTTTTCGTCGGCGACGCGCCGGACGCCGCCGAGCCGGCGGCCGCCGGGGGAGTCGCGGCGCCGCCGGACGTCGAGACCGGGGCGGCCGGATCGACGGGCGCCGTCATGCGGGCGAGCGCCTGCTGCACAAGCTGGCGGAGCGCGTCGACTTCCTGCGACAGCGAGCCGACGCGGACGTTGTTGTCGTCGACTTTTTCACGAACGACGCGCAGGTCGTTGGCCAGCGTCTCGACCAGGAGTTTTTCATCGGCCACCGAGCGGCGGTTCACGTCGGCCTGCTGGTCGAGCCGCGCGTTCACGGTCTTGATGGCGTCGCCGAGCGTCCCCATCATGTTCTGGAGGAGCTGCGTCTGCTCCTGCAGGATGCGCAGGTCGGCCATGAGCTGCTGGTGTTCTTTGTTGGCGGCCGACGCCGGACGCGCCCAGAGCAGCGCGAGCGACATCATCAACATTGTCGACAGGGCTGCGAGCGGCCGGGAAGATCGTGTCGTCATGCGTTCACTCACTTGGCCGTGACGACGAAGTGCGCGCGCCGGTTCTTCGACCAGGCGCTTTCATCGTGGCCGGGATCGAACGGGAATTCCTTCCCGTAGCTCACCGTCTTCAGGCGTTCGGCGGAGATGCCCACCGACCGCAGATAGGCGACGGCCGCGGCGGCGCGGCGATCGCCCAGAGCCAGATTGTACTCGGCGGTCCCTCGCTCGTCGCAATGACCTTCAATGGTCACGACCCATGAGCCGTTCTGCCTGAGCAGGGCGGCATCGGCGTCGAGCGCGACCCTGCCCGCCGGGTCGATCTCGCTGCTGTCGAGCGCGAAGAAGACGGGCTTCAGCGGGGAGTTGCGGTTGAGATCGTCGAGCGACGCCGACGTCACCGGCTCGTCGCGAACCGGCGGGGGCGTGGGCAGCGGCGCGACCGTTTCGCCGCGCGGGGCGGCCGCGGCCGGCGCTGGAGCGGGCGCCGGGGCCGTCTCCGCCGCCGGAGCCGCCGAGGGGGCGAGCACCGGCGCTTTCTTCGAGCCGCACGCGGCGGCAAGGACCATCATCGTGGCGGCGAGGGCGGGACGCGCGAGTCTGTGCGTAAGCATGCGGCGGCTTCCTCTCGAGAAAGGCACTAGTTCGACCAGCTGGGCAGCGTGTTGGTGCCGGTCCTGGTGATCTGCCGCACATCGCGGCCATCACGGGTCATCGTCCAGATTTGGAACTTGCCCGCGCGATCCGACATGAACGCCAGGTGCCGGCCGTTCGGCGAGAACGCGGGGCTTTCGTTGCTGCCTTCGCCGTACGTCAGCTGCTTCACCTGGCGCGTGTTCACGTCGATCATCTTGATGTCGAAGCGCGGGCCCGTCCGCGACTCGAAGGCGATCTCGTTGAACGGGGCCGGCGACCAGGTCGGGCGATCCGCGTACGATTCCGCCGTCAGCCGCTGGACGGCGCCGAGCCCGTCGGCCGACACCAGATAGATCTGCGGCGACCCGGAGCGATCGGAGGTGAAGGCGATTTCGTTGCCGTTCGGCGACCACGTCGGCGTCGTGTCGATGGCCGGGTGGTTCGTCAGGCGCCTGACGTTGGCGCCGTCGCGGGTGGCGACATAGATCTCCGAGTTGCCGTCGCGGGTGGAGGAAAACGCGATGCGCGTCCCGTCCGGCGACCAGGCCGGCAGGTAGTTCTCGGCGGCGCTCTTCGTCAACTCGTCCAGCGTGCCGTCGTAGATGTGCGAGACGAAGATGTTGGGCTGCCCGCGCCGCCAGGAGACGTACGCGAGCGACCGGGCATCGGGCGACCACGCTGGGAAGGCGTTGAGCGTGCGGCCGACGGTCACGCGCTGCTGGCTCTGTCCGTCGTAGTCGGCGATGTAGATCTCCTTGACGTTGCGATTCTCGACCGTGCCGGTCAGCCGCTCGCCGTCGCGATCGCTCGTGAACGCCAGCTTCGTGCGCGCCACGCCCCGTAGCGCGCGCTGCTTCGAGAAGATCTCGTCGGCGATCGTGTGGGCGTACCGGCGCGGGTTGGACGACCCGCTGTATTCCGTACCGAGGACCGCGCGCCGCGCCCGGATATCGAACAGCCGGAAGCGGATCTGGAAACCCGTACCGGATTTCTGCACCGAGCCCGCGACGACGCCGTCGGCGTTCAGCTCCCGCCAGCGATCGTACGGCAGGTCGTCGAGCGACTTCGCCCTGGGGATCGTCGTGTACACGTCCCGGGGGATGAAGTTGAATTCGTGCTCGTAGTTCAGGTCGTCCCACAGGACATCAGTGATCGTCCTGGCCGCGGCGACGGTCTCGGCATCGTTCGACAGCGCCAGAAACGCCGGCACCGCCATCCGCGGCGGCCCGCCCGACTCGCCGTTAATCGTCGTCGCGATCTCGCTGGGCTGCTGCGGCGGCGTCTGCGCGGCCACCGCGACAAGTCCGAGGGCGATCGCACAGGAGAGCATGGTGTATTTCATCGCTGGTATCTGAAGGTGAGGTGAACGATCAACATCGGGTTGGGGTACTCCGCGGGGAGGGGCGTGAGCTGCCGCGTGACTTCGACGGCGCGCCGCGCGCTGATGTCGAGCGCCGAATAGCTGCTCGATTGCTCGACGGAGACGTCCGTCAGCCGGCCGTCGCGCTGAATCGTGACCTTGATGCCCACATCGCCCGCCACCTCGGCCTGCCTGTTCCAGTTGCTCAGGATCTTGTCGCTCATCAGCGCGATATACGCGGGACAGCAGAAGTCGCCGACGTCCAGCGTCGTGCCGATGCCCGTGCCGCCGCCGGTCGAGAGCCCGAACCCCTGTCCACGCGCGCCGGTGAGGGCGACGGCCGACCCGGATTGGAGCTCGTCGCCGCGGGACAGCGTCGTGCCCCGGGCATCCGGCGTCTGCGCGACGGCCTCGGTCTTGGGCGGTGTTTTTGCCGCCTTCGCCGGCGGTGCCTTCGCAATCGGGACCGTCATCTCGGGCGCTTTGGCGGCCGGGGCGCGCACCGCTTCGGGCTTCGGCGCCGGCTCGGTGGTCTGCACGGCCCGCGCGCCGATCGATGTCAGCCCGCCGGCCTGCGGGCCGGCGCCTGCGCCGCCGAGCGTGATCGTCATCACCGGCCGTTTGTCTTCGGCTGGCGACATCCAGCGCAGCGGACCAAACACGAGCCCGGCGACGATGGCGGCGTGCACGAGCAGCGACACCGCTGCCGTGGTCGTCAGCCCGGCGGGCTCCTGCATGCGATCGCGCAGGATGTCGGTCACTTCCATCAGCGTTCGTCCGGTCCTTTGGTGACGAGGCCGACGTGCTCCACGCCCGCGGCTTTGAGGAGGTCGGTCACTTCCATCACCTGGCCGAGATTTACGCCGCGGTCGCCACGGAGGAACACGTCCTTCTGCACCGCCGTTTCCATCTTCTGCCGGACGCGCTCCTGCAGCACCGAGACGTTGACCTCATCGCGGCCGATATAGACGATGTGATTCTGGCCGTAGGACAGCGGGACAGTCACTTCGATCCGCTCGCCCGTGATGGGCTGCGCGCGACGCGCGACCGGAAGGTTCACGTCGATGCCGCGCTGAATCATCGGCGCGGCGACCATGAAGATGATGAGGAGCACCAGCATCACGTCGACCAGCGGGACGACGTTGATTTCGGCGAGCGACGTGGACACACGGCGGCCGCGGCCGCGGATCGGTGTCACGTCATTTCCAGCGGCGACTTTCGGCACGCTAGGTGAAATTCCGTTCTGCGATGTTCAGAAATTCCATCGCGAAGTCGTCCATCTCCGACGCGAACACCCTCACGCGCGAGCTCAGCATGTTGTAGTAGATCACCGCCGGAATGGCCGCGACGAGGCCGCCCGCCGTCGCCACGAGCGCGTCGGCAATCGGCCGCGACACCACGCCGAGGTTGGTCGATCCGCTCTGCGCGATGCCTTCAAACGCCATCATGATCCCGACGACCGTGCCGAACAGCCCGATGAACGGCGTCACCGCCGCCGTCGTGGCGAGAAAGCCGATGTGCTTCTCGAGCCTGTTCACCTCGACGACCGACGCGCGCATCAACGCGCGATCGACGCCGGCCAGGCTCTTGAGAGTAGGACGCGCGGCGGGCGGCCGTGGATTGGCCGGATCGGCGGGCGGGGTCTGCTGCCGGAGCTGGGCGGTCAGTTCGGCGTACCCTGCCTGGAACAGGCCGACGAGCGGGCTGTCCTTGAGCGACGCGCACACGGCCTGCACCTCCGAGAACTTGCTGCTCCGGCGGAATACTTCAATGAAGCTCTCGCTCTGTTTCTTCGTCCGCCTGAACGTCCACCACTTGTGCAGGACGATGCCCCAGGACGCGATCGAAAACAGCGCAAGTATCCCGAGCACGACGATTGACATCTTGCTCGAGTGCGCGAGGATTTCAAGCAACGCGGATCCAGACGTCGAAGGCAAACGGTTCTCCGTAAAGTCGACTCGCGTGCGCCGCTGGGACAGCGCGCGCCGGTGTGGGAATTCCGGCGTTGACCGGGTGAGGAGCCCGGCTTGTCAGTGCAAAACTGTATCACGCTGCGAAATCGCTGTCAAACATATGTTACCATTGGACTTCTCGCTCTTCTCCTGACCGTCCATGCTTCGCTTCCTGCGCATAACTCATCTCGCGGTCATCGACGCCGCCGAGGTGGAATTCGGTCCGGGACTGAACGTCCTGACCGGGGAGACCGGAGCGGGCAAGTCCATCCTGGTCGAAGCCGTCGGGCTGCTGCTGGGCGGACGCGCGTCCGCGGACATGGTGCGCACGGGCGAAGACCTCGCGACGATCGAGGCCATCTTCGACACTGCCGGCGAAGAACTGCTGGTCCGTCGCGAGATCACAGCGCAAGGCCGGAGCCGCGCGTTCGTGAACGGTGCGCTCGCCACCGCCGGCGTGCTGCGCGATCTGTCATCGCGTCTGGTCGAACTGCACGGACAGCACGAGCACCAGACGCTGCTCGATCCCGCCTCGCATCTCGACGTCGTGGACGCGTACGGCGGCCTCGACTCCCTGAGCGCTCCGGTCGGGGCCGCCTTCGACCTGTGGCAGCACAGCGGCGCCGAGCTGTCACGTGTCCGCACAGCGGTGGCTGACCGCCAGACGCGGCAGGAATTCGTCGCCTTCCAGCTGACGGAACTCGATCGCGCCGCGCTGCAGTCCGAAGACTCCACGGAAGACGCGGACTTGGCGTCGACCCGGCAGGTGCTGGCGAGTGCCGATCGCGTCCAGCGCCTGTGCGAGGAAAGTTACGCCGCGTTGTACGAACGTGACGACGCCGTGCTCGCGGGCCTTGGCGGCGTGTGGCGCCGCGTGTCCGACCTGGCGGCGCTCGACCCCCGGTTCGAGCCGTTTCTCGCCGAGCGCGACGGCATCAAGTCGCAGCTGGAGGAGCTGGCCGCCTTCCTGCGGCAGTACGGCGCGTCCATCGAGGCCTCGCCCGAACGCCTGCAGCAGGTCGAAGACCGCCTGGCGCTGCTCGATCGGATGAAAAAGAAGTACGGGCCGACCCTGCGCGACTGCGTCGCGCGCCGCGACGCGCTGCGGCAGGAGCTCGCCGAGCTCGAACGCGCCGACGAGCGGATCGTCGAACTCGAACGCGAGCACGCGACCGCCCGCGACCACTTCCTGACGGCGGCCCGCGCGCTCTCCGCGGCCCGCCGCCGGGTGGCCGCGGCGCTGGCGACGGACGTCGAGCGCATGGCGGGCGAGCTGGCGATGGAGCAGACGCGCTTCGACGTGCGGTTTGCCGCGGATGTCCCCGAGGCCGAGTGGTCGGCGCGCGGGATCGATCGCGCCGAGTTCTATGTCTCGCCGAATCCCGGAGAAGACCTCCGGCCGCTCGCGCGCGTCGTCTCAGGCGGCGAGCTATCGCGCCTGATGCTGGCCATCAAGACGCTCACGGCGACGTCCCGCCTCGAGTGGAATGAGGCCGACGGACGTCCGCCGAGCGGCGCCGCGCCGGGCCTGATCTTCGACGAGGTGGATGCGGGCATCGGCGGGCGAGTCGCCGAGGTCGTCGGGCGGAAGCTCTACGCGCTCGGGTCCGCGTTCCAGGTGCTGTGCATCACGCATCTGCCGCAGATCGCGGCGTACGCCGACGCCCACTACGCGATCGAGAAGCGCGTCGATGCCGGCCGCACGCGGACGACCGTCGCGCGGCTCCACGGCGATGCGCGCGTGGCCGAGATCGGACGTATGCTCGGTGGTGACATGGTGACCGACGGCCTGCGCGCGTCCGCGGAAGAGATGCTGCGCCTCCGGGTGGAGCAGCGGCCGTCCCCCGCGGGAGCGAACAGCAAACGCGCGTCGAAGGGCGATCGCGAACGCGCCAAAGTGAAGGGCCGCGGTGGCGCGTAAGTACCTCATCGAGACGTTCGGCTGTCAGATGAACGTCCACGACTCCGAACGCATGGCCGGACTCCTCGAGCAGGCCGGCTTCGAATCGACCGACGACGCGGCCGACGCGGACGTGGTCGTCATCAACACCTGCAGCGTGCGCGAGCGCGCCGAAGAGAAGCTCTACACACGGCTGGGCGAGCTGCGCGAGCTCGCCGCGGCCCAGGGGTCACGGGGCCCCGAGCGGATTGTCGCGGTCGCCGGGTGTGTGGCGCAGCAGGAAGGCGCCGCGCTCCTGAAGCGCTCGGCCGGCATCGCCGACGTCGTGGTCGGCACCCAGGCGATTCGGCGGCTGCCGATGCTCGTCGAACAGGCGGTCGCGCGGCCGTCGGCGCCGCGGCTCGATCTCGATCCGCAGGACGACGTCACGTTTCCGCTGGGCGTGACGCGCCGCAGCGATCCGGTCAAGGCGTACGTCACGATCATCGAAGGCTGCAACGAGTTCTGCAGCTTCTGCGTCGTGCCGTACACGCGGGGGCACGAGCGCATGCGACCCAAGGCCGACATTCTCGCCGAGGTGCGGGACGCCGCGGCGAACGGGCACCGGGAAATTCAGCTGCTCGGCCAGATCGTCAACCACTATGAGGCGCCGGACGACCCCGCGTGCGACTTCACGGGCCTGCTCGAGGCCGTGCACGAGGTCCCGGGCGTCGCCCGGATTCGGTTCGCCAGCCCGCATCCGCGGCATATCGACGGCCGTTTTCTGGCGCGGATGCGCGACCTCCCGAAAGTCTGCCGGCACCTGCACCTGCCGGTGCAATCCGGCTCGACGCGTGTCCTCAACGCGATGCGGCGGCGGTACACGCGCGAGGAGTACCTCGACCTGGTCGCCCGCATCCGTGCGATGCTCCCAGATGTCGCGCTGTCGACCGACATGATCGTCGGGTTTCCCGGCGAAAGCGACGCCGACTTCGCGCAGACGATGAGCCTGACGGCCGCCGTCGGCTACCACAGCATGTTCTCGTTCAAGTACTCGCCGCGCCCGAATACGCTGGCGGAGAAGCGCCTGCCGGACGACGTCCCGGAGGACGAGAAGACGCGCCGGATCGTCGCGCTCCAGGCGCTCCAGCGGGACATTCAACTCGCAATCAACGCACGCCTCGTCGGACGCATCGACGACGTGCTCGTGGACGCCGCCAGCCGCCGCCGTTCGACGGAGCTGTCGGGCCGCACCAGCTCGAATGTGGTCGTGAACCTGCCGGGCGACGCGTCGTGGATCGGCCGCGTGCTGCCGGTCCGCATCGAACGCGCGGGGCCGCACTCGGTCTGGGGCCAGGCGGCGCGTAACGTTCTTGACACGGCGCGAACCGACGCCTAGGGTGACACCATGCAGATCGAAATGAGCATCAAGGGCCTGATGGTCGACCCCGTCAGCAACATGCCCATCGTCATCCTCCGCGACAAGGACGGGGCGAAGACGCTGCCGATCTGGGTGGGGATGTTCGAGGCCAACGCGATCGCGCTGCAGATCGAGAACATCTCGACGCCGCGGCCGATGACGCACGATCTGCTGCGCAACGTGATCCACGACCTCAAGGCGTCGGTGCAGAAGATCGTCGTGTGCGACCTGCAGGACAGCACCTTCTACGCGCTGATCTACCTGACGCTCAACGGGGAAATCGTGGCCATCGACGCGCGGCCGAGCGACGCAATTGCCCTGGCCCTGCGGACGCGGGCCCCGATCTTCGTGGAGGAAACCGTCATCGACAACGCCAAGACGGTGGACGTGACCGCCGACAAGGCGGACGCGGACCGCCTCCACAAGTGGCTGGAAAGCCTCGACCCGGACGACCTCGGCTACAAGATGTGACCCCGGCCGCAGTGCCGCGGCTGCGCAATCCTGCTACAATCGCCCCCGGTTGCCCCCTCTCCGATGATCGTTGCCATTGCCAATCAGAAAGGCGGCGTGGGCAAGACCACGACCGCGATCAATCTAGCCGCCGCGCTGGCGTTGCGCGGCAAGCGGACGCTGCTCATTGACCTCGATCCGCAGGCCAACAGCACGATGTCGTTTCTCGACATCACGCAGGTGACGCGCGGGATGTACGACGCGATTGCCGATCCGGCCGTGTCGGTGGCGGACATCATCCTGCCGGCGCCGCTCGAGAACCTGTTCATCGCGCCGTCGCGGATTGCGCTGGCGAAGCTCGAAGCCAAGCTGGTGGGGGAGATGGACGCGCACTTCCGGCTGAAGGACAAGCTCGAGCCGATCCGCCGGCAGTACCCGAACATCGTCATCGACTGCCCGCCGGCGCTGGGACTACTGACCGTCAACGCGCTGGTGGCCGCGACGCACCTGCTCATCCCGATTCAGTCGTCGTACTTCGCGCTCGAGGGCACCGATGACCTGCTCGAGACCATCGAGAAGGTGCGGGCGCGCCCGAACCCGGCGCTGCGGATCCTGGGCGTCGTGATCACCATGCACGACAAGCGGACGGCGCTGGCCCGGGACATCCGGGCGCAGATTCAGAAGGTGTTCGGCGGGAAGGTGTTCAAGACCGTCATCACGAAGAGCGTGCGGCTGGAGGAGAGCCCGGCCTACAAGGAATCGATCTTCACGTTCGCCCCCGACTCGCCGGGCGCGACGGAATACTATCGCCTGTGCGAGGAGGTTATCGACCGTGCCTAGACGAGGGCTTCCGGATTCGATCGCGATGCGCCACGACGAGCACTACGTCGAAGCACTGGCCGCGTCGGCGGGCGCGCCGATCGGCCGTCTCATTCCGATCGACCAGATCGATCCGAACCCGGATCAGCCGCGGCAGGTCATGGGCGACCTGTCCGAGTTGATTGCCTCGATCGCCGAGAAGGGGATTCTGGAGCCGCTGCTGGTCCGGCAGCGCGGCGGGCGGTTCCAGATTATCGCCGGCGAGCGGCGCTATCAGGCGGCGATCCAGGTCGGGCTGCGCGAGCTGCCGGCCATCATCCGCGACGTCGACGAGGCCGAGACCCTTGAGCTGGCCCTGATTGAAAACCTGCAGCGCAAGGACCTGACGCCGTTCGAAGAAGCCGACGCGCTGCAGGGGCTGGCCGAGCGCTGCGGCTACACGCACGAGGACCTGGCGCGCCGGCTGGGGAAGTCGCGGACCTCGGTCACCGAATCGCTGGCGCTGGGCAGCATGCCCGAGGACGTCCGGCATCTATGTCGGCTGGCCGACATTTCGAGCAAGTCCGTGCTATTACAGGTAGTTAGGCAGGAGACGCCCGAGAAAATGACCGCGCTCCTGGAGAAGATTGTCGGCCAGGGCGGCGCCACCCGCCAGCAGCTGCGCGACGCCACCGCCAGGCCGAAACCGGGCCGGCCCAAGGCGTACGTCTTTGCCTACAAGCCGCCCGACAAGGCGTTCAATCTGAAGCTCTCGTTCGGCAAGAGCCGCGCCTCCCGCGACGAGGTCATCAGCGCGCTCGAAGCCATCCTGAAGGAACTCCGCAAGCATCGCTAGGCGCGCCAGTGCGCGGCGTCGAACTCCGGGCCCGGCACGCGCACCTCGAGGGCATGGCGCGCGGGGTGGCGTTCAGCCTCGATCGCGGCGCCGGCGGCCGTGCGGCGCGTCACGGTGACGGCAAACGCGATGCGGGCGGCAGGAGCGGCGCCCAGCGCGGCGAGAGGCACGGCCAGTTCAAGGCTGGCGCCGGCCGCCGCCGCGGACTGGGCCTGGTTAACATAACATCCATTATCGGACTCATTAAGCGTGGCGGTGATTTCCAAGGGCAATGGCTCCTGGAACCCCACGGTAAACTCCCAGCCGGCCGCCATCCGCCCGGCCATCGATGCCGGCCCGTCGAGCCGGATCCAGAAGACCTCGTCCCGGCTGAACCCGAAGCGAATCGACGTCACGATCGCCGGCGCCGCGTCGATCTGATGCATCGCGCCGCCCGCCCGCCGGACCTCGAAGACTCCCGCCCCGAGCCACTCGAAGTAGCTACTGTCCCGGCCGTCAATCGACGGGGCAATCCAGCCGCTCGGAAGCTGCACGTCGTCGGCAGCCCCGGCCGTCGAGATGTTGCTGACAAACAGGTCGTCCGGAATGGCCTGGCCCAGCAGCCGGTGGGCATTCCGCAGATGCCGCCGGAACAGGTCGTCGAACTCCGCATCGTGGTCCGAGGAATGGTCGTCCCCGTACCACCAGAACCAGTCGCTGCCTTCCGCAATCAGCAGCTCCTCGCGGGCCGCGGCACGGGCGGCAGGGTCGACACCCGCGCCGGCATCATCGAGCGCCTGCCGCGCCGCCCCCAGCTGATCCCAGCCGCGCTGGTCGTCGCGATGGCCAATCCAGATGTAGAAGTTGGCGTCGATCCACGACCCGGGGAAGATGCCGCCCAGCGCAGGCCCCGGCGTCGCGCACGCCTCGGCCATCGTGACCGTGGTGAGCTCGCGGTGCGCCTGCAGTTGCCCGTACAGCGCCCGAAGGAAAGGGCGGCCGCCGCCGTCGAAGTGCTCCCACGCGTTTTCGCCGTCGAGGATGACAGGGATGACGGCCTCTTCCCCGCCGGTGCGCGCCTGGTAGCGTCGGCCGGCCTCGACCAGCCGGCTGACGAAGTCCGTTGCGGCGGCGTCCGCGTTCCAGCCTGAATAGGCGAACCCGATTAAATCCGACAGCGCGTGGTCGCGAAACAGGCAGCTGACCTCACCGCCGCCCGCCGTGACGCGATACGGCGTATAGAGCCGCTCGGGCTGGTCCAGATGGCCGGCGGCGTCCCGGGCGAAGCCGATGCCCAGAGAGTTGGCGAGGATCTGCTCGTCGCTGGCCATCCATCGGAAGCCGGCTCCCGCCACGATCGGCACCATCGCGTCAGACACCGAGCCTTCGGACGGCCACAGACCCGCTGGCCGGGCGCCGAAGAGCCGCTCGTGGCAGGCCGCCGCCCGCTCGAGTTGTTCAGCCGCATCCTCGGGATGCTGGAACCGCCGCGTCGGCATCGCCGAGGCGGGATGGGTCCGCAGATAGATGTCCGTGTCGCACAGGAGCGGCAGGATCGGGTGATAGAACGGCGACGTCGACACCTCGATCTGCTTGCGGGCGAGGCCGTCCCGGTACTCGGGAATGACGCGGTTCAGGAGCTCGAGCTCGACGCCGCGGAGCACCTGCTTGTCGGCTTCGGAAAACTGCCGGCCCTTGGTGACCAGCCCGCGAATCCGGTCGTCGCTGTCCATGTAGAACGGATCGATCCAGGCCAGCTTGTGCCAGACCTGCAGGTCGCGCAGGTCCTCGACAGAGAACGCCACCGTGCGTCCCCGCTTCTCGAGCAGCTCTTTGTACCGCGGATGGGCCTCGATCATCCGCTGCTGCTGCGCGTGGAAGAAGTTCTCGCGAATGAACGCGACGTCAGGCTCGGTCAGCTCCTCCGCCGGCGTGAGACTCAGCTCGAGATATCGATCACGGGCGAGATCCGCGGCAAAGGCCTCGAGCTGCACCAGAAGCGACGGCACGAGGTTGAACGTGACACGGACCCCGGGAAACTCCCTGAGCAGCGCGGCCATGCCGTAGTAGTCCTTGAGCCCGTGAAGCCGGACCCACGGCAGGAGGTGCTCCCGCGTGGCCAGGTCCTCGTAGTACGGCTGGTGCATGTGCCACAGGAGGGCGACGCGGGTCATACGTTGTAGTCTAGTGGGTGCCGATGCGAATCTTCGACCGGTACGTCGTGCGCGAGGTGCTGCTGCCGTTCCTCCTGTCGCTCGTGCTGCTGACGTTCCTGCTGATCATCCCCCCCGTGCTGAAAGAGGGCTACCCGCTGATCGCTAAGGGCGTCCGGGCGTGGGTCGTCGCGCAGATCCTGGTCACGCTGCTGCCGCAAGCCCTCGCCATCAGCATCCCGATGGCGGTCCTGCTCGGCCTGCTGATTGCCTTCGGCCGCCTGTCAGCCGACCGCGAGTTCGTCGCGATGCAGTCGTGCGGCGTGAGCATCTATCGCCTGCTTCGTCCCGTCGGCCTGCTCGCCGCGCTGGCGACGGCCGCGACCGCCTACGTGATGATCGTCGCCCTGCCGAACGCCAACCAGTCCTTCCGCGAGATCATGTTCGGTGAAGTGGCGTCGCAGGTCCAGAACAACATCCGTCCTCGCGTGCTGTTCGACAGGTTTCCCGATCACGTGCTGTACGTCCGCGACCTGACGGACAACCACGACATGCAGGACGTCTTCTTCGCCGACACCTCGAAGCCGGGCGCGACGACGGTGTATTTCGCCCGCGAGGGCCGCGTCATCGTCGACCGCCCGAAGAAGCTCGTCCAGCTGCAGCTGACCCACGGCACCCAGCACACGACGCGCGCGGCCGACCCGGGTGAATATCAGGGCACCGAATTCGCGGAGCTCAGCCTGAGCCTGGACGCGCAGACCGTGTTTCCTCCCTCGCCGACGCGAGGCGCACCAGAGATGACGATTGCTGAGCTGCGCAAGAGCATCGCGGCGACCAAACTGTCCGATCGCGTCAACGTCGATGCGCGGCTGATGATTCAGAACAAGTACTCGATCCCCGTCGCATGCCTCGTGCTGGCGCTCGTGGCGCTCGCGCTCGGCGTCAGCAACCGCAAGGACGGGTTTCTCGCCAGCTTCGCCATCGGCTTCATCGTCGTCTTCGCCTACTACGTCCTCCTCTACACGGCGCGGGCAGCGGCGATCGGCGGCGTGCTCAAACCGGATATCGCCCCGTGGATCTCACCGATGGTGCTCGGCGTGTTCGGCGTCGCGCTCACGATCTGGCGGGCGCGTTCCACCGACCGGCCGATGTTCATCAACTGGTCGATGCGGCGCGCCGTGCCCGAGGACGCTGGCAAGGACGCGCCCGATGCCAACGCCCTGGCCGGCTCACGCATGCTGGTCCGCTCGTTCACCTTCCGGCTGCCCGGCGTGAAGATTCTCGACTTCTATACGTCCCAGCAGTACGTGGGCGTGTTCCTGCTGTCGATCCTGTCGGCGCTGGGCGTCTTCTACATCGCGACGTTCATCGATCTCGCCGACAAGCTGTTCCGCGGATCGGCGACGACGATGATGCTGCTGCGGTTCTTTTACTATCAGACCCCGCAGTTCCTGTACTACATCATTCCAATTGCCGTGCTCGTCGGCACGCTCGTGACGATCGGCGTCATGACCAAGAACAGCGAGCTTGTCGTGATGAAGGCCTGCGGCATGAGCCTCTACCGCGCCGCGGCGCCGCTCGTGCTGTTCGCGGTCGCCGCCAGCGTGGCGCTCTTCGGGCTCCAGGAACTCGTGCTCGCGCGCGCCAGCCGGCGCGCCGACCGGCTGGAGGGCGTGATCCGCGGCTGGCCGTCGCAGGAGCCGAGCGCCGTCAATCGCTGGATCGCGAGCGACTCCGGCGACATCTATCACTACGACCTCTTCGATCCGGCCGTCGATCGGTTCACGCGGTTCACGCAGTACCGGCTTGATTCACGGACGTGGCGCCTGAGCGAAGTGCTGTTCGCCGACAGCGTGGCGTCGCCTGTGGCCGGCACAAAGATCCGCGACTGGACCGCTCAAAAAGGCTGGGTGCGGACGCTGACGACCGCCCGCTCCGGCGACGTCGTCAAGACCGCCGTCGCCTACGCGCCGTTCGCGACGCATCCGCTCACGCTGGAGCCCCCGGAGTACTTCAAGGCCGAGGTGCCTGATCCGGCGAAGATGAACTACCGGCAGCTCCGCGCGTACATCACGCAGTTGAAGGCAAGCGGCTTCAACACCGTGACGGCGCAGGTCCAGCTCCAGCGCAAAGTGGCCTTCCCCTTTGCGACGGTCATCATGGCCCTGCTTGCCGTG
>Ga0315281_10004900_pt1 | contig 19298 bp, 18 predicted proteins | sample YL17G07_0_MG_FD_204540 | JGI IMG/M metagenome (GOLD analysis project Ga0315281, IMG submission 204540) | Sediment microbial communities from Yellowstone Lake, YNP, Wyoming, USA - YL17G07_0 | ecosystem: Environmental > Aquatic > Freshwater > Lake > Sediment | place: USA: Wyoming | collected... | reverse complement strand
AGGAGCAATGGCGAAGAAGGCGAAGCTCCCGACGGACGTGAACGCGCGGGCGAAGGCGATCGTCGATTTCGCCACGTCAGACGAGGAGCTACCCGAGGACTGAGACACCGTGAGCGACGCCCGACTGATTCTTACCTGCGGGTTGCCCGGGGCGGGTAAGACCACACTCGCAAGGCAACTGGCCGCGGACCGGAGCGCCGTGCGCCTCACGAAGGATGAATGGCTCTGGGCCCTCGGCTCCAGTCCCTGGGACGAGCCGACCCGGGAGAAGGTCGAACACGAACTCTGGCGCCTCGCCCAAGAAGTCCTGCGCCTCGGTCTGAGCGTCGTCCTCGATTTTGGGCTTTGGGCGCGGATCGAACGTGACGACATGCGATGCGTGGCGCGTGGCCTTGGTGTTGGCGTCGAATTGCACTACCTCGACATGCCTACCGACGAACTCTGGCGGCGCATCGAGGCCCGGAACTCGGAGCCACCCTGGGACAGCTACCCGATCCGCCGCTCGGACTTCGACGGGTGGCTACGCGTGTTCCAGGCGCCCGATGCTGCCGAGGTGGCCTTGTTCGACTCGCCGCCAGATTTGAACTGAGCCACTACCCGGCAGCCCGATCGGGCTGCGACCCGCCAGTCGCCAATCTTCCGTTATGACAAGCGCGTACCGTATCTGAAGGCGTCCCCGTGCCGCACCGGCCCCCGGGAGTTGTCAACTTTCGCCCGCCGGCGGTTTGAATTTTCGTTCTGTAAAGGTAAAGTACCCCCGGCTCCCCCGCCTCTTCCGGTGGATACAACCACCACATCCCGCCCGTTATTCGCTAACCAGAGGTGGTCGGCTTGCCATTCCTCGCGTCCTTCGTTGCCATCTCCGTCAGCGTCGTCTCGGCGATCCTGCCGGCGATCGCCATCCCCGGCCACCCGGGCACGACGGGGCCGGCGTTCCCGGCGCCGCCCGGCTACCTGTTGCCGTGGACCGGCGGCGAGCTGCACGCCGTCACCCAGGGCGAAGAGACCTCGCTGACGCATAACGGCACCGCGGCATATGCCTTCGACTTCGATCTGGCGTACGAGACCGTGACCGCCGCGCGCGGCGGCAAGGTGACGATGACGCGGCAGAGCTCAAACATGGGCGGCTGTAGTCCGCTCTTCTCACAGGCCGCCAACTACGTCGTCATCGACCACGGCGACGGTACGTCGGGCCTGTATCTGCACCTGGCGCAAGACTCGATCACCGTGCACGTCGGCGACGTCGTCGAGCAGGGACAGCCGCTGGCGATCTCGGGCGAGACCGGGCTGACCTGCTCCGACATCGGCAACAACCCGGGGCCCCACCTGCACTTCCAGGTCGAGCGCACGGAAGCCGGCCGCTACATCTCGCAGTCGCTGCCCGTCGCGTTCGACGACATCTCACGGAACGAGGGCGTGCCGGTGCAGGACCAGACCTACATGTCCGGCAACTACGGCCACGGCAACCCCCAGAAGATCAAGCTGACGCCGCGCCGCGTGGCACGCGCGTTCAACCCCGTCGCCGTCCCCGCTGACCCGGCGCTGATCGAAGCCCAGCCGCTGCCCGAACCGACCGCCGACGCCGGCAGCGAGGCGCCGTGGCCGACCTTCACGCCGGAGCCGCTGGGATGGTTCATGGGCGGCCCGCCGGAGCCCACGCGTACACCCCGGCCGACGTCCACGGCGACCGAGACGCCCACCGAGACGCCCACGCCGGTGCCGCCGCCCACCAGCACGCCGACGCCGCTGCCGCAGCCGACGGCCACGCCCATCCCGCCGACGATCGCGCCGTCGGACACGCCGACGCCAGACCCCGCGACCGCCACGGCGACGCCATCGCCGCTGCCCACGGCCACGGCCACGCCGTAGGCGCTGAGCAGCAGGTCAGCGGGTCAGCACATCAGCGGGTCAGCAGATCAGGACACCAGGCGCGGGTAATGGTGCTCTTCGTCGAGGGTGCGGCCAAGCCGTGGGGTGGGACGGAGCTGAAGCTTCGTCCCTACGGCGCACGATGACGCTCCCGCCGTAGCGGCCAGCGCTATGCCGGCCGAGGCGCTAAGCTGACCGTAACCCCGGTTCAAGAAGAGGTCCGCTTGGCAGCCGAAGCAGACGTCCCGTCACCGGCGCACGTCGCCACGCTCGACCTCACCGGCACCCGCATCTCCCGCACGATCCTCAGGATGGCGTGGCCGGTGGTGATTGAGCGCCTCTCGATCTCGCTGCTCAGCGCGGTCGACGCCGCCCTCGTCGGCCACTACGTCGGCGCTCACGGCCTTGCCGCTGTCGGCATCGGCGCCCTCTTGTTCTGGATCCCGCTCTCCGGCGCGCTCGCCATCGACGTCGGCTCGACGGCCGTCGTGGCGCGCGATATCGGCGCCGGCGACCGCTCGCGCGTGCAGCTCGGCCTGCACACGGCGATCATCGCTGCGCTGGTCTGGGGGCTGTTCTGCACCGCCGTCGTGTTCGCGCTGGCGCCGTGGCTGATGCGCGCCATGGGCGCGAAGCCGGACGTGGTGCCGCAGGGGGTGCGCTACCTGCGCGCCGGCTGCCTCGGCTTCCCGATGCTGATGGCGCTCTACGCCGTGTCCGGCTCGCTGCGCGGCATGGGCAATACGTGGATGCCGATGCTGATCCTGCTCATCGTCAACGCCGTCAACGCCGTCGTCACCTTCCTGCTGATCAGCGGCGCCGTCGCGGATATGGGGATACGCGCGTCGGGCATCGGCTACGCGACGGCGGGCACGACGGGCGGCGTGCTGGCGCTCGCGCTCGCGGCCAGCGGTGCGGCGCCGGTGCGAATGCGCGTTTCGCGCATCTTCCAGGTGTCGCGCGACTCGTTCGGGCGGCTCTTCCACATCGGGCTGCCCGTCGGGCTTGAGGAAGCGCAGTTCATGCTCGCGTTCCTCGTCTACACGCGGATCGTGGCGCGGCTGGGCACCGACCAGCTCGCGGCGCACTCGCTGGCGCTGCGCTCAGTCGAGATGGCGATCCTGCCGGGATTCGCTCTTGCCACCGCGGCGACGGCACTGGTGGGGCAGTACCTCGGCGCCGGCCGGCCCGACCTCGCCGAAGACGTGGCGAAGAAGGTGCGCTTCTTCGCGCTCTGCACGCTGTCAGTGATGGCCGTGCTGCAGTTCATCTTCGCGCCGCAGATCGTGCGGCTCTTCGTCGATGACGCCGCCGTCGTCGACACCGGCAGCAAGCTGCTGCGTGTGTTCGCATTCGCGCTGCCGGCGCTGGGTGTGCACAGCTCCCTCTCGGGCGCGCTGCGGGGCGCCGGCGACGTGCGCTTCGTGCTCGGCACGTTCACCTTCACCGCCTGGGGCATCCGCGTGCCGCTGGCGATCCTGATGGTGATCGTGCTGGGGCTGGGCGCGCCGTTCGCCTGGCTCGCCGCCGTGGCGGAGAACTGGATCCGCGCCGCGCTGGTCCTCCGCCGCTTCCGGCAGGGCAAATGGAAAACGATCCGCGTCTAGCGCGGGAGCACTTCAGCATTTCAGCACGTCAGCGCGTCAGCACGTCAGCGGGTCAGCACGTCGACGGCTCGGCGCGGCGGCGTTCGACCTGGTCAGTAACCAGCACACCACCCCGGGCGAGCCCCTCTCCACGGCGTGGAGAGGGGTGCCGAAGGCGGGGTGAGGTGCCAGGCCGCCCGCCAACATGCTGACTTGCTGAAATGCTGAAGTGCTGACCTGCGATTGGGGACGGAGCTGAAGCTTCGTCCCTACGGCGAGCGCGCCGTCGCTCGCGCTGAGCTGCTGACGGCTGACCAGCTGAAATGCTGAAATGCGGACGGCTGACCAACTGAAATGCTGACCAGCTACTGGCTTCGCAGCACCATCGCGTCGCTGTGCCGCGCGCCATCGGGCACGGGCTCGACCGTGACGCAGAACCACAGCGGCTTGCCGCCGGGCGGCCAGCACACCACCCCGGGCGAGCCCCTCTCCACGGCGTGGAGAGGGGTGCCGAAGGCGGGGTGAGGTGCCAGGCCGCCCGGCAACATGCTGACTTGCTGAAATGCTGAAGTGCTGACATGCGATTGGGGACGGAGCTGAAGCTTCGTCCTTACGGGGACGACCGCCTGACTCGCTGACCTGCGGACGGCTGACCAACTGAAATGCTGACCAGCTACTGGCTTCGCAGCACCATCGCGTCGCTGTGCCGCGCGCCGTCGGGTACGGGCTCGACCGTGACGCAGAACCACAGCGGCTTGCCGCCGGGCGCGTCGCCGCTCGGCCGCACGATGACGCTGCCATTGCCTTCCGCATCGACCGGGAAGCGGCCGCCGGACACCCACTTGTCTCTGTACACCGCCCACAGCTGGTAGGTCTTGCCCTCGGGCAGCGGCGGCAGGTTCTCCGCCACCAGCGCGCCCCGCGCCTCGGTCGAACTCCAGAGGTACTGGCCGCTCGACGAGGGCGCGGCGCCAGTGCCGGTCATTTCGAGGCGGAGCAGATCGGGCCGCGAAGCGATGCTCAGCACCACGTCCCGTTCGTCACGCACGCTCGCCAGCCGCGCGGCCTGAGCCGTCGCATCGGCGCGCACCGCCGAGTCGCGCGCGGAGAGCGTGTCGACGCGGCGCTGCAGGAAGGCCCCCCACGAGAGTCCGCCCAGGCTGACGAGCAGCAGCGCGGCGGCCACGGTCTGCCACCAGAACGACGGGCGCCGCCCGCGGTTGACGTCGCCCAGCACGGCGGCCGATGCGAGCACGCGCGCCTTCAGCGCCTGGCCGCCGCTGGCCATCGGCGTCGTGAGCGCCAGCGCGACGACGCCATCCCGCGCCTGATCGGCGAGCCGTGCGCAGTCGGCACAACCGGCGAGGTGCGCCTCCAGCGCGCTCACCTCGGCGGCGTCGAGCGCACCGATCGCGTGCGCGTCGATGTTCTCGCGGGCGGCGATGCAGTCGAGCTGCAACAGTGTCATCTGTCTTTCGCCATGCGCTCTTCGAGCACCCCCCGCATCTTCTGCATGCCCAGCCGGATCCGCGTCTTCACCGTGCCCAGCGGATGGCCGAGCTGATTGGCGATCTCCTGTTGCGTCAGTCCGCCGAAGTACGCGAGCTGGATCGCCAGCCGCTGCTCCGGCGGCAGCACGCGCATCGCATCGCGGACCGCCTTCCGTTCGTCCATGAGCACCGTCATGAGCGCCGGATCGTCGCGCTCGTCGGTGCTCGCGACGACATCCTCCTCCTCCGTGGCGGAGGGCAGCGCCTCGTGGCGCAGGCGGCGGCCGTGGCTGCGGCGCTCATCGATCGACCGGTTGCGGGCGACGCTGAGCAGCCAGGTCACGAATTTGCCGCGGCCCTGGTCGAAATGGTCGGGCTTGCGCCAGACCCGCAAGAACACGTCCTGCGTGACGTCCTGCGCGACGTGCGCGTCGCCTACCACGCGGATCGACACCGAGTACACGAGATCGCCATAGCGGTCATACAACGCCTCGAACGCGCCGAGATCACGGCCCGCAAGCCGCTCCATCAACTCGTCGTCACGGAGAGTCGTGTAGTCCACGCGCTCCAACTCCAATACGTCCCGGGCGCCCGCGGGGATTCGGGTGGCAGCACCCGATCTTAGCAGCTTGAAGCTACGGGGGAGAGTATATGCGTCAAGAATGTGGTGTCCGGGTCAGCCGCCGGGGGACGAGCCGGGCACGACCTCCTGGATCGTGATCTCGGCCGCCACGAGCACATCGCGGCGATCGCTGAGCGTGCCGCTGGCGATGATCCGGTCCGACGGCTTGATCTGGGAGAGCGTGGCGGTGCCCCCGGTGGCCCGGCGGATCACCGTGGAGATCCCGACGCTGATCTTCGTGACACTGGCGCCGGAGCGGCGCTCGATCTGGATCGTGCGCGTGCCGGCGTTGACGCTGCCGACGATGCCGGTCACCTCCACGCTCTCGCCCGCCGGCGCCGGCGATGACACGGACGAGGGCGACGCGGCGGGCTTCGGCGAGGGTGACGCTGCTGCTGCGGTCGCCGCGGCCGTCGCGTCGCCCGCCTGCTGCGGCTTCTTCGAGCCGCCGCTGACGCAGCCGGCGAGGGACGTCGCGGACAGCAGCACCATGAACGTGAAAGCGAGCGTGATGATGCGCGCCGGCGCAGGCTGGCGCATTACCCGTGGCGCGGCGAGCGGACTGCTTCGCACTAGGCGCTCTCCGGCCGCACGAGCAGCACCGGCGCGATCGACTGGAGCATCCGGTCGGCGGTGCTGCCGAGGGCCGCGCGGGCGAGTCCGGCGCGCGCGTGCGTCGTCATGACGATCAGGTCGACCGCCTGCTTCTCCGCCACGTCGAGGAGTGCACTGGCGATGGGGCCGCGCACCACGAACGCGTCGACATCGAGGCCGGACATCGCCGCCTCCTGCTTCCGCAGATATGCCTCGGCCCCCTTCTGCAATTCGTCGTCCACCTGCGGGATGTAGGCGTCGGGGAGCGCGTACGGGTAGCTCTGCACCGCCCAGCTGACCGCCCGCACCAGCGTGACCTTTGCGCCCAGCGCCGTCGCGAGCATCCGCGCGGCCGGGAGCGCGGCCTCTCCCAGTTCGGAGCCATCGAGCGGCACCATGATGTGCTTCATCGCCAGCTCGCCCGACTTGGCGCGCTCGAGCGCGTGCGGCCCGGCCGCCAGCACCGGCACGAGCGACTCGCGCAGCAGGCGCGCGGCGACGCTGCCGTAGAACCAGCGTCCGATCCCCGAGCGCCCGTGCGTGGAGAGCGCGATCATGCGGGCGCCCGCCTCGTGCGCGGCCGCCAGGATCTGCTCGCCCGCGTCGCCCGAGACGACGCGCGGTTCGGCCAGCACGCCGGCGGCGGCGACGCGCTTCCGGATGCCTTCGAGGTATTCGCCGTAGTACGTGCTGGCCTTCTGCTCGATCTCGACCGCCATCGAGGGGAACGTGGCGCCGAGATCCGCCTCGGTGCCCTCCCACGCCGTAACCAGCACGATCCGCTCATGCAGCGCTTTCGCTACCGCGATCGCGTAGGCGAGCGCGCCCTCCGCAAGTTCCGAACCATCCAGCGGGACCAGGATTGGGCCTTTGTCGAGCATCATGCCTCCGTGTTCACAAAGGAAGTGTAGCGGCATCCCGCCGCCGGAACCCGGACGAATGGGCTACGACTCCCTCGCCGAACGGCCCGTTCCCGAGAGCGCGCTACTTCCCGATCCGCAGGCGTTCGACGATGGACCAGCCGGCCGGCAGCGCCAGTGACGCCGCAACCAGCTTCGCGAGATCGCCTGCAACGAACGGCCAGAGGCCGTAGTCGAGCGCGGTGCTCCACGTGATCGGCTTGCCGACGATGCTGAACTGCTGGTGCAGCCAGATGATGCCCGGCACGTACAGCGCCACGTTGGCGATCAGCATCGGCAGGACGATCCAGCGGGAGCGGTCCCAGCCGCGTTCGGCGAACCAGCCGACGACGTAGGCGGCGATGATGAAGCCGAACAGGTAGCCGCCAGATGGCGTCGCGATCGCCGCGATGCTGCCGTGACCGCCGGCGAACACGGGCAGGCCGCCCGCCCCCTCGGCCAGGTAGGCGATCATCGTGGCGGCGCCCAGGCGGCTGCCGAAGAGGGCGCCGAGCAGCAGCACGGCGAACGTCTGGCCGGTGATAGGCACGGTGCTGAAGGAGAACTGGTGGCTGAAGCGCGCGGACAGCGCCATCAGCGCGCTGCCGGCGGCGACCAGGACCACCGACGAAATCAGCGAATCCGGGATCAGCTTCGATGAGAGTGTGTTCGCGCGAAGCGCGCCGGCGTGCTGCATGCGACCTCCTTGGCTCGTGGGCACCACGACGGTTGCCCCGCGCCATATGATGGTCGCCGCCGGACTTTGGAGCAATGGTGCGTTTGTCCCATGGAAAGCGCAGCCCGGGGCAGTACAGGGGGCTGTCGCCGAAGTCGTTGTTCGACCTCTGTGCGTAGGGTGCGCGTAGGGTGGGCGTCAGGTTGGGGGCCAGGGCGCCACTGTAGGATGGCGGCATGGCATCTCGCACTTTCCCGCTATTCCCGGGCAGGGCCATGCAGTCAGCCGTTTGGCTGGTGGCGCTTGTTCTCGCGGTAAGCGCATGTTCCACCGGTACTTCCGGTGGAACCTCGACTCGGGCGCCCACCCTGACCGAACGCGCTACATCGAGCGACGCGACCGCCGAGCCTGCCACCCGGGCAGCGTCTGCCCGGACTCCGATCAGCCTTACCTCGACGAAGAACAGCGTGTTGCTGTTCACGCTGCGCCCAAAGCCTCTGGTCCGCCAGGTCATCGGAGCCGAGGGGATAGCCTTCGTGGAATGGCTCGACAGCGGTACGCGGATCGTCGGCTACCAGTGGACCGATCACGCTTACGAGATCCTCGGCGCGGATGCCGGGGTGGTCGACCACCTCTACGCAGTGTTCGCGCCGCAGCCTTCCGCGGATCGACGGTCTGAGTGGGCACACGTTCTTCCCGGCGGCGCGGGAATACTTCTTGAGCGCGACGACGGGGCACCGCGGCTGTATGACGTGGCGAGCGATGTGATGCGCCCTTTCACAGGCCCGCCCGGACGGAACGTCGTCTTCAGCGGCGTGAATGACGGGACGCGGCTCATCTTCAATAACATCGTAGAAGGGCGATCGAGAGTGATGATCTCCGACCTGGACGGCGCCCACGCGCGCGTCCTGGTCGGGAGCGAAACGGGTTCCGTAGGGCTGATGGATGCGGAAGCTCCGTCTCCGGACGGCAAATACCTGCTGCTATCTGCATCCGACAGCGCAGGCGGCCACCAGCAATCGAGCGTCATCGTCACGGACATGAATGGGGACACGCTATGGCGGACCGAGGTTCCCGACATCCAGGGCGGGACCTCAACCGATGTGCGCTGGGCGGGTCCCGACCGGTTGCTCATGACGCAGTCGAAGCCGGATGGTCACGACGGTGTCGTGGTCGTTGCGCCCAGGTTTGTATCAATTCCGTCGGGGGCTGAGCCGCCCGCGCCCGAGGCCCTGGCGATGCGGCTGGTGTCGCTGTCCCCCGACGGGCAGCACGCAATCATGATGCTCGGGGACGGCGCAGCAGCCTGGGAGCGACGCTGTGCGCTTGTGAGCATCGACCCCGTGAGTGGATCTGTAGTCGAACTTGCTGCGGCCAATCCAGGGCCAGGCGACTATCAAACAGTGTTCTGCGCGAATGTTGATTGGACGCCAGACGGAAGCCAGGCCATCGTTTCGGCCGGCGGCATTTGAGCGCACCGCCGGCCTGCGGCGCGTACAGTACAGGCATGCGCTACACGATGTTCGCCGCTGTGGCCGTGCTGCTCTGCGCAGCGGGATTCTTCGCCTGGATGGGCGTCGTCCTCGCGGCGCGTGCCTTCGGAGCGCACCCCGACAGCCAGCCGTGGTTCTACTTTCTGGGGGGCGGCGTGTACGGGGCGCTGGCGCTCGCGCTGGTGATCCGCGCGCTCTACATCTTCACGAGGGTGCGCGCGAAGCAGTGATCGGGAGTGCCGCGCGGCATCGAGCTTCAGATCCGGCGGACGCACAGAAGCCAGCGTCGATGCTGGTGGCGGGGCGACGCTGGCTTCCATCAGGTTGGAGGGGACTAGTTGGCGGCTCTTCCCCAGTACTACCATCGGCATGCCGGCGCGGATCCGAACACCCTGCGGGCAGGATCATGGGGGTTCCTGGAAGCAGGGGGATCCGGGTGCTGCTACAATGCGCCCGAGTTGGAGAGAAGCGTGGTTGGTGTGATCCCCGTATGAGGTGGCTTCCCGGACCCGAGACGAGAGCCGCCATCCTGAAGCACCCCTTTGTCCTTGCCGGATTCGCCGTCGTCCTGCTGCTGGGCCTGACCGCCAGCGTGCTCGTCGTCGTCGATAGCGCGCGGGGCGGCGGTTCGGGCGGGCCGACGGTGTCGGTCGCGCCCCTGACCACGGCGACGGTCGGACCGACCGCGAAGACGGCCAGCGCCACGGGCGTCACCGGCACGACGAACAAGGTGACGACCGTCCGCAGCGCGCCCGGCAGCCGCCTGCCCGCCCTCGGCACGATCGACCAGGGCGAGGACCTCGTCATCGATGGCCGGACCACCGACGCGAAGTGGTACCGGGTCATCTTCCCGCCCAACTCGGAGCTGCACGGCTGGGTCGACGCAACGGCCGTCGATGTGGTCGGCAATCCGGCCACGCTCACCGTCACCACGCCGGAGCCGCCGGTGGTGGTGCAACTGCCCACGGCCTCGGCGTCCGAACTGACGCAGATCGCGGCGCGCCAGACGCCGACGGCCGACGCATCGCCCTCGATCACGGTGACGCCCGCCGGCGGCAACCTGCCGGACCTGGTGATCAGCAACACGCCCACGCTCTCGAACGGCAAGCTGATCGTCACGGTCGTCAACCAGGGGAAGGGCGACGCCACGGGCGACCTCGTGGTCGCCGTGTTCAACGCCGACGGCACGAAGCTGCTCGGCGGCGCGACGCTGCCCGCGTTTACCCTCCGCGCCGGCCGCAGCATCGACATCCCCACCGGCTTCGAGGTGACGAAGAACGAGACGCTGCTGCTGATCGTCGACCCCAACGGCGACATCGCCGAGACCGACGACACGAACAACCGCGCTACCGTCGCCATCTCGACGGGGAACCCCGACACCTCGCAGACCCAACTCCCGTTCCCGCCCACCGCGACGGAGCCGCCGCCGACGCCGGTGCCGTAGGGCTGCACCCGGCGGACCTAACCCCCGGCCCCTTCCCTGGGAGGGAAGGGGAGCGCCGTGACGAAGGCCGCACCCGCACCGCGTCGGGTCTGCGCTAACGCGAGGTGCGCGGCAGCGCGGCAGGATGCTGCTGCCGGCCTTGTGCGGCGCGTTTCCGGGGCGGGTACAATGCGGGCACTCCAACCACCGACAGTCGCATAGAGCCGCCAGGGGCGAGGATCGCCGTCCAGGATGACAGTCGCGGAACTGAGATCCGGCTTGCAGGGAAGCCGTCAGCGGCTCTTCACGGAGATCCGCGGCCTTGCCGAGGAACAGTTCCGCCACGTGCCCGCCGGGGAGGACTGGAGCGTCGCCGCGCACCTCGCCCACCTGCTGCGGGTCGAGCGCGTGTTCGTCGACCGCGCGCGCGCCGCCCTGACACAGGACGAGCCGCAGGTGCCCAGCACGCGCGCGGCGAACGACGACGACCCGGGTCTGGCGCAGCGCCTCGCGGTGCCGCAGATCATCCACGGCATGCAGGCGGCGCGGCGCGAACTTGACGAACTTCTGGCCGGCTGCGACGAGCAGCAGACCGACCGCGCCATCCGCCACGAGCGCCTGGGCCGCATGACGGTGGCGCAGATCGCCGCGAAGATGGCGCAGCACGAGGACGAGCACGCCGCCGAGGTCGCCCGCCTGGCGCGACAAGCACCGTCGGGCGGGCGTGTAATCATCCCTCTGACAAGGCGTTCCTAAGGTAGGGTTACGAATGAGCGTCGTCGAAGAGATCAAGCAGCGCGTGGACATCGTCGACCTCGTATCGCAATACGTGGCGCTGAAGCGCGCCGGCCGCGACTACATGGCGCCCTGCCCGTTCCACCAGGAGCGCACCCCCTCGTTCCACGTCAGCCCGGCGCGCCAGACCTGGCACTGCTTCGGCGCCTGCGGCACCGGCGGCGACATCTTCGCGTTCATCATGAAGAAGGACGGCTGCGAGTTCCGCGATGCGCTCCGCACGCTCGCCGAGATCGCCGGCGTCACGCTGGAGCAGCGCCGTGACCCGCAGCTCGATGCCCACCGCGCCCGCATGTTCGAGATCAACGAAGCCGCGTCGGCGTTCTACCACGCCGCGCTGCTCGACGCCGCGGCGCCCCACGCGGCGATGGCGGAGGTCGCGCGCGGCTACCTGGCCGAGCGGCGGCTGGCGCCAGCCTCCGTCGAGACGTTCCAGATCGGCTACGCGCCGAATAGCTGGGAAGCCCTGACGCATCACCTGGGCGCGCGCGGCATTTCGGCCGACGAGGTGCGCGAGGCGGGGCTGGCGGTGCAGGGCGAGCGCGGCGCCTACGACCGGTTCCGCCACCGGCTGATGTTCCCGATCCGCGACGACCGCGGCCGCGTCGCCGGCTTCGGCGGCCGCCTGCTGCCCGGCGAGGCGCTGGGCGCGGGCGAGCACCAGCCGAAGTACGTCAACACGGCGCAGTCGCCCATCTTCGACAAGGGCTCGATCCTGTACGCGCTCGATCTCGCGAAGGACGCCATCCGCACCGCCGGCCGCGCCGTCATCGTCGAGGGGTACATGGATGTCGTTGCCGCGCACGAGTACGGCTTCGCGAACGTCGTCGCCTCGATGGGCACGGCGCTGACGGAGCGGCAGGTGACGCTGCTCAAGCGCTACACGCACAACCTCGTGCTGGCGCTGGACGCCGACGCGGCCGGCAGCGAGGGCATGCTGCGCGGCCACGACGTGCTCGACACCGTGCTCGATCACGAGTCGGTGCCGGTGCCGAACTGGCGCGGCATCGTGCGCATGCAGGAGACGCTTGCCGCCGACATCCGCGTGCTGGTGATGCCCGATGGCCGCGATCCCGACGACGTCATCCGCAACGACCCGGAGTCCTGGACGTCGCTGGTCGACAACGCGCCGCCGTTCCTCGATTTCCGCTTCGACGCCGTCGCCGCGAAGCACGACCTCACGAACCCGCGCGAGCGCTCCGCCGCATCGGGCGAGCTGCTGCCGATGATCTCGGCGATCCCCGACCGCGTGCTGCGCTCGCACTACCTGCAGCGTCTCGCGCGCATGGTGCAGGTGGACGAGGCGACCTTGCGCCTGGAGATGCGGCAGCCCGTGCGGGCGCAGTCCGCACCTGGCGCAGCTTCAGAGGCCGCGCAGGCCGCACGTCAACAAACGCCGCGCGACCGACGCGAGGAGTTTTGTCTGGCTTTACTTTTCCGTTATCCTATGGCACGCGCGGAGGGGGAGCGTCTGGACGCGGACCTCTTCGGGCACAGCGAGAATCGCGCGCTGTTCGAGACATGGGTCGGCTGGGCGAATGCAGGGGAGCCGTTTGACGAGTCGCTCACTTCGGACGTGCGTCCCCAGTACGAGCGCATCATCAACCTCGACCTTCCTGTTTACGACGACGACACCGTAACCAAGGCCCTGCAATCCGCCGTGTGGGGCATCGAACAGCAGCGGCTGCGCTACGCGAAACGCGCGAGCGGCGCCGTGCTGGCCGACTTCGGCACGCAGGACGCCACGCAGATCGCCGAGCGCGCCCACGCCGCCTGGGAGACGGGCGGCAACAACGTTGAATACACCGCCGAAGATGAGGCTGATCCCGCCGCGGCATTCGTGGAAGACATGGAAGCCGGGCTGAAGGTCCACCAGCGGTTGCTGGAACAGCGTAACGCCGAGCGCCCCGCCCGGTGAGGTGGTGAATGAGCGGTAAGGTCCGGGATGAAACGCCCCTCGCGCTGAACGGCAACGGAGCCGATCACAGCGCGAGCGTGCTGGTCGAAACCGCCGACGATCCGGCGAGCGACGTCTTCACGCGCCTCGCCGAGACGGTCGTCGTCGTCGGCGCCAGCCGCGCGGGTGCGCCGCTCGCGGCCGAACCCTGGGCCGCCGAGGGCCCGGACCACGCCGATATCGAAGAAGAAGAAGTCGAGAAAGAGCCCGTACCGCTCGAAGAGCAGGAGGGCATCGACGATCCCGTACGCATGTACCTGCGGGAGATCGGCAAGGTCTACCTGCTCTCCGGCGCCGACGAGAAGCGGCTCGCGCGCCAGATGGAAGAAGCCAAGCACATCGATGCGATCGAGAAGCGCTGGCTGGATGACAGGCGCCGCCTCCCCACCGGACAGGAAGTCCTCCTCACCCTCATCGACCAGTATCACTCGACGCAGAAGTGCGTGAAGTTCATCAGCAAGGACATCGGCATCAAGGCCGCCACGATCACCGATGTGATCGCGAGCCAGGCGTGGCGCGACACCGTCGACGCGGAGATGGACCTGGAGCTGGCGGCGCGGCTCGCCACGCACATGCGCGTCGAGCAGGACGAAGCGCAGCGGGCGATCGTGCGGCTCTCAATCGTGACGCACATCCTGCAGGCCGAGCACATCAAGTCCATCGCCGATCACTACGGCAGCGAGAAAGACCTGCTGCCGCCGCCGTGGGACCGCATCAACAAGCACTGCAAAGAAGAAGAGACGCTGCGCGAGTACTTCGACGCGATCAAGCGCGAGGGCTTCAAGGCGGAGCTACGGCTCACGGAAGCGAACCTGCGCCTGGTCGTCAGCGTGGCGAAGAAGTACATCGGCCGGGGCATGTCGCTGCTGGACCTGATCCAGGAGGGCAACATCGGCCTCATCCGCGCCGTCGAGAAGTTCGACTACCGCAAGGGCTACAAGTTCAGCACCTACGCCACATGGTGGATCCGCCAGGCGATCACGCGCGCCATCGCCGACCAGGCGCGCACCATCCGCATCCCCGTGCACATGGTCGAGACGATCAACAGGCTCGTGCGCGTATCGCGGCGGTTGGTGCAGGAGTACGGCCGCGAGCCGACGAGCGAGGAGATCGCCATCGGCATGACCGACCCCAGGCAGGGGCCGCCGGTCACGCCCGAGAAAGTGCGCGAGATCATCAAGGTGTCGCAGGAGCCGGTATCGCTCGAGACGCCGATCGGCGAAGAGGACGACAGCCACCTGGGCGACTTCCTGCCCGACGACTCGGCGCTCGCGCCGGCCGATGCCGCGTCGCATCAGCTGCTCAAGGAGCAGGTGATGGACGTGCTCAACAGCCTCACCTCGCGCGAGCGCAAGGTGCTGGAGTTGCGCTTCGGGCTCGAAGACGGCCGCAGCCGCACGCTCGAGGAGGTGGGCCGCGAGTTCGCCGTCACTCGCGAGCGCATCCGCCAGATCGAGGCGAAGGCGCTGCGCAAGCTGCGCCACCCCTCGCGCAGCAAGAAGCTGAAGGACTACCTGGAGTAGGCCAGCCGGTAGTTGTCAGTTCACAGTTCTCAGTTCACAGTTCACAGTTCACAGTCGCTTAGAGGGTGTGGTCGATGCCGCTGTACGAGTACTACTGCCGGAAGTGCGCTGCGAAGTTCGAGCTGATGCGGGCGATGAGCGCGAGCGACGCCGCCGCCACGTGCCCGCGCGGCCACGCCGGCGCCCAACGCACGCTCTCCATGTTCGCCGCCGTCACCAAAGGCGCGTCCGGCGAGACGATGCCGATGCCCTCGGGCGGCGGCTGCTGCGGTGGCGGCGCCTGCGCCTGCGGCCACTAAGCTACCGGCGGCCTCGGAACGAAACAACAGGCGCGGGCCACAAGCCCGCGCCTTCGTTTGTCTGACTACTGACTACTGACTCAGCAGCGCGTGTAGCCGCAGGCGCGGCAGACGAGGCAGCCCTCGGCGAAGACCAGGATCGCGCCGCAATCCGGGCAGCCCATGCCGGTGCTCATCACTTCGCCGCCGTTCGCGGAAGGCGGCGGCAGGTGCGTCCGAAGCGTGGGGGCGGGCGGTGCGGCGGATTCGGACGCGCCGCGCGGCAACGAGCGGCGGATGCGGCCCCGCCTGGGCGCAGGCTCGAGGTCGTCGCGCGGGGTGTGTACTGGCGTGGCGGGCGTCGTGGCGGCTGCGGGCTGCGCCGCGAACCGCTGCTCCAGCCAGCGGAAGATGTAGTCGACCAGCGACGTCGCAGACGGGATCTTCGGGTTGTTCGTGAAGCCCGCCGGCTCGAAATGGACGCCGCGGAACTTCACGACGAGGTTCTCGAGCGGCACGCCGTATTGCAGCGCCACCGACGTGAGCATCGCCACCGCATCCATCAGCCCGCGGATCGTCGAGCCCTCCTTCGCGATGCTGACGAAGATCTCGCCCGGCGCGCCATCGTCGTACAGGCCCACGGTGAGGTACCCCTCCTGCTCGCCGACGCGGAACTTGTGCGTGACCGACGGCCGCTCATCCGGCAGGTGGCGGCGATACGGCCGCCCGGCCGGCCGCGGCTCCGTCGAGGCGTGCGGCTCCGGGTGCGGCGCCGGCGGGATGAGTGCGGCGAAGCCCAGCGCGATCTCCGCCGCCGCGGATTCGGCCTGCTCGGGCCCGCGCGCCGTCGCGTGTGAGAGCACCTGCTGGTCACGCGAGCCGTCGCGGTAGACAGTGATGCCCTTGCAGCCTTCGCGGTACGCCAGCAGGTACGCGCGCTCGACATCGTCGGGGGTGGCCTCATGGCGGAAGTTGATCGTCTTGCTGACGGCGTTGTCCGTGTGGCGCTGGAACGCCGCCTGCATCTTCACATGCCATTCGGGATCGATGTCGTGCGACGCGACGAAGACGCGCTTCGCCCACGCCGGCACCTCGTCGCGGTCGGCCAGCGCGCCGCCGCCGGCGAGATGGGCGATCAACGCGTCGCTGAGGAAGCCCGCGCGCTGCGCCGCCGCGCGGAACGTCGCGTTGACTTCCGGCAGCTGCGTCACCTTCGCCGCGTCGCGGCGGTCCAGGTGGTGCTGGCGCATGAACGCCAGCGCGAACGCCGGCTCGATGCCGCCGGAGCAGTCGGCGATGATGCTCAGCGTGCCCGTGGGGGCGACCGTGGTGCGCGTCGAGTTGCGGTAGCGCGGGCCGCCGCGCGCATCGCCGGCAGCGGGATCGTAGATCGATCCGTGCCACGCCGGGAAGACGCCGCGCTCGTTCGCCAGATCGACCGACGCGCGGTCGGCGTGCTCCTGGATGAACGACATCAGGCGCCCGCCGAGATCGACGGCGGCGTCGGAGTCGTACGGGACGGCGAGCTGGAACAGCAGGTCGGCCCAGCCCATGACGCCGAGGCCGATCTTGCGCGTCTTCTTCGTCATCTCCTCGATCTCGCCGATCGGGTACTGGTTCTGGTCGATGACGTCGTCCAGGAAGCGCACGCAGAGCGGGATCGCCGCCGCCAGCGCCTCCCAGTCCAGCTCGGCAGCGGCCGGCTCGGGCGCGGCGCTGCGGCTGCGCGAGCGTGCGGCCTTCGCCGGAGCGGACGCAGCGCGCACGAAGCGCGCGAGGTTGATCGAGCCGAGATTGCAGGACTCATAGGGCAGGAGCGGCTGCTCGCCGCACGGGTTCGTCGCCTCGATCCGCCCCAGCTGCGGCGTCGGGTTGTCCCGGTTGATCCGGTCGAGGAACACCAGGCCCGGGTCGCCGTTCCGCCACGCGTTCTGCGCGACCTGGCGGAACACCGCGCGGGCGCTGCGCCTGCCGGCCACGGCCCGCGTGCGGGGGTTCACCAGCTCGTACTCTTCGTCGCGCTCGACGGCCTGCATGAAGCGCTCGGTCACGGCGACGCTGATGTTGAAGTTCTGCAGCGAGGCCATGTCGGACTTGGCGTTGATGAACGCCTCGATATCCGGGTGGTCGACGCTGAGGATCGCCATATTCGCGCCGCGCCGCGTGCCGCCCTGCTTGATCGACTCCGTGGCCGCGTCGTACACGCGCATGAACGACACCGGGCCGCTGGCGATGCCGCCGGTGCTGGCGACGATATCGCCGGCCGGACGCAGCCGGCTGAACGCGAAGCCGGTGCCGCCGCCGCTCTGGTGGATCAGCGCGGTGTTCTTGAGCGTGTCGAAGATGCCCACCATGGAGTCTTCGACCGGCAGCACGAAGCAGGCCGAGAGCTGCTGGATCGGCCGGCCGGCGTTGCCCAGCGTCGGCGAGTTCGGCAGGAAGCGCAGCGACGTGACCAGGTCGTAGAAGCGGCGCTCGTAGTCGGCGACGGTGGTCTCGGCGTGGCCCGGCGCAACGTAGCGCGCCTCGGCCAGGGCGATGTTGTGCGCGACGCGCCGAAACAACTGTTCGGGTGTCTCGACGACCTTGCCGGCGGCGTTCCTCGCCAGGTACCGGCGCTCCAGCACCACGCGCGCGTTGTCCGCCAGCGCGAGCGGCTGCTCGCGTTCGGCTGCCGGCTTGCGCGCCCGTGCCCGCGGGGCTGGCGCCGGCGCTTCGGGACGTGGATGCACGCTGTTCGTGCGGCTGCCTGCGCGGGTAGATGAAGGAGGGTCAGCGGGCGGATGCGAAGCGGCGGCAGGTGCCACCGGGCGGGCCGGGCGCTTGCCGGAGCGGGCTTTGCTCGAACCGGCAGTGCTTAGCCAGGCGGGCGGCTTCGGGCCCTCCGCGGCGGGTCTGCGACGGCCTTCGTTCGCCATGCGGCCAGTCTAACCTACGTGCCGGCCTCGTACCGCGCCCGGGGATCGCCGCCCTTTTCCCGGCGCTCGGCGCGATCCTTGACGGAGCAGCCGCGAATCTCCCGTCAAGTTCAGTCAGACATGATTGAACCACACAACCCTCCACCGTAAGATGCCCTCAAGCCGGCCACAGCCGCCGGCCAGAGGGCATCCACAGCAGTACGCACAGAGGAGGGCAAACCACGTGCGAGACCGCGTCCGCGCGTGTGTGCGGATCTCAATTCCGAACACACACCTCAGACGTCTGACCAGGCACGGGAAATCCGGCGGCGGGCGGGCGTAACACCTCGCCACCAGCACCGTTCTGGTTCTTGACAGCAAACGAAAAGCCCGGCCAGGGAAGCACGTGGCCTGCGGCGTCACATGGGGGACTGCATGATTGCATCACTGTTCAGAGACCAATCGGGCCGCAGCGCCGCGCGCGTGAGCATCACGCTCGCCGCGACGGTGGCGCTCGCGGTTGGCCTGATCGCGCTCAGCACGGGCATCGCGCTGGCGCACCACAATACACCGCTCCCGACGAGCGCGCCCACCGCGACGACGACCGCATCGAACATCACCATCACCATCGACGACCAGTGCAGACCGGATGGCGGCGTGACCGGCACGATGTCCGGCATCCCTGGCCCGTACCCGCGCGTGTTCGACATCTACGTCACGGACCACATCCCGTCCGAGGGCTTCTTCCTGGAGATCCCGGGCAGCCGCGTCACCGTGACCGCGAACTCGAGTTCGATCTCGTTCGGCCCGCTTGACGTGGGCGCCACGAGGGCCGGCGTGAACACCATCCGCGTCGAGCAGACGCTGAGCACCGCGAAATCGGTGAGCTTCCCGCCGTGCCCGTCGCCGACGAGCACGCCGACCAGCACACCGACGAATACGCCGACGCCCACCAGGACGGCGACGAATACGCCGACGGCGACCAACACGCCCACAAACACACCGACACCGACCGACACGCCGACGAACACGCCGACGCCCACCGACACGCCGACGAATACGCCGACGCCCACCGACACGCCGACGAATACGCCGACACCCACCGACACGCCGACGAATACGCCGACACCCACCGACACGCCGACGAATACGCCGACACCGACCGACACGCCGACGAACACGCCGACGCCCACCGA
>Ga0315281_10004898_pt1 | contig 19303 bp, 15 predicted proteins | sample YL17G07_0_MG_FD_204540 | JGI IMG/M metagenome (GOLD analysis project Ga0315281, IMG submission 204540) | Sediment microbial communities from Yellowstone Lake, YNP, Wyoming, USA - YL17G07_0 | ecosystem: Environmental > Aquatic > Freshwater > Lake > Sediment | place: USA: Wyoming | collected... | reverse complement strand
TAACCAAAAAAATACAAGGGGCTCTCGCGCCTACTTGACAACTTTCAACCATATCAGGGGCACGGCTTGCCGTGCCCGCATAATGCCCCTTGAAGAGGGTTTCGAAGCAGTTGAACATGAGCCTGCGGCGCACCCATAAACCATGAAAAGTTCGGTAGGGCGGGCTCCGTGCTCGCCGCCATCGCGATATTGTGGTGCGCGGTGCGCACCCTACGAAAAACTTTTCGAAGCAGTGCTTCGGGCCTGAAGGGCGTTCCCAAGCGGGAGCTTGGGAACGAGGTTAAATAGGATCATTTGTTACCGGAAACCGAAAACCGAAAACGAATTAAAGGCAGAACGTCATGGGACCGGAAAATCCCACCGCCGCCGGCCGGGAATACCTGAGCCTGAAGTCCATCTCCGGGCCCCTCCTGATCGTGGAGGGTGTGGCCGGGGTGGGTTTTGATGAGAGCGTGGCCGTCACCTTCCCGGACGGCACCCGCAAACTCGGCCGGGTCCTGGCCGCAGGCCGGGGAGAGGCGGTCATCGAGCTCTTCGGCGATGCCATGGGCCTGTCCTTGAGCCACGCGCAGATCCGGTTCGCCGGCGCGCCCATGATGATTCCGGTTTCCGAAGACCTGCTGGGGCGCATCTTCGACGGCCTGGGCCAGCCCCGGGACGGCGGTCCGCCCCCGGTGGGGGAGACTTCCCGGAACATCAACGGACAGCCCATCAACCCCACGGCCCGGACCTATCCCCAGGAGTTCATCCAGACCGGCATCTCCGCCATCGACGGCATGAATACCCTGGTCCGGGGCCAGAAGCTGCCCATCTTTGCCATGAGCGGCCTCCCTCACCACGAACTGGCTGCCCAGATCGTGCGCCAGGCCCGGCTTCCCGGCGAAGAAGCCCGCTTTGCCGTGGTCTTTGCCGCCATGGGGGTCCAGCACGACGTGGCCAACCTGTTCCGCCAGTCCTTTGAGGCCAGCGGCGTGCTCAACAACGTGGTGATGTTCCTCAACCTGGCGGACGACCCGGCCATCGAACGCCTGATCACCCCCCGCCTGGCCCTGACGGTGGCCGAATACCTGGCCTTTGAGAAGAACCGCCACATCCTGGTGGTCCTCACCGACATGACCAACTACTGCGAAGCCCTCCGGGAAGTGGCCACCTCCAAGGGCGAGGTCCCCAGCCGCAAGGGCTACCCGGGGTACCTGTACAGCGATCTGGCGGCCATCTATGAGCGGGCGGGCAAAATCGTCGGGAGCGACGGCTCCATCACCCAACTGCCCATCCTCACCATGCCAAACGACGATATCACCCATCCCATCCCGGACCTCACCGGCTATATCACCGAAGGCCAGATCGTCCTGGACCGGGCCCTGCACCAGCGGGGCGTCTATCCCCCCATCAACGTGCTGCCGTCGCTTTCCCGCCTCATGAGCGACGGCATCGGGGAGGGGCGCACCCGGGGCGACCACAGTCACGTGTCCTCCCAACTATACGCCGCCTACGCCCGGGTGCAGCGCATCCAGGCCCTGGCCACCATCATCGGCGAAGACAGCCTTTCGCCCCCGGACCGCCAGATCCTGAACTTCGGCCGGGCCTTCGAAGAGCAATTCCTGAACCAGGGCCAGGACGAAAACCGCCCCATCAACGCCACCCTGGACCTGGCCTGGAAGGTGCTAAAGGAATTGCCCCGGAGCGAGTTGACCCGGGTAACGGAAGAAGAGATAGCGAAATATGGGGGAGGGCCAGGGACCTGAGGTCCCTGCCCTCCCCCAACCCAAATCGGAGCGCACATGGCCCGGTTGCAGATATCGGTTACCAAGGGGAATTTGCTCATGGTGCGGGAGGAGCAGGCTCTGGCGGCGGAGGCCCGGAGTTTTCTGGAGGAGAAGCGGGACTTGCTGTTGGAGGAGTTATTGCGGATGCAGGCCCAGGCCGGGAAGCTGCGCCGGGCAGTGGAAAGCAGCCTGGCGGGGGCCTACCGGGAGCTCAAGGCCGGTCTGCTGGCCCAGGGCCGGGAGACGGTGGCCCGGGCCGCCCTGGGGGTGAAAGGGGACGATTATATTGTCATCAGGGACCGGGCTTTTTTGGGGTTGCCCATGCCGGTGATGGAGTTTAAGGCCGGCTCCCGGCGCCCCCAGTTCAGTTTCGGGGGCACGGTGGCGGCCCTGGATGAATGTCAACTGGCCATCCGGGAGAGCCTGGGGCAGATCGCCGAACTGGCGGAGGTGGAGGCGGTGGTGTGGCGTCTGGCGTTGGAGTTGCAACGCACCGTGCGCCTCACCAATGCCTTGAATTACGTAATCATCCCCACGTATCTGGAAACCATCCATTATCTGGAGGGTGCCCTGGAGGAGCGGGAGCGGGAAGCGCTGTTTCATCTGAAACGCGTCAAGGCCCGGAAGGCGAAGATCTAGGGCGGGCATTGCCCGCCTCTTCTTAACGGACCTTTATTCTTTGCGCCTGTGCGTCTTTGCGTGAGGAAAATTGGTGCGCGGTGCGCACCCTACGGGTGGCCCGGAAGGCCGGAGGAGGTGAGGAGGATGGCGCGGCTTCACAAAATCCTGGTGCCCATAGACGGCTCGGCCGGGTCCCTGGCAGCGCATCGCCTGGCTCTGGACCTGGCGGCCACCTACCGGGGGGAGCTCATTTTGCTGTACGTGGTGGATGCCTCGGTTCTGGCGGAATTGTCCCGGCTTTCCGGGAAGGAGCGCCCTCATATTCTCAAAGAGATGGAGGACAGCGGCCGGGGGGTGCTCACCACCCTGGCCCGGGAGGCCCAGAAGCGGGGGGTGGCGTCCAACATCGATCTGCAGCAAGGCATGCCCGATGAGATCATCCTCCAGGAAGCGGGACGCCAGGGGGTGGACCTCATCGTCATGGGCAAGATCGGCCGCAAAGGCCACCGGCGCTCGCTTTTGGGGTCGGTGACCGAGCGAGTCCTGGAGGCTTCGGACCTCCCGGTGCTGGTGGTCAGCCCGGCGGCGGCGAGCGGGGCGGCCCTTGACGATTCAAGGTAGGGCGGGCACTGCCGCCATTTTTTAGGGGATTGCGATTAGCGGGGCGTGGTGCGCACCTACATTGCTATATTTGATGGCGGGCGGTGCCCGCCCTAGATTGCCTTTGCTGACTGCTGACAGCTGACTGCTGACAGCTAATTTCTGGATTTCCTAGGCAAAATCTGCTATTTTTTAATCTTGAAATCCGACTCAGGGCCGGAGGGGAAGAGACCTTGCAAGTGAAGGCAAAACGGGCCGTCATTGTCGTGGTCGTGCTGGCCGCCCTGGGCGTGGGGCTGGGCTACTGGCTGGTCTGGGGGCCCCGGGCCTTGCCGCCGAACGAACTCAGGCTCCAGGGGCACATGGAGGCCACGGAGACGGACCTCTCCTTCAAGGTGGCCGGCATCATCTCCCTGATCAATTTTGATGAGGGGGACTGGATCAACTACGGTCAGCCCGTGGCCGAACTGGAGGCCCAGGACCTCCGGGACGACGTGCACGCGGCCCAGGCCAGGCTTGCCTCCACCAAGGCCAACCTGGATAAGCTGGAAACCGGCTACCGTTCCCAGGAAGTCAAAGAAGCCGAGGCCCAGGTGGGCAAGGCCTGGGCGGACCTGGTGAATAAAAAAGTCGATTATGAGCGTTACCAGAATCTTTTTGAAAGGAAGGTGGTGGCCGCGCTGACCCGGGACAAGTTCCTGGCTGACTACCTGATGGCCAAGGAGACCCACCGGAGCGCCGCGGAACAATACAGCCTGCGCAAGGAAGGCTACCGGAAAGAAGACATCGACCAGGCCCGGGCGGACTATAAACAGGCCAAGGCGAACCTTGACCTGGCCAACACCAGGCTGGGCTATGCCACCATTTCCGCCCCGGTGAACGGCGTGGTCCTGGTGCGCCCGGCCCAGCCCGGCCAGGTGGCGGCGGTAGGCTCCACGGTTCTGACCATGGGGGACATGGACAATATTTATTTCGTGGGCTACATCCCCGAAGACCTGCTGGCCAAGGTCAGATACGGCCAGAAGGCCTACCTCGTCACGGATACTTATCCCGGGAAGCGATACCCCGCCTGGGTTTCCTTCATCAGCTCCCAGGCCGAGTTTACCCCCAAGACCGTGGAGACTTACAAAGAGCGGGTGACCCTGGTTTACCGCACCAAGATCCGGGCTGAGAACCTCCACTATGACCTGAAGCCGGGGATGCCGGCCGAGGCGGTTATCTTCCTTGACGGCCAGTCCCACTGAAGCGGCGGTCCTGGCGGACGGCCTGACCAAGCGGTTCGGAGACCTGGTGGCGGTGGACCATCTCAGCCTCACGGTCGTGCCCGGGGAGGCCTTCGCACTGGTGGGCCCGGACGGCGCCGGTAAAACCACCACCATGCGCCTGCTTTGCGGCATCATGGACCCGGATGGAGGCCGGGCCCAGGTGCTGGGCTTTGACACGGTGAGCGAGTCCGAGCTCCTCAAGGAGAAAATCGGCTACATGCCCCAGCGCTTCGGCCTGTACGACGATCTCACCGTGGCCGAAAACATCGCCTTTTACGCCGACATCTACCAGGTGCCTCGGGCGGAGCGGGACCAACGGATGCCGGAGCTCCTGGGCTTCTCGAACCTCACCCCCTTTCAGTCCCGCCTGGCCGGCAATCTCTCCGGGGGCATGCGCCAGAAACTGGGCCTGGTCTGCGCCCTGATCCACCGGCCTCGCCTGCTCTTCCTGGACGAGCCCACCTTTGGGGTGGACCCGGTCTCCCGACGGGAATTCTGGGAGATCCTGTACCGGCTCCTGGGGGGCGGTATGACTATCTTTCTGTCCACCGCTTACATGGATGAGGCGGAGCGGGCCCACCGGGTGGGGCTGATGCACCGGGGGCAACTTTTGGTGGTGGACACGCCCAAGGCCATTAAAGACGCCTTTGCCGGGCAACTCCTGGAGGTCCGGGCCTCGGACCTGTGGGCCGCCCGGAAGATTCTCGCCCCCCATCCCCTGGTGCGCCGGTCCCTGGCCATGGGGGACCGCTTGATGGTGACGGTGGAACATGCCGATGAGTCGGTCGAGCCCTTGCGGCAGGCCCTGGAAAAGGCCGGTCTGACTGGGGTGCAAATCGCCGGGGCTATTCCCAGCCTGGAGGACCTGTTCGTGCAGATCGTCCGGCGGCAGGAGGAGTGAGGGCGAATCCGAATACTCGTTCCCAAGCTCCTGCTTGGGAACGGAACTGGGAGCCCAAGCTTCGCTTGGGCACCTATTATTGCTGTAAATTCATTCCCTTAGTGTAGTAGGGTGGGCACCGCCCACCATAATTATCTCCCTATAAAATGTGGAACACCGCCTCGGCTGTATTAGAGCAGGCGAGGGCGCCTGCTCCACATTTTTGGCCTAAGGATGTAAGGTAGGAACCTCCACCATAATTTTTATCTAGATGGCGGGCAATCCCCGCCCTACATAGGTACATAGCTGCCGGATTTCCGAGGCTAGGGATTCAATAATTCATTATGCCTGGCGGGACGCAAACGGAAAAAGCCATCGTCGTCCAGAATCTCTCCAGATATTTCGGGGATTTCAGGGCGGTGGACGGCATCAGCTTTCAGGTGAACCGGGGGGAGATTTTCGGCTTCCTGGGCCCCAATGGCGCCGGCAAATCCACCACCATCCGCATGCTGAACGGGCTGCTGCTGCCTACCGGCGGCGAGGGCCGGGTGGGAGGCTTCGACATCATCGGGGAAACCGACCAGATCAAGAAACACATCGGCTACATGTCCCAGCGCTTTTCCCTGTACGAAGACCTGAGCGCCCAGGAGAACCTGTTTTTTTTTGGGGGCGTCTATGGGCTGCCCGATTCCCGGCTCAAGAAGCGCATCCATGAGCTTCTGAGCCTGGTGAATCTGCTGGACCGCCGGGATGAGTTGACCCGGAATCTCCCCCTGGGATTGAAGCAGCGCCTGGCCCTGGCCTCGGCCATCATCCACGAGCCGCCGATCCTGTTCCTGGACGAGCCCACCAGCGGGGTGGACCCCATCTCTCGGCGCAATTTCTGGGACCTGATCTACTCCATGGCCGAGCAGGGGGTGACCATCCTGGTGACCACCCATTACATGGAAGAAGCCGAGTTTTGCGACCGGCTGGTGTTGATTTATCAGGGCCGCATCATCGCCCAGGGCACCCCCCGGGAGCTGAAGGCCGAGGTGCGGGAGCAGATCCTGGCAGTCTATCCCGACAACCTGGATGGGGCCCTGCACCTGATCAAGAAGCTCCCCCAGGTGGCTGAGGCCGCGGTCTTCGGGGACGGCCTGCATGTGGCGACCTCCAGGCCCGAAGAAGTGGAGCCCGCCATCCCGGAAATCCTGGCCGCCAATCATATCTCCCTCAAGCGCCGCATCGACCGGGTGCCCCCCAGCCTGGAGGACGCCTTCATTTCCCTGATTGAAAGAGCGGAGCAGCAGGCATGAACCTCAAGCGCACCTGGGCCATCTTTCGCAAGGAAATCATTCACATCCGGCGGGACTGGGTCAGCCTGCTGCAGATCATCCTCTTGCCGGTCACCCTGATGCTGCTTTACGGCTATGCCCTCACCTTCGACATCAAGCACGTTACCGTGGCGATCTATGACCAGGAGAGAACCCAACTGACCCAAGACTTTATCGACCGCTTCCAGGGGAGCGAGTATTTTTCCCTGAAACGCTTCGTCTCCAGCTATAGAGAATTGGGGGATCTGATCCTCCGACGCCAGGTGCAGATGGGCATCGTGCTCCCCTGGGATTTCAGTTGGAAATATCAGACCGGGAAAAGCGCTTCGATCCAGGTGCTGGCCGACGGCACCGACTCCAACACGGCCAACATCGTCCTGGGCTACGCCGAGGCAGTAGCCTCGCGCTACAACCAGCAGCTGCTGGCCCAGAGGCTGGGGGCCAAGGGACCGGCGGAGGTCCAGGCGCCGGTGGACAGCCAGATGCGCTTCTGGTTCAACGCCGACCTGGAGTCCCGCAATTACATCGTTCCCGGCCTCATCGCCGTCATCATGACGGTAGTGGGGGCGCTGCTCACCGCCCTGACCGTGGTCCGGGAAAAGGAACGGGGCAGCATGGAGGGGCTGCTGGCCACGCCCCTCAAAAAGACCGAACTGCTGCTGGGCAAGCTCGGCCCTTATTTCATCATCGGCATGGTGGATATGCTCATTGTCATGGCCATGGGTAAGTTTCTCTTTCAAGTGCCCCTCCGGGGCAACCCGTTTCTCCTCGTGGGGCTGGCGGCCCTCTTCCTCATTGCCACCCTGGGGCAGGGCTTGCTCATCTCGGTGGTGGCCGAAAACCAGCTCCAGGCCTTCCAGATGGCCATGCTCACCACCTTTCTGCCGGCCTTTTTGCTTTCCGGGTTTGTTTTCTCCATTTATCTGATGCCCTTGCCCCTCCAGCTCGTCTCCTATATCGTGCCGGCCCGGTATCTGGTGACCGTTTCCAAGGGCATCTATCTCAAGGGCCTGGGGCTGGGCCTATTGTGGCCCGACGCCCTCATGCTGGTGTGCGCGGCCACCTTTTTCGTGGTCCTGGCCATCGGCAAGTTTGTGAAGAAGATCGGGTGAGGAGCAAATAGTGGTCAGTTGTCAGTAGTCAGTTGCCAGTAAACCTCAATAAACAGTTGTCAGTTGCCAGTTGTCAGTTGCCTGTAACTGCAAAAGACACTGACTACTGAGAACTGACAACTGGGAACTAACTCATGCTAAGGCGCATCCGCCATATCATCATCAAGGAGTTCATCCAGGTTTTCCGGGACAAGCGGCTCCGTTTCTTCCTGATCGTGCCGCCCCTGGTGCAGCTCATCACCTATGGCTACGTCATCAACTTTGATATCAAGCACGTGGCCATGGCGATCTTCGATGAAAACCGCACCAAGGAGAGCCGGGACCTGATCGACCGCTTCCGCTCCAACGAGTGGTTCGACGTCAAACGTTATGTCCTTAGTGAAAGGGAACTCATCGACCTGATCAACCAGGGCGATGTCACCATGGCCCTGCGCATCCAGTGGGACTTCGCCAAACAACTGCAGCAAGGCAAATCCGGGCCGGTGCAAATCATCGTGGACGCCACGGATTCGAACGCCGCCCTCATCGTCTCCCGTTACGCCAGCCAGGTGATCGGGGATTACTCCACGGAGATCTTATTCCAGCGCCTTAACCGCCAGGGGACGGAATGGCTGGGGGAGGTGAACCTGCCCCTGATCGTGGAACCCCGGGCCTGGTTCAATGACAACCTCATCAGCCGCTACTCCATGATCCCGGGGGTTATTGCCATGGTGGTTCTGCTCCTCAGCCTGATGCTGACGGCCCTGGCCGTGGTCCGGGAAAAGGAGATCGGCACCTTGGAGCAGATCCTGGTCACGCCGATCCGCCCCATCGAATTAATGCTGGGGAAAACGGTGCCCTTCATCCTGATCACCCTGGTGGATGTGGTTCTGGTCACCCTGGTGGGCATCCTTTGGTTCGAGGTGCCGTTCCGGGGGAGCATCCTGGTGCTCTTTTTGGGGACCATGGCCTTTCTCTTTAACTCGGTAGGCCTGGGGCTGCTCATTTCCACCATCGCCTCGACGCAGCAGCAGGCGATGATGGCCGGCAACTTCTTCCTGACCCCGGCCATCCTCCTTTCCGGGCTGATCTTTCCGGTGGCCAACATGCCGGCGTTCTTCCAATATCTGACTTATCTCAATCCCTTAATGTACTTCATTATCGTGGTCCAGGGGGTTTTCCTGAAAGGCGCCGGGGTGGGCATTCTCTGGCCCCAGATGCTGGCCATGGCGGGCCTGGGGCTGGTGATGATACTCGTCGCAGTGCTGCGCTTTAAACGGCACGTGGCCTAACGGGAGCGATCAGCGGTCAGCCGTCAGCTGTCAGCCAAAGAACCAGCGATCAGCAGTCAGCTGTCAGCTTTCAGCCAGAGATCAGAAATGATGACAGGGCGTTTATTACCAAGATGCGCTCAAAGAGGTATTTGCTGGTAGGGGCGGACCCATGGAACCTGTCTCAAAACCTGGCATAACGAGGCCATGTCATTCTGAGCGAAGCGAAGAATCTAGTCATATCAAGGAGTTCTATATCATTCACTTCGTTCAGGATGACAAAAAAACCGTTTTGAGACAGTTTCCATGCGTCCGCCCTAAATCCTGGGCGCACACGCGGGTGCGCCCCTACAGGGTATAATTCTCTAACTTCTATGAGCGCACCCTACGGGTAACCCAGAGAACCCTGGATGGGTGTGGAACATTGGGCTTGCTTAAAAGTCCTGGTTGGGTAATATTCTGCCCAAACCCCGGGAGAGGGGCTGCGGCTTAATGACCCCTGGAATAAATCGGCAAAATTTATTATAATTTTTCAATTAAGAGGCTCCCTCGAGAGCCTCTCATTTATGCAGCATTGATCGCGAGAAACTGAATTGATCTACCTTTCCAATTCCGCCAAGGTCCGGCCCCCGGACAATCGCCAACCCCTTTCCCTGATCCTCCTGAGCTGCCTGTTAGCCTCTCTGGCGCTGCTGCCGGCCTGCGGCCAGGAAAAAAAGAAGGCCGACCCGCCGCCGGTGCCGGTGATGGTCGCCACCGTGGAGCAAAAGACCGTGCCGGTGGAACTCCGGGCCATCGGCAACGTCGAGCCTTATCAGACGGTGGCCATCAAGTCCCGGGTGGGCGGGGCGCTGGTCCAGGTCAATTTTAAGGAAGGCCAGGACGTCAAGGCCGGTGATCTCCTCTTTGTCATCGACCCTCGCCCCCTGCAGGCCGCCCTAAGCCAGGCCGAAGCCAACCTGGCCCGAGATAAGGCCCTGGCCAATAAAGCCCAGGCCGATGCCGTCCGCTATGCCGAGCTGATCAAGAAACAGTTCGTCAGCCAGCAGGAATACGATCAGGCCATCGCCACCGCCCAATCCCTGGCCGCCACCGTCAAAGCCGACGAAGTGGCGGTGCAAAACGCCAAATTGCAGTTGAGCTACTGCTATATCAAGGCCCCCATCGGCGGCCGGCTGGGCAAGCTCCAGGCCGACCTGGGCAACCTCATCAAGGCCGACGCCGACACCTCCATGGTGGTGATCAACCAGATCCAGCCCATTTATACGAGCTTTTCCGTACCCGAGCAGAGCCTGCCGGATGTTAAGAAATACATGGCCATAGAAAAAGTCGGGGTGGCCGCCGTCATCCCGAACCGGAAGGACCCGGAGCAAGGCCTCCTCACCTTTGTCAACAATACCGTGGACACCGCCACCGGCACCATCCTCCTGCGGGGCACCTTCCCCAATCCCGGTAAACATCTCTGGCCGGGGCTGTTCGTCAACGTGGTGGTGACCTTCACGGAGGAGCCGGACGCCATCGTGTTGCCGTCCCAGGCCATTCAAACCGGCCAGCAAGGCCAATTCGTCTTTGTGGTCAAATCTGACCTGACCGTGGAGACCCGGCCGGTGACGGTGGAAAGGACCTTGAACAGCGTCGTGGTGGTCCAGGAAGGGCTGAAAGCCGGCGAGCAGGTGGTGACCGACGGCCAACTGCGCCTGGTGCCGGGAGCCAAGGTGGTGATTAAGAGCGCATTATAACCCTATTTAGAAAGGGCAGAATAATGCATCTTCAGCAAACCAAAAGGCAGAGTAGGGAAACGGGTGGACCTCAATATTACTTCCATAATCTTACAGCCCCCGTTAAGACCTTCCTAAGGCAAAAGGGATTCGTTCGCGTAGCACTTGTGACACCTTATGGTGCCACGAAGACTGATTATATTGCATTAGGTAAGGACCATAAATTTGACCAACATGGAAAAATAATTGATGGAAAAGTTGGCCATGACAGAATCCAACAGGGAATTGCTTCTGAAAGTATAGGAGAATCAATAAGGCAATGGTATAATCTTGCCAAAGGAGACTTTGAAAGAGTAGATTTAGAGATCGATATAATAGATGATGATTTTTATATAACCCCAGTCAAATGCAAGCTAGTGAAATCAAAAAGAGAAATAACTTTGAAGAGGATTGAACGTCCACTAACATTCACGAGTGACTATGTAAGCAGATTTTGGAAAAAACATTTACAATACTTGATTAATCAAAATAGAGAATTGATTGAATGGTCATTTAAGGAGATTTGCCGGGTAGTATCAGCCCATAAAGAGAAGGTTCCGCATATTCAGGAGCAGGATTTGCTGAGAGCATCCGGACCATTGAAACATTTAGGAGTGTCCCTGGGGCCATATGTCGGCAGGGGCTATGATTGCTTAAGTGATATAAAATTTCTTGATTATCCCGTTTATAAAGTTCCAATCGAGATTAAGAGACATAGTAAAAAGTACCGATACCAAATGGAAAAATATGGCAAAGAAGAATTGTCCAGGGCAATAATTTTGTGCGCAATTCATGATCTTGAAAATACCCATAAAAATGTAGATGTAATAGAATTAGATTTTATGTGCAACTACATTGGGAATTTATGAATTACTCGAATATTATCCCGATTACGAAGAGGATTCCCGCCAATCGTCAAGGTGCCAAGCGGCATTATGGCCTTCACCCATACTTTACCAGGAGGCCGTTCAATGTTGTTAGAGACTATATTTTGAATTTTTCTGATCGGGGGGATACAGTCATTGACCCTTTTGGCGGTTCCGGGGTAACAGCCATTGAGGCATTTTTAGCAAATCGAATTGGAATTCAGAACGATATTAATCCATTAGCTAATTTTATTGCATCTAGCATAGTTGAATTAACTAAAGTAGAAGTTGAGGATATTTTAGATCATCTTAATCTTGTGGAGAGAGACTGCAAGGAGAACATTATTGAAATTCAGAATCAGGACAATTCAAAAATAGATATTTATGATTTCAATGTCAAGCTTCCATCTAATGTCGAACTCCCTTCCAATTCCGATGTTAGATCGTATTTTGACCTTTTTACTCCTAAGCAACTATTATCCTTGGCAATATTAAAAAATCAAATTGATAAAATTGATAATCCTTCGATGAGGCAGGTCTTCCTTCTCGCATGGTCGTCAACTTTGGCCAGGATCAATAAAACTTTCATTTCGACCAGAGGGCGTGCCGAAACGAGAGGTGGGTCAAGCATATTCAGCATTTATCGGTATAAAGTTGCCAAAGATATTGTTGAATTAAACACTTGGGAGTGGTTTTATAACCGGTTCCGTAATATTTTAGAAGCCAAAAAAGAGATGATGCATTCAATTGAACTTAATCAGAGAAAAGGGGAGTGGCTTGGACAATTCAAAGTATATAAACTTGATGTTGATGAATTAAGAAACCTATTTTATGAATCGGCAGATTATATTTTTACTGATCCCCCATATGGTGGGCACATTTCCTACTTAGATTTATCCACCCTCTGGAATTCATGGCTTGGCCTAACGCCAAGTGAAGAAGTGCGAAAAAAAGAGATCATTGTCGGGGGTGATTTGAAATTTACTGAAAGCCACTATATTCAGAGACTCAAAGATAGTGTTAAATCATCATTTGATATGCTGAAAGATGGACGGTGGCTATCTATAGTATTTCAACATTGGAATGTAGATTATTTTGATGCAATTTTGACGGCTGCCCAGGAATCAAATGCAGAATTATTATCCGCAGTTTCCCAAATAGGAGACCCGATCTGGTCTATGCACAAAAAGAAGGGGAAAGAATCTGTTTTAGCCGGTGAATTTATATTAACTTTTTTAAAAAAATCATTAATAAAAGGAGTAAAAGAAGATCGAAGAATGGATGTAAAGGGTATTATTGGGAAGATTTTACAAGGTTATGGGAATAAAGTAATTTATGGAGAGTATTTGCTAAATCAATTGGTTATAGAGGCTTGGAAATATGGAATTATCAAAGAACTGAAACTTAAAAAAGAGGATCTAAGTAAAATATTAAATGAACATGGATGGACTTACGATAGCAAGAATCATTATTGGTGTAAGACAGATAAACCAAAAGATTATTTGTTTTAAAAGAATAATGGTCAGGGCTGAGTAGTGAACATCTCCGAGGTCTTCATCAAGCGGCCCGTCATGACCACCCTGGTCATGCTGGCGATTCTCATTTTCGGGGCCATGAGCTACCGGTATTTGCCGGTGAGCGATCTGCCCAACGTGGACTTCCCGACGATCCTGGTCAGCGCCAACCTACCCGGCGCCTCCCCGGAAACCATGGCCTCGGCGGTGGCCACCACCCTGGAGCGGCAGTTCACCACCATTGCCGGCCTGGATTCCATGTCTTCCACCAACGCCCTGGGTCTCAGCAACATCACCCTGCAATTCAATCTGAGCCGCAATATCGATGCAGCCGCCCAGGACGTCCAGGCGGCCATCGCCAAGGCAGCCAAGCAACTGCCCCCGGATATGCCTTCGCCCCCCACCTACCAGAAGGTGAACCCGGCCGACCAGCCCATCTTGTATCTGGCCCTGACCTCTCCCACCCTGGCCCTGTCCACCGTAGATGAATATGGCGAGACCCTCATGGCCCAACGTATCTCCATGGTGGGAGGCGTGGCCCAGGTGCAGGTTTTTGGGGCCCAGAAATATGCGGTGCGGATCCAGCTGGACCCCAAGGCCCTGGCCGGCAAGGGCATCGGCATCAACGAGGTGTCCCAGGCCGTCCAGAAAGAGAACGTCAACCTGCCCACCGGCACCCTTTACGGCACGCATCAGGCTTTCACGGTGCAGGCCACCGGCCAACTCCTGGACGCCGCGGCCTACCGCCCCCTGATCGTGGCCTACCGGGGGGGGAATCCCGTCAGGCTTGAGGATCTGGGTCGGGTCATCAACAGCGTGGAAAACGACAAGATCGCCTCCTGGTACAAGAATGACCGGGCCATCGTCCTGGCCATCCAGAAACAGCCCGGCACCAACACCATCGAGGTGGTGGATTCCATCAAGGCTATTTTCCCGACGCTGCGGGAACAGATCCCGGCGTCGGTGGACATCGTTAGCCTATACGACCGCTCCGAGTCCATCCGGGAGTCGGTGGACGACGTGCAATTCACCCTGCTCCTGGCCCTGGGGCTGGTGGTGCTGGTGATCTTCCTCTTTCTGAGAAACCTTTCCGCCACGGTCATCCCCAGCCTGGCCCTGCCCATGTCCATCGTCGGCACTTTTTCGGTCATGTACCTGCTGGATTACAGTCTGGACAACCTCTCTCTGATGGCCCTGATCCTGTCGGTGGGTTTCGTGGTGGATGACGCCATCGTCGTCCTGGAGAACATCGTCCGTCACCTGGAGATGGGGGAGAAGCCTTTCCAGGCGGCCCTGAACGGTTCCAAGGAAATCAGCTTCACCATTGTTTCCATGACCCTGTCCCTGGCCGCGGTGTTTATCCCGGTATTATTCATGGGGGGTATCCTGGGAAGGTTGCTCCACGAATTCGCGGTGACCATCGGCGCGGCCATCCTGGTTTCCGGATTCATTTCTCTCAGCCTGACTCCCATGCTCTGCAGCCGCTTCCTCAGGCCACCTAAGGAGGAAAGGCATGGAAAGATCTATGCGGTTACTGAAAAGTTTTTTGAAGGGATGTTCCGCACTTACGAATGGACCCTGCAGCGGGTTTTGAAGCATCGCCTGGGCACCATGATCGTGGCCCTTTTCACCCTGGTGGCCACCCTGTACTTTTTCGCGATGATTCCCAAGGGCTTCCTGCCCAGTGAAGACCAGGGCAATATCTTCTGTTTTACCGAGGCGGCCCAGGGAATCTCCTTTGATGCCATGGTGCGAGAGCAAAGGGCCCTGGCAGCCATCGTCGCCCAGGACCCGAATGTGGACAGGTTTATGTCCGCCGTAGGAGCCGGTGGACCCACCGTGGCGGGAAACCAGGGGCGGTTGTTCCTGCGCCTGAAACCGCGTTCAGAGCGCAAACTGAACGTTGATGAAATCATTGAAGAACTGCGCCCCAAACTGGGGGCAGTGCCGGGCATCCGGGTCTACCTGCAAAATCTCCCCCCCATCCGCATCGGCGGCATGCTGACCAAGAGCCTCTACCAACTTACCTTGCAAAGTCCGGACACCGCGGAACTTTATCGTTATGCCCCCATACTGGAGGAGAAGATGAAGGCTCTGCCGGGGTTGGAGGACGTCACCAGCGACCTGCTCATCCAGAATCCCCAGGTAAACGTGGAGATCAACCGGGATAAGGCGGCGACCCTGGCGGTCAGCGCCCAGCAGATCGAAGACGCCCTTTACACGGCTTATGGCTCCAGGCAGATTTCCACCATCTACACCCCCAACAACGAATACCAGGTGATCATGGAGCTGCAGCCGCAATACCAGTTAGACCCATCGGCCATGCAATGGCTCTATCTGCGGTCCTCTAACAATCAACTGGTGCCTTTGGATGTGGTGGCGAAATTGACCAGGACCACCGGGCCTTTGACCGTCAACCATGCGGGCCAGCTCCCGGCGGTGACCATGTCCTTCAACCTGAAGCCGGGCTTCGCTCTGGGGGATGCGGTGGCGGGGGTGCAGAAACTGGCCCAAGCCCTGCTTCCCGCCACCATCACCACCAGCTTCCAGGGGGCGGCCCAGGCCTTCCAATCCTCCATCCAGGGTCTGTGGCTCCTTCTGATTATGTCCATCCTGGTCATTTACATGATCCTGGGCATCCTGTACGAGAGCTTCATTCATCCGGTGACCATCCTTTCGGGCCTGCCCTCGGCCGGCGTCGGAGCCCTGGTGGCCTTGATCATCTTCCGCCAGGACCTGAACATCTATGCCTTTGTGGGCATCATCATGCTGGTGGGCATCGTCAAGAAAAACGCCATCATGATGATCGACTTCGCCCTGGAGGCCCAGCGCCACAATGGCAAGAGCCCGGCGGAGGCGATCTATGCCGGGGCCCTGATCCGTTTCCGGCCCATCATGATGACCACCATGGCGGCCCTGATGGGCTCGCTCCCCATCGCCCTGGGATTCGGGGCCGGCGCCGAAGCCCGGCGGCCCCTGGGGATCGCGGTGGTGGGCGGTCTGTTGTTCTCCCAGCTCCTTACCCTTTATATCACCCCGGTATTCTACCTCTACATGGAATCTTTCCAGAAATGGCTCGGCAGGGTCTTCCGGAAACGTCCGGCCGAGGCGCCCGCCACTCCCTCTCCCGAGCAGCTTTGAACCTGTTCCTCGCCCCCGCTCCGGTAACTTAACCCCTTCGCAATTACCTTAAAAGTTGCCTTTTCCCTCCTGGCGGTAAAATAGCTAATGATGCGCCCATAGCAGTAATCGTTCCTCTTCGATCATTTTATGGATCGCTTGTCGGGATTGCAGTTATTAAAGGGAGGAGTTTTCGTAACGCTAATCTGGGGTATCTGGTTTCAGAGGGGTCCAGAGCAATCTGGCAGACGAAATAGGATTATTATACTGTCAACCATGGCCGGCGTTCTGATTGCGTTGACCTGCGCGCGCCTGTTATCCATTACCATGCCTTTCAGCGTCAGGCCTTTTGCCAATCCTGCTATTAATTTTAAAATTCCTCTTAGTTTTAGTGGCGAAGTCGCTGAATGGAGTTCATTCCCCAGCAATCATGCCGCCCTTTTTGCCAGTCTCGCCACCGGCCTCTACGTTTTTTCTCCCCGAATGTTATTGTTTGTCGTTCCTTACCTGGTTTTGGTTATCTTTCTCCCCCGGATATTTATGGGATTTCTCCTGTAACAGGTTGGTAATGGCAGGGCAGCAACAGGTCCAAGTATTCCTAATCTTGTAGATTTTCTCGACCCCGCCAATTCCTTCCCCGCAATTTTCTCAGCAAATCCTGGGCAGCAATTCCCCGGAAGGAGGATCCAACAGGCGCGCGGTGCCGATGAGGGTGCGGATTTGCACCCGGGGGGCCGACGCTTCCTGCACCTCGCCAATGATCCGGGCTTCCCGGCCGTAACGGCTCCGGCGCGCCACCTCCAGGGCCCTTTCGGCATCCTGAGGGGCGATAAAAATCAACATTTTACCTTCGTTGGCCACCTTGAAGACGTCCAGCCCCAGGGCTTCGCAGGCCGCGGCCACCCCAGGCTTGATCAAGACCCGGGTCTCGTCGATTTCTATGGCGACCTGGGACTGGCGGGCGATTTCATTCAAGGAGGCCGCCACCCCTCCCCGGGTGGGATCGCGCATGGCGTGGATGGCGCAACCCGACTCCAGCAGGTTCAGGACCAGCTCCGTCAAGGGCGCGGCGTCGCTGACAATTCCGGCCACCTCCAGGAGTTTCTCCCGGGCCAGCATCACCGCGGTGCCGTGATCGCCCATGGAACCGGTGAGGATGACCCGGTCTCCCGGACGGGCCGCCCCGCCGGAAACTCCGGGCCGCAGAATCTCCCCCACCCCGGCCGTGGTGATAAACACCTTGTCGGCCGACCCCCGGGGGACCACCTTGGTGTCCCCGGTGACAATGGCCACCCCGCACTCCATTGCCGTTTCCCGCATGGAGGCGGCAATCGCCCTCAGAGTGGCGATCTCCAGCCCCTCTTCGATGATGAAAGACGCGGACAGGGCCAGGGGGCGGGCCGCGGCAGTGAGCAGATCGTTCACCGTGCCCGCCACCGCCAGCCTGCCGATATCACCCCCAGGAAAAAACAGGGGATGCACCACAAAGGAATCCGTGGTGAAAGCCAGGCGACTATCTCCCACGCTGACCACGGCACTGTCATCCCCCACAAACCCCGGAGGCCCGTACCCCGCCAGAAAGACCTGGTCGATCAACTGGGCCATCTCCCGACCCCCGGCGCCGTGACTTAAAAGAATTCGGCCCATATTTACACACCTTCGGTGTAGGTATTTGGGGGAGGGGGCCAGGGGTCGCAGACCCCTGCCCCCTCCCCCAACCCCTTAAAGGGGGTGGGGAGGGGAGTTTGAGGGGAGGGCGGGGGAGCCACTGCTCCCCCGGCCCTCCCCTCAAAATTCCATCTCAATAACTCTCATACCGATACGCCGCGGCGCAGGCGCCTTCGCTGGAGACCATGCAGGGGCCCACCGGTTGGGAGGGTGTGCAGGCCGTGGCGAACAAGGGGCACTGGCTGGGCCGGAGGACCGCCCGCAGGACCTCTCCGCAGCGGCAGGCCGAAGGGCGGGGGGCCGGTACTGCATCAATGAGGGCCGCAAAGCGTTTCCGGGCATCGAAGCGGGCGAAGTTCTCGCGAATGGCCGCGCCGCTGGCCGGGATCAGGCCCAGGCCGCGCCAGTCGGCGTCAGCCGGGGCGAACACTTCCTCCAGCACCGCTTGGGCCCTGGGGTTGGGAGGGGCCTGGACGGCCCGGGTATAGACATTGTCCACCCTGGCGGCGCCCTCGCGTCGCTGGGCCAATATGGACTCGATCCCCAGCATCAGGTCCACGGGTTCGAAGCCCGTCACCGCACAAGGGATGTGGAATTCTTCGGGGATAAAGGAATAGACGGCCGCGCCGATAATGGTGGTGACGTGGCCGGGGAGAAGCAGCCCGGAGACGCGCACTTCGCCGCTGGCCAGCAACGCCCTCAGGGCCCCGGGCATGGTTTTGTGGACCGCAAACACGGAAAAATTGTCGAGTTTTTGAGCCGCGGCCGTGAGGATGGCTAAGGCCGTGGCCGGCATGGTGGTCTCAAAGCCGACGCCGAAGAAGACCACCTCTTTCCCCGGTTCCTGCCGGGCAATCTCCACCGCGTCGAAGGGCGCATAAACGATGCGGACATCGGCGCCGGCGGCTCGCTGGCGTTCCAGGGAAGTCTCGCTTCCGGGAACCCTGAGCATATCGCCAAAGGAGGCCAGGATGGTTTGGGGGCGGTCGCCCAGGGCCAGGAAGCCGTCAATATCCCTCTGCGCGGTGACGCACACCGGGCAGCCCGGGCCGGAAAGGAGTTGCACCTGGGGGGGGAGCAGCGATTTCAGGCCGAAGCGGGCCACGGACATGGTGTGGGTGCCGCACACCTCCATGATGGAGGCCGGCCCCGGGGCCATCTGCCCCAGGCGGCGGGCGATGTCCTGGACCAGCGCCCGGTCCCGGAATTCCTCACTGAATTTCATCAGCCAATTCTCTTAACAAAGACAGGGTTTCCTCCGCGGCGGCGGCATCCACCAAGGCGATGGCCAGACCGGCATGCACCAACACATAATCGCCCACCACTAACTCCGGCAACAGGTCGGTTCTCACCTGCCGGGTGACCCCATCCACCTCCGCCACCGCCGTAAACCCGCTAATTTCCGTAACCCGCATGGGAATAGCTAGACACATAATGGTCTTATCCTTTCAGGATATTTGGGGGAGGGGGCTAAGGGGCACAGCCCCTTAGCCCCTCCCCCAAACCCCCACCCCCCATCCCTTAAGTTTTATTTTAGCCGGGTCAGGCGGGGCCGCCAGGCCCCGCCT
>Ga0315281_10004896_pt1 | contig 19304 bp, 23 predicted proteins | sample YL17G07_0_MG_FD_204540 | JGI IMG/M metagenome (GOLD analysis project Ga0315281, IMG submission 204540) | Sediment microbial communities from Yellowstone Lake, YNP, Wyoming, USA - YL17G07_0 | ecosystem: Environmental > Aquatic > Freshwater > Lake > Sediment | place: USA: Wyoming | collected... | reverse complement strand
CGGCGACACGCATCTGGGCGGCGACAACCTCGATCAGCGCATCATCGACTGGATCATCACCGAGTTCAAGAACGCCGAGGGCATCGATCTCGGGAAGGACCGGATGGCGCTTCAGCGCCTGAAGGAGTCGGCGGAGAAGGCGAAGATGGAGCTCTCCACCGTGATGGAGACCGACATCAACCTGCCGTTCATCACCGCCGATGCGAGCGGCCCGAAACACCTGCAGATGAAGTTGTCGCGCGCGAAGTTCGAGCAGCTCGTCGAGGATCTGTTGCAGCGGACGGTGGGCCCGACGAAGCAGGCGCTCGCCGATGCGGGGCTCGATCTCTCGAAGATCGACGAGGTCGTGCTGGTCGGCGGATCGACGCGCATCCCGAGGGTGCAGGCGATCGTCAAGGAGTTGTTCAACCGCGAGCCGCACAAGGGGGTCAACCCCGACGAAGTGGTGGCGATCGGCGCGGCGGTGCAGGCAGGCGTGCTCGCGGGCGAAGTCAAGGACCTGCTGCTGCTCGACGTGACGCCGCTCTCGCTCGGCATCGAGACGATGGGCGGCGTGATGACGACCCTCATCCAGCGCAACACGACGATTCCGACACGCAAGAGCGAGATCTTCTCGACGGCGTCGGACAACCAGACCAGCGTCGAGGTGCACGTGCTCCAGGGCGAGCGCTCGCTGGCGCGCGACAACCGGACGCTGGGCAAATTTCATCTCGTCGGTCTGCCGCCGGCGCCGCGCGGCGTGCCGCAGGTCGAGGTCACCTTCGACATCGACGCGAACGGCATCGCCAACGTGTCGGCGAAGGATCTCGGCACCGGCAAGGAACAGAAGATCACCATCACCTCGTCGAGCGGCCTGTCGAAGGACGAAGTCGACCGGATGATGAAAGAAGCGGAATCGCACGCCGATGACGACAAGCGGCGGCGCGAGGAAATCGAAGTCCGCAACCGCGCCGACCAGGCGGTGTACGGCGCCGAGCGTCTACTGAAAGACACGGGCGACAAGCTGAGTGCCGGCGACAAGCAGGCGATTGAGGCGGCGATGGAGGGCGTGAAGAAAGCCAACGAGGGGACCGACCCCGCCGAGATTCAGCGCGCGCTCGATCAGCTCACCGCGGCGCAGCACAAGGCGGCCGAATCGCTCTACAAACAGGGCGGCGCGGCCGGCGCGGCGACGGGCCCAGGGCACGCCGATGGCGGTGGAGCGGCGGGCGGCGCCGGCGGCGCGGCGAGCGGATCGGGAGCCTCGAGCGAGCCGAAAGGCGACGTCATCGACGCTGAAGTGGTGGACGAGGGGAAACAATGACGAAGAGATTTCAGATTGCAGAATTCAGATTGCAGATTCAGGAGAGCAATCCGCAATTCAATCTGAAATCCAATCTGAAATCTGAACTCTGAAATTTGCAATTTCATGGATTTCTATCTTGTCCTTGGCGTTGAGCGCAGCGCGACGCTGGCCGACGTCAAGCGCGCCTACAAGCGGCTCGCGAGGAAATGCCATCCGGACATCAACCCCGGTGACCGGATGGCCGTGGCGCAGTTTCGGCAAATCGCTCAGGCGTACGAGACGTTGAGCGATGCCGAGCGTCGGCAGCGCTACGACATGACCGGGGCACGGGCCGAGGCGGACAGCGGATCGACATTCGGCTTCGACGGCTTCGATTTCACGATCAGCGCGAGAGGCAACGACGCGTCGACGTTCGGCGACTTGTTCGCCGATGTCCTGCATCAGCACGAGGCGCGCCGCGATCAGGGTGCGCCGGAGCGCGGTGTCGATCTGTATCAGTCGGTCACGCTCGATTTCGACGAGGTGATCCGTGGCGGGCAGCAGACCGTCACGGTGACACGGCAGGAGTCCTGCGCCACCTGCCAGGGCGTCGGTCAGCTCCACGCCACCCCTTCGTCCTGCCTGCACTGCCACGGCACCGGCGCCGTGACGTCGGCGCGCGGGCACATGGTGTTCTCGAAGCCGTGCCGGCACTGCGGCGGAACCGGACAGCAGCGGCAGACGCGCTGCCCCGCGTGCGGCGGCGAGCAGGTGCAGATGCGGACCGAGTCCTTGACGATCAAGGTGCCGCCCGGCCTGGCCGAGGGCGCGCGCATCCGCGTCCCCGGGAAAGGGCACGTCGGCCGTCACGGTGGCGCGGCGGGCGAGCTGTACATCGACGTCCACGTGCGGCCCCACCCGCTGTTCGAGCGCGATGGCGATGATGTGCTCCTGAAGGTGCCGATTGCGGTGCACGAAGCGGCGCTCGGCGCGAAGATCGATGTGCCGTCGCCCGACGGTCAGGCGCGGGTGCGCGTCCCGCCTGGCACCCAGTCGGGCCAGCGGTTCCGGGTGCGCGAGCGCGGCGTGCCGTCGCCGCGCGACGGCCGCCGCGGCGATCTCGTCATCGAAGTGCAGCTGGTGCTGCCGAAGCTGCTCGATGAACGGTCGAAGGAACTGCTGCGGGAGTTCGGAAGGATCAATGCGGATGACGTTCGGGCGCAGCTGATGAAATAGCTACCACGGAGGACACGGGGGACACGGAGGTGAGAACCTACGAGATGCGTCCTCCGTGTCCTCTGTGTCCTCCGTGGTGGAGAGCGTGGCACCGATGAAGAAGACCGGCAAGGCCTGCTACATGATCAGCGCGGTCGCGCAGAAGTACAACATCCACGCGCAGACGCTCCGGCTCTACGAACGTGAAGGGCTGCTGAAGCCGTCCCGAACCGACGGCAACACGCGGCTGTACTCTGAAGAAGACCTGGAGCAGCTCGAAATAATTCTGTCACTTACCCGAGACATGGGCGTGAACCTCGCCGGCGTGGAGATCATCCTCAACATGCGCCTGAAAATCGAGACCATGCAGCATGAAGTGAACGAGTTCATGGCGTACGTCAAGAAAGAAATGGCGCGCGGCGTCGACGATTGGGAACAACGCCTGTCGACCGCGCTCGTGAAATCGTCGCCAACCAACCTCGTCAAAAGCCAGAAGTAGCTTCCCGCGCACCCGTGACCTGATAGAATCCACCGATGTCCTGTCCGCGGTGTGACGACACGGGGTGGAAGCCCATCGATGAGAAGGGCGTCCGACGCGTCGTCCGCTGCGAGTGCTGGCGCGAGCAGGTCGGACAACAGCGGCTCGCCGGCGCCAACATCCCGAAGCGGTATCAGCACTGCACGCTGGCAAATTTTTCCGCCTACAACCCGTCGCTCCAGCGGGCGCTGGAACTGGCGAGCCGCGTGCCGGACCGGTTTCCCTCGGCCAACAACCTTCGCGAACAGGGACGCGGGGTGCTGCTCGAGGGACCGCCTGGGGTCGGCAAGACGCACCTGGCCGTCGCCGTGCTGAAGCAGGTGATGGACTCGTCAGGCGCGCGCGGCCTGTTCTACGACACGCGCGATCTGCTGCGGGTCATTCGCAGCACCTACGATCCGTCGATTCGGGCCACCGAGCTCGACATTCTTCGGCCCGTGATGACGGCGGACCTCCTCGTGCTCGACGACCTGGGCGCGGAGAAGACGTCCGAGTGGGTCGAAGAAACGATGAACCTCATCGTCAATACGCGCTACAACGAACGCCGGCTGACGATCTTCACATCGAATTATCTCGACATCCCCGATGACAGCGATCCGAACTCGCTGCTGTTCCGCATCGGGTTCCGGATGCGATCGCGGCTGCACGAGATGTGCGAGTTCATCGAGATGGACGGCGCCGACTATCGCGAACTGCCGGTCAACGGCGGGGTGGACGACCTGGTCACGCTCTGGAAGTTGCGGAAGAAATCGCTGCCCGCCCGCGCCGGCCGTCAGGCGCGCGCGCAGCTCCGCGAGCCGGCCGTCCGCGATGGCCGCGCCGATCTGAAGTGGCCGGGCGGACGGGCTGGAACTTAAAACTAAAAACTTAAAACTTAAAACCAAAAACTTAGAACTTCGAAGTCTGAAATCTGAAGTCCGAAATCTGAAATGTTAGGCCTCTACGTCCACGTCCCGTTCTGTTCCGCCATCTGCAACTACTGCAACTTCAACCGTGGCCTGTTCGACGCGGATGTCAAGGTCCGGTACGTTGACGCGCTGGTGGCAGATATCCGGACCGCAGGGCTGATGCCCTGCGCCACGGGGAGTGGGGACGCAGGGCTGAAGCCCTGCGCCACGGGGAGTGGGGACACCGCCTGGGATGGGGATACCACCGGGGGCACGAACACCAATGGCGTGACGAACGTGGCGCAGGGCTTCAGCCCTGCGAAAGCCGACACCATCTACTTCGGCGGTGGAACCCCCTCCCTCCTCGAGCCTGACGAGATCGCGCGGGTCGTCGCGGCCTGCGAATCCGCCTTCGACATCGCGGTTGGGCGCGAGGTCACGATGGAAGCCAACCCGGAGTCGGTGACCGAAGCGCGGCTCGCGGCGTACCGGCGCGCGGGCGTCAACCGCCTGAGCTTCGGCGTGCAGTCGTTCCGGGAGGACGAACTGCGCAGGCTCTCGCGCCTTCACAGCGCCGACCGCGCGCGCGCGGCATTCGGCGAAGCCCGCGCCGCCGGCTTCGACAACATCAGCCTCGATCTGATGATGTGGCTGCCGGGCCAGTGCGTCAGCGAGTGGCTCGAATCGATTGATGCGTCCATCGCCCTCGCGCCCGAGCACATCTCTCTTTACATGCTCGAGGTCTACCCGAACGCGCCGCTCAAGGACGACATGGCCCGGGCACGCTGGTCGCAGGCGCCAGACGACGACGTGGCGGCGATGTATCTGGCGGCGATGGAGCGGCTGGAAATGGCTGGCTTCGGTCAATACGAGATTTCCAATGTCGCACGACCGGGCCGGCGCTCGTGTCACAATCTCAAGTACTGGCAGGACGGCGAGTGGCTCGGCTTCGGCTGCGGCGCCCATTCCACCCGCAGCGGGGTCCGCTGGAAGAACATCTCGTCCACCCAGGAGTACATCGAGCAGGTCGGTCGCGGCGCGTCGCTCGCCGTCGACCTCCACCGCCTGACGCCAGACGAACGGCTTGGCGATGCCCTGTTCACCGGACTGCGGCTGGTTGACGGGATCGACGTAAATGCCATACAAACTCGCTACGGGGTTGACGTGTGGCGCCGGTTCGGCGCCGACCTCGAGCCGTTTCTCGAGGCGGGCTGTCTGCGGCGCGACGGATCTCGCCTCAGCCTGACGCGCCAGGGAATGCTCCTTGGGCACGAAGTCATGTCGGTTTTCGTGTAGCTCTCCAAAGTACGGTAAAGTAGCGCCCTTTCGCACACAGGAGGCCGGGATGTTTCGTAGGATTGTTGTTGGATTGGCTGTGGGCATGTTGTCGGCTGCCACCGTGTTCGCTCAGGCTGCGGCACCCGCTCCGGCGGCGGCGGCGCCAAACCCCTTCGTCTTCCCCGGGGATGGCGGCGTGATTCTGAACTTCGTGAAGGCCGACAAGGCCGCGGACTTCGAGATGGTGATGGGGAAACTCAAAGAGGCGTTCGCGAAGAGCGAGAAGCCGGAGCGAAAGCAGCAAGCCGCCGGGTGGAAGTACTTCAAGGCCACGGAGCCTGGACCCAACGGCGCCGTGATCTATGTGTTCATCATGGATCCGGTAGCCAAGGGATCGGAGTACTCGGTTGGCAACATCCTCGTCGAGGCCTTCGGCGCTGAAGGACAGACCCTCTACAAGACCTACTCCGAGTCGTACGCGAACCCGGCGATCGGTGCGCTCCTGCACTTGACCAAGGTCGCCGAACTCGGCAAGTAGCACACCTGATCGATTGGCGGTTCGTTCAGCGGACCGCCAGTCGAGACACAATTGCACGCATGCGCAGTCGATCGCTTGTTCTGAAGGGCCAGCTGTCGCGGCTGGCCGGCGGGATCGTGGCTGGATCCTTCCTGCTCACGGGTCCAGCGTCCGCGCAACAGCCCGCGCCGCCGATGACGCAGGCCACGGCCGCGGCCGTTCCACGCGTCTTTGGGTCGAACACCGGTCTCGTGCTCAACTTCATCAAGCCGGACAAGACGGCCGATTTCGAGGCCGTGGTCGAGAAGCTGAAAGAAGCCCTCGAGAACAGCCCGAATCCCCAGCGTCAGCAACAGGCGGCGAGTTGGCGCGTCTTCAAGGGGCAGGACCCGGCCGCCGGGGGCGCCGCGCTCTACGTCTACATCGTTGACCCCGCCGTCAAGGGCGCCGACTACACGGTGACGACGATCCTGTCGGAGGCGTTCTCGTCGGAGGAATTGCAGGCGCTGTACAAGCTGTACACCGAGTCGTACGCCACCGGGCAGAACTTTGTGAGCCTGTCGCTCATCTCAGACTTAGGCAAGTGAGACAAGGAGGCGGGTCCTTTTCGGACCCGGCACTCACAGCTTCAGATTCAGTCCGGCGTAGATGCGGTACACCGGCGACTGCAAGGCGCCGCTTCCCAGCTTGAAGATCCGGTAGTCCACCCGCAGCCGAATCGGGCCAACCAGCGACATCTTGACGCCGCCGCCGGTGTTCAGACCGAAGCCGATGTCCTGGTGCAGACCGATCGCCTCACGATAGATTCCGCCCCCCGTCGTGAAATACGGCTGGAAACCGAAAAACGACACCGGCGTCTGCAGCGTCACGTTCCCCATGCCGGTCTGGAGCGACGGCGCGCCCGTGAGCGGGTCGTCCGGTGTGAAGGCGTACTCGAGTTCGACAGCGACCACGAGCAGGCCGAAGCCGAGCGCGGCCCCGCGCACTTGCCGGTTGGCGGGCGTGGTGTTGACGCCGATAAACCCGGTGATGTCGGCGCGCGCGGGGGTCGCCGCCAGCAGCAGCAGCAACAGCCCCGCGGACGCCAGACGACAGACTCGTGTCATGAACCCTCCTGGTCCATAATAAGGCGACCCTTACAGGAGTACAAGCGATGAAGCAGCAGTGGAAATGGCTCGCTCTCGGCGTCTCATGTCTGTGCGCGGGGGCGCTCCTGCGCGCCGATACGCTCGTCATGCGCGATGGCCGCCGCGTCGAGGGCGAGCTCATCGGCGTCCGCGACGGCCTGGTCGAGTTCGAGGCGCGGCGCGGGTCCTTCAGCCGCGAACGCCTCCGGGTGGATCGCGAAGACATCCTGCGCATCGACTTCGAAGACCGGCGTGGCCGCTCGACGGTCGATCGCGACACCAGTGACCGCCGCGACGATCGGCCGGCGGGTCGGCCCTCCGGCATGCGCGAGAAAGAAGTCAGCGTCGACTCGTGGCTGCCGATGAAGGACACCGGCGTCGAGTTGCGCGCGGGGCAGACGGTGTATTTCAGCGCGACCGGCCGCGTGCGCTGGGGACCGAACCGTCAGGACGGACCCGCGGGCGAGCGCAACTCGCCGCGCAACGACGCGCGGCCGATGCCCAGCCGGTCGGCGGCCGCGCTCATCGGACGCGTGGGCGTCGGGGACGACTACTTCTTCATCGGCGACGACGAGGCCGCGATCCAGATTCGCGGGTCAGGCCGGCTCCACCTCGGCGTGAACGACGACTTCCTCACGGACAACACTGGAAGTTTTCGCGTGACGGTGTATTACTAGGGGCTGGGGGCTAGGGGCTCGGGACTCGGGGCGACCTTGTGAAGTCACACTATTACAGCCAGCATGCGGCGGCGCTGCGGACCGATCTCGGCCGGGCGCTCACGCGCGATCAGATGTGCGCGTTTCACGCCCGGAACGGGCTGCGCCACCTGCTGATCGCCGCGCGGCAGTTCGCCATGCTCGGTGTGACGACATGGGCGCTCATCGTGATCGCGCACCCGCTCGTCTGGATTCCACTGGTGTGTGTGCAGGGGTTCACGGTGTTCAACTTCACGGTGCTGTTGCATGAAGTCGTGCACCACACGATTTTCGAGCGCCGGCGTCCAGGCGCCGAGCGCGCGCTCGCGTGGCTCTACGCGGTGCCGAGCGGCATCTCGGCGAGTCAGTTCACGCGCTGGCATCTCGATCACCACGCGGAACTCGGCTCCGACGAGGACGATCCCAAGCGGCGCCATCTGTCGCCGAAGGTCAACGCGCGGTGGTTCAAGCTCCTGTACTGCTCGCCCGCGCTGTTTCCGATCTACTTCCGCGCCGCGCGAAAAGAGAGCGGCACCTATTCCGCCGCGCTGCAGCGGCGCATCGCGTTCGAGCGCAGAGTCTCGATCGCGGCGCACCTGGCGGCGCTGGCGCTCATCTGGACCCTGGCGGGTGGCGCAGCGGCCGCGCGCGCCTATCTGATCCCGGTCTTCTTCGTCTTTCCGATGGCGTTCACGCTGAACCGGCTTGGCCAGCACTACGACATCGATCCGACCGACCCGGCCAAGTGGGGCACGCTGATGCGTGGCCATTGGTTCTGGGACTTCGCGTTCCTGAACTCGAACTACCATCTGGAGCACCACTACTTCGCCGGGGTGCCGTTCTACCGGCTGCCCGCCCTGCAGCAGGCGCTGGCGCCGTTCTTCGAGCGGCACCACATGCGCTGGCAGAACTACTCCGGCCTCGTGTATGGCTGGCTCGTCGAGAACCGTGCGCCGCATACCAACTGGTCCCTCTCCCGCGGAAACATGAACGAGGTCTCCGATGCTCGCGATGCTGGCACTCACGTGGGCCCTGTCGATCTCGGTCGCTCAGACGCCGGCCTCCGCAACCTCCATTGACGCGTCGACGCTGAAGGTCGGCCCGCCCGCAACCGTGGTCGAGCTCGACCTCGGCAAGCTCAAAGGCGATCTGCGTCAGATCGGCTGGTCGCCCGACGGCACGGAGTTGTACGTGCAAACGGCGGACGGCGCTCCCTCCTCGGAAAACCTGCGTCACTATGTGGTGCCTGTCGCGGGCGGCGCGGTGAAGCGGGTCGACACGGCGCCAGAGTGGGCCCAGGCGTACTGGGACTTCAAGTCCGACCGGTTCGCGCCCGGCATGGGCTCGCTGATGATCGACCTGGAGCAGAAGCTCGAAAAAACGAAGATCGGCACCAGCTCCGGCCGTCCCGGTGAGATGGGCATCGGCGCCGGTGTGTCCGCCGACAAGATCGCCGAAGGTCAGGGCCAGAAAGTGGCGCGCCTCACGTTGCTCGGCGAGACGATCAGCGAGTTCGTGAACCAGGTGCCGATTCCCGGTTTGATGTTCAGTTGGGGCCCGGCCTTCAGCGGCGCGATTGCCTACACGGACCGCGAGTTCGGCCACCTGATGCTGCTCGATCGGGACAAGCGCAAGCAGACAGTCTCGGGCGTCAAGGACGCGCTGCTGCCCGCGTGGTCGATCGACGGCACGCGGCTCGCGTGGGCGCAAAAGAGCGGCCGCAGGAAGTACGCGCTCGTGTACGCGACGGTCACCAAGTAGGGGGCTGGGGGCTTGGGGCTCGCGGTGGTGAAGCGTTCGATGGCGCTCGTACTGGCGGCGCAGGTGCTCGCCGCGTTGCTCGGGCGTGCTACGATCTAGCGTTCATGGACTTCCGTCCCACCGAAGAGCAGGAGCTGCTGCGCCGCACGGTGCGTGAGTTCGCGGACACCGAAATCCGGCCCCACGTCCGCGAATGGGATCGCGACCAGCACTTCCCGATCGAATTGATGCCGAAGCTGGCGGCGCTCGGGCTGCTCGGCATTCAGTGTCCCGAGGCGTACGGCGGCGCCGCGATGTCGGCGGTCGACTACTGCATCTGCATCGAGGAACTGTCGCGCGTCGACCCGGCCGTCGCGCTGTCGGTGGCGGCGCACAACGGCCTGTGCTCATCGCACATCCTCCTGTTCGCCACGGAGGCTCAGAAGCGGCAGTTTCTGGTACCGTTGGTCCGCGGCGAGAAGATCGGCGCGTGGGGGCTGACGGAGTCCACCTCCGGCAGCGACGCCGCCGGCATGCGCACGACGGCGACGCGTACGGACGATGGCTGGGAGATCAACGGATCGAAGACGTTCACCACGCACGGCCGCGTCTGCGACGTCATGGTGGTGATGGCGGTCACGGATCGCACCGCCGGCACCAAAGGCATTTCGGCGTTCATCGTCGAACAGGGCGCCGCCGGGATGACGCCGGGAAAGAAGGAAGACAAGCTGGGGATGCGCGCGAGCGACACGAGCGAGGTGCTCTTCGACCATTGCCGGATCCCCGCCGATCAGTTGCTCGGCGCCGAAGGACAAGGCTTCGTCAACACGATGCAGGTGCTCGACGCCGGCCGGATCGGTATCGCCGCGCTCGCCGTCGGCCTCGCGCAGGGCGCGTATGAAGCCGCGGTGCGGTACGCGCGTGAGCGGAAGTCGTTCGGCAAGACGATCTCGAGCTTCCAGGCGATTCAGTGGAAGCTGGCGGATGCGGCGACCAGGATCGAGGCGGCGCGCCTGCTGACCTACCAGGCGGCGTACCTGAAGGGACGCGGCCAGCGGACGACGATCGAGTCGTCGATGGCGAAGCTGTACGCGAGCGAGATCGCGGTGAAGGTCGCCGACGACTGCGTGCAGATTCACGGCGGCTATGGCTTCGTGAAGGACTATCCAGCCGAGAAGTACTTCCGCGACGTCAAGCTGACCACCATCGGCGAAGGGACGAGCGAGATTCAGCGGCTCGTCATCGCGCGCCAGTTGCTCGCAGCCCCACCCGTATCTGCGGGTTCCGCGCGTTCTGCGTTGATCGTCGTTTCGTGACTGTCAGTCTCGCCGAGCGGGTACTGGCCGGCGACCCTCGCGCCATCGCGCGCGCCATTTCCCTGATTGAAGACGAGGATCCGTCTGGCGCCGATCTGGTGCGGGCGGTCTTCGGGCGCACCGGGCGCGCGTACCTGATCGGCGTCACCGGACCACCGGGCGCCGGGAAGAGCACGCTCGTCGATCGGTTGATCACGAATCTAAAGAAACCGCAGAGATCGCAAAGCTCGCAGAGTACAGAAACCAAAGTAATCTCTGCGGTCTCAGCGATCTCCGCGGTTTCTTCTTGTTCGTCGATCGGCGTGATCGCCGTCGATCCCACCAGTCCGTTCAGTGGCGGCGCCGTCCTCGGCGATCGGCTGCGGATGCAGACGCACGCGTCGGACGAAGGCGTGTTCATCCGCAGCATGGCGACGCGCGGGCATCTCGGCGGCCTGGCGCGCGCGACGGGCGATGCGGCCCTCGTGCTCGACGCGGCTGGCAAGGACATCGTCATCATCGAGACCGTCGGCGTCGGGCAGGACGAGGTGGACATCATCCGCACGGCGGATGTCTCGATCGTCACGCTCGTGCCTGGCGCGGGCGACGAGGTGCAGGCGCTCAAGGCCGGCATCATGGAGATCGCGGACATCTTCGTCGTGAACAAGGCGGACCGCGAGGGCGCCGATCGGCTCGTGTCGACGGTTGAAATGAACCTGGCGCTGCACGCCTACGGCAGCGGCGAGTGGCGGCCGCCGATTGTGAAGACCGTGGCGACGACCGGGCAGGGCGTGCCGGAGCTGGTCGACGCGATCGCGCAGTTCCGCGCGCATTCGCTCGGCACGCAGGCGTCGCGGCGCAAGACGCGCAGCGAGTACCGGCTGCGCGAGCTCGTGTCGCACCGGTTCATGGATCACCTCGAGCGCAGCGTGCTCGCGCCGGGCGAACTCGGATCGATCGTCGACCGCATCGCAACGCGGGACATCGATCCGTACTCCGCCGCGAATGAGCTACTGAGGCGCGCTCTTGCTCGCTAGATGCGCCGGCTCATCACGGAGCCACGGAGTGCACGAAGATCACGAAGACATTCTTTGTACATCTTTATCTTCGTGGCCTTCGTGTTCTTCGTGTCTTCGTGATAAACAGGCGGTCGAATGAAGGCAGTCCTCGATCACGTCGGCATCGCGGTGGCAGACCTGGGGGCGGCCCTCGCGTTCTATCGGGACGCGCTCGGCCTCGAGATCGAAGCGCCGGAAGAGGTCGCCTCGCAGCGCGTGCGCGCGCAGTTCGTGCCGGTCGGCGAATCCAAGCTGGAACTGCTCGAAGCCACCGCCCCAGACTCGGCGATTGCCCGCTACGTCGAGAAGCGCGGCCCCGGCCTGCACCACATCACGTTGCGCGTGGACGACATCCACGACGCCCTGGCGCAGCTCAACGCGCGGGGCGTCCGGCTGATCGACCAACAGCCCAGACCCGGCGCCGAGGGCGGCCTGGTCGCGTTCATCCACCCGTCGAGCGCGCACGGCGTGCTGGTGGAACTGAAACAGTCGTCAGTCGTCGGTCATCAGTCGGTCAGCCTCCAGGCCTCAGCCCCCAGCCCCGATGCCGGCGTCAGGCGATTCACCGTCGGCGAACTGGAACTGATCTCGCTGACCGACGGAGTATTCCGCCTGGACGGCGGCTCGATGTTCGGCACGGTGCCCAAGGCGCTCTGGGAAGAAAAGACGCCGGTCGACGCGCGTAATCGCATCACGCTGGCCATGCGTCCGCTGATCGTCCGCGGCGCGCGCACGATGCTGATCGACGCCGGGATGGGCGGCAAGGACACCGCGGCGTTCCACGAGGCCTACGCCGTGGACCGCGCCCGATCGCTCGACCGCGCGATGGCCGAGGCGCGCATCTCGCCGGAGGACATCGATATCGTCCTTGCCAGCCACCTGCACTTCGATCACGCCGGCGGCTTCACGTACCGCGACGCCAACGGACGGATTCGTCCGACCTTCCCTCGTGCCCAGTACATTGTTCGCCGCGGCGAGTGGGAGGATGCGACCCATCCGCACGAACGGAGCCGCGCGGCGTATTTGGCGGATAATTACATGCCGCTCGCCGAGGCCGGCGTCCTCCAGCTCGTGGACGAGGATGTGACGGTCATGCCTGGCGTGAGGGTCCGGCGCACGGGCGGTCACTGCATGCATCACCAGATGGTGCTGATCGAGTCGAAAGGCCAGACGGCGGCATACCTGGCCGACCTCATCCCGACAACGGCGCACGTGCCGGATGCCTGGATCGCGGCGTACGATCTGTATCCGATGGACACGCTGGGCGCCAAGAAGCGGTGTGTGAACGAAGCGGTGGAGAAGAACGTTCTCGTGTTCTTCGCGCACGATCCGGCGATCGCCGCCGGCTACATACAGGAGCAGGACGGGAAGCGGCGGGTTGTCGCCGCGCCGGTGTGACCTTTGTGTCCTTTGTGTTGATGAGGTCTCGCACACAACTATGAGCAACGACATCCAGATCGGCATCATCGGCGGCAGCGGCCTGTACGACATGGCGGAGCTGACCGACCGTGAAGAACAGACCATCCGCACGCCGTTTGGCGATCCCTCGGGTCCGTACGTGATCGGGACGCTGCGCGGCAAGCGCGTCGCCTTCCTGGCACGCCACGGCGTCGGGCATCGCATCCTGCCATCCGAGCTCAATTTCCGGGCGAACATCTACGGGATGAAGGTGCTGGGTGTCGAGCGCATCCTGTCGGCGAGCGCCGTCGGCAGCCTGAAGATGGAATACAAGCCGCTCGACATCGTCGTGCCAGATCAGTTCTTCGATCGTACGAAGGGGCGCATCAGCACGTTCTTCGGGAAGGGCATCGTCGCGCACGTCGCGTTCGCGCATCCGCTGTGTCACGACCTGTCGAAGATTGCGGCCGACTCGGCGCAGAAGGTCGGCGCGCACGTGCACCGCGGCGGCACCTACGTGAACATGGAGGGTCCGCAGTTTTCGACGCTGGCCGAGTCGAGGCTCTACCGGTCGTGGGGGATGGACATCATCGGCATGACGAACCTGCAGGAAGCGAAACTCGCGCGGGAGGCGGAGATCTGCTACGCGACGCTCGCGCTCGTCACCGACTACGACTGCTGGCATCCCGACCACGACTCGGTGACGGTCGACCTCATCATCGCGAACCTGGCGCAGAACGCGGCGACGGCCCGGAAGACGATTGCCGACGCCGTCGAGACCATCTCCGGCGCGCGCACCTGCGCGTGCAAGGACGCGCTCGCCACCGCCATCATCACCCAGGCGCCGCTCGTGCCAGAGCAGACCAGGAAAGACCTGGCGCCGATCATCGGAAAGTACATGACATGAAAATCGTCGTCACCGGATCGATCGCCTACGACTACCTGATGTCGTTTCCCGGGAAGTTCACCGAGCACTTCCTGCCGGAGCACATGAACCGCGTGAGCCTGAGCTTTCTGGTGGACACGATGGACAAGCGGCGCGGTGGGTGCGCGCCGAACATCGCCTACACGCTGGCGCTGCTGGGTGCGCGGCCGTTGTTGATGGCGACCGCCGGCGAAGACTTCGGCGAGTACCGCCAGTGGCTCAACGCAGCCGGTATCGACACGACCCACGTCATGCAGATCGACGGCAAGTTCTGCGCGTCGTTCTTCTGCAGCACCGACCTGCACAACAACCAGATTGCCTCGTTCTACACCGGGGCGATGGCGGACGCGGGGCAGCTGTCGTTCCGCACCGTGGAGGACTGCGGTCTGGCGATCATCGCGCCGAACGATCCGGGCGCGATGGTGCAGTACGCCGAGGAGTGTCGCACGCTCGGCATCCCGTTCATCTTCGATCCAGGCCAGCAGTGCGCGCGCATGTCGGGCGACGAGTTGCGCGACGGCATCACCGGCGCAACGCTCGTCATGGTCAACGACTACGAGCTGGAGCTGCTGCGGCAGAAGACCGGTCTCAGTGAGCGGGACATCCTCGACGTCGCGAAGACGCTGATCGTGACGCGCGGCGAGCTCGGGTCGTCCGTCCTCACGGGCGGCGGGCAGGTGGACGTGCCAGCCGTCACGCCGACGCACATCGTCGATCCAACGGGCGTGGGCGACGCCTTTCGCGGCGGCTTGATGCGGGGCATGTCGCTCGGCCTGCCCTACGAGGTGTGCGCGCGCATGGGCAGCGTCGCCGCCACGTACGCGCTCGAGCACCTGGGCGGCCTGAGCCACGCCTACACGTGGCACGAATTCAGGAACCGGTACGAGGAACACTTCGGCACGCTGACGATCCCGGCGTGACAACGCGCCACCACAGAGGACACGGTGGACACGGAGGGCCAAACCTGTAGGATCTGACCTCTGTGTCCCCCGTGTCCTCCGTGGTGAAATCGTGACCGCTCTCTTCATCGTATTCGCCACGCTTCTCTCGTACGCTGTCGGCTGGGCCATCGGCGTGCCTGTCCTGCTGCCGATTCTCAATACGCTCGCCAGCTTTCCGTTCATGGTCCTCGCGCTCAGGCGCGGGGACCTTCGTCTTGCCGTCGCGCGCATGCTGCTGTGGGCCCTGACGATGGGCGTCGTGGCGACGCTGTTGTCGTACGCGCGGCCGGCGCAGACCGGGGCGCTGTTCCTCCGCGCGGAGACGTATCGGACAGAGATGTTCGCGTGGGTGATGACCGGGCAGGGGGCTGAGAGCACGCCGTCGCAGTTCATCCCGCAGCAGGCGGGGCACGCCGTGCTGTTCTCCGGCCTGGCGCTGACGACCGGCGGTGTGGCCGCGATGCCGATGGGCGCGGTGCTGATGAATTACATGGGGCACTACGTCGGCACGCTGGCAGCGTCCAGCCGGCGTCCGGCGCTGACCATGATGCTCGCCTGGCATCCGTGGTCTGTGATCCGCGTCATCAGTTTCGTGCTGATCGGTGTCGTGTTGTCGGCGCCACTGCTGTCGCGCGTCGGCAGATTCGACGTGGACTGGCACACTGCGCGCACGCTGCTGGTCTGGGCGTGCGCCGGGCTGATCGCCGACATCGTCCTGAAGACGCTGCTCGCGTCCACCTGGCAACGGCTGTTGCTGCGCCTCGTCGGCTGGTGAGGCCGCGTCCTGACATGGACGCGGAGGCGGCCCGGATTCTAACTGCTGCGCCGGCTGCCGCGAGTGACCACCTTCTGCGCGATTGATTTCCAAAAATATCCGCTCAGCAGCGCTGCGCCACCGGTCGCCAGACCGATCTGTGTCTTGTTCCGGCCCAGCCAGATAAAGATCACCGGAGCCATCACGAGGGCGGCGCCAAACTGCGCCAGCAACCGAGGGGTCCGTTTGTCGGTCTCGAGGAGCATCGTTGCCGCTTGCTCGACGACCGCGCCCAGGACCACTCATCGTCGACGACTCGGCCGTGATCCGCCGCGCGCTGACAGCGGCGTTCTCGGCGGAGCCGCTCTTCGATGTGGTCGCGTCGGCGTCCAATGGCCGAATCGCGCTCATGAAGATGCCACTCCTGCGGCCGGACGTCGTGGTGCTGGACGTCGAGATGCCGGAGCTGGACGGCATTCAGACGCTCGCCGCCATCCGCCAGACGCACCCCCGGCTGCCGGTCATCATGCTCAACGTGCCGACCCCGCAAGGCGCGGCCGCGACCGTCGATGCACTGCTGCACGGGGCCACCGATCACGTGATGAAGCCCGATATGGCCGTGCCGTCCGACGATGCGCTGAAGCTCCTCGGCGACGAACTGCTCGCGAAGGTCGCCGTCTGGTGTCCGGCCGACCCTGGCGCGCTGATGGATCTGATCCCCGGGTTTGCCAACGACTTCCCGGTGCCGATCGTGATCGTCCAGCACATGCCGCCGAAATTCACCAAACTCCTCGCCGAACGGCTTGCCGCGCGGTCGCGTATTGCCGTCGTCGAGGGCCAGCTATCGGACGCGCTCGTCCCAGGTGGGGCGCAAATTGCGCCCGGCGATTTTCATATGGCGGTCGCGCGCGACGGCGAGGCCGTCCGGCTGGTGACGCATCGGCAGCCTCCGGAAAATTCCTGCCGGCCTGCTGTCGATGTGTTGTTTCGCTCGGTGGCGGAGGTGTACGGCTCGCACGTGCTGGCCGTCGTGATGACCGGTATGGGGCGGGATGGCCTCCGGGGCTGCGCCGAGATTCAGGTGGCAGGCGGGCAGATTCTCGTGCAGGACGAAGCGAGCTCGGTTGTCTGGGGCATGCCGGGGTTCGTGACGCGAGCCGGCCTGGCCGACAAGGTCGTGCCGCTCGACCAGTTGGGCGCCGAGATTATCGGGCGCGTCTACAGCCACGTGCGGACGGCGTGTGTGGCCGTATGAGAGAACGGATGGCGATGGTGGACGGTGACTTCGACTGCATCCGCGATCTCGTGCACGATCAGTCCGCGCTGACCCTCGAGGCCGGCAAGGAATACCTCGTGGAGTCGCGGCATGAACCGCTGGCCCGCCGCCAGGGATTTCCCTCCTATCAGCAACTGGTCGCGCGTCTGCGCATCGGGCCGTTCGGAGACCTTCACCGGAAGGCCGTCGAGGCGATGACCAACAACGAAACGTCGTTCTTCAGAGACGCCCGCGTGTTCGGGATGCTCACCAAATCGATTCTCCCGACGCTGCTTGCCGAGCGATCGGCCGAGCGATCCCTGACTATCTGGTGCGCCGCGTGTTCGACCGGCCAGGAGCCCTACAGCGTGGCGATGTTGATCCGTGAGCAGTTTCCGTCGGTCTGCGCAGCAGCTGGAACGTCCGCATCATCGCCAGCGACATGTCCAGAGACGTGCTCGCGCGCGCGCAGGCGGGCGGCTACAGTCAGTTCGAGATCAGCCGCGGGCTTCCTGCGAATCTGCTGGTGAAGTACTTCGCGCAGCACGGGGCCGTGTGGCAGATCTGCCCGGACATCCGTGGCATGGTGGAGTTCCACGAAATCAATCTGATCCGGCTCTGGACCACGTTGCCGAGCCTGCACTGCATTCTCATGCGCAACGTGCTGATCTATCTCGATGGAGAGACGAAGAAAGCGATCCTCGAACGCGCCTGCCGCCTGCTCGACCCGCAGGGGTACCTGCTGCTCGGCGGGGCCGAGACCACCACGAATCTCGATGAATCATTCCAGCCGGTGTCGCACGACGGTGCCGTGTGTTTTCAACGGCGGAGCGCGAGCACCCCGTCGCGGCGTCACCGCGACGACGTCTAAGGCTGACCCCGAGAGCCCTATGAATGTCGCTGATCCGTATAACGCCTGTGCATCACCAGCGGCGCGCTCGCCCTTGTTCTCGGCGCGCCGTCTGGTGCATTGCGCTGTTAGCCCGCCCTCCGCCCCGACGTTTCACGGCGCTGCGTCATGTATGAGCGAAGAACGGCATTGATACGGGACTGGTAGCGCGGGCCTTGGGTCTTGAACCACCGCAAGACGTCGGCGTCGACGCGAAGAGAAATCGGCTGCTTCGTCGCCGGTTCCACAACCATCGCCTCATCCCAGAAACCATCCGGCAGATCTGCCAATTCCGCCGGAGACGTCGCTTGGACTTCTCGCTCGGAGACGCGCCGAAGTCGAGCGAGATCGGCCCGCCCACGGAGCGCGTGTTTACTTTGCGCTGGTCGCTTTTTTGTACGTTTCGCGTTCACGGCGGTTACTCTTTCTGGCCGAAATGATGCGTCGACTCATTTCGCCGCCGGCCTCGGCCCGATCGGTGTACACCACGGTGAGTGGGATGTCCTGAGCCTTACCCAGGGCCATGCCCCGGTGCTCGCCGTAGCCGCGGCGGGAGCCACGGGCTCCATCTCAGGCTTTGGCCGGCGCCTCGGGCAGGGCGTGCGCCGCATCCGGCCCGAGCGAGCAACCCTCCATGTCGTACTCGTCGAACACCGACTCGGAGACCGAGTATGGCGGGCCGTTGTACCAGCTCGAGTCGCTGGCGTCGAGGCGGATGGCCACGACCACGCGCGTGCCGACGTCGGTGCACCGCCAGCGACCAGTGGCGGTGCAGAATTCCAACCCGATGTAGAACTCCCGTTGGCGCATTGTTCGGTACGTCCGTCGATCGATTATGGCGGCCTAGACAGTATGACTTCCGCTGACCTCCGGTGTCGTCGCGGGTTAGTGCGTATTCCGGCCATCGTGAGCCGGACCGCTATGCTTTGCCTCGAGTGCTGTCGCGGCGAATCCCCAACCAGCGCGGCACCTGAGCCTTGTAGCGTACCCACTGCTCACCATGCCTGCGAGCAAGCCACGGTTCCTCGCCGACAACAACCCGCAGGTGAAACGCCACCATGACCACGAGGGCGTAGATCGCCACCGATCGTGAGCGAAAGCCCAGGGCCCAACCCCAGAGCACCAGCAACACAGCAACGTACATGGGATTTCGCGAAAAGCGGTACAGGCCAGTTGCCACAAGTTCTCGCGGAGGGTCCCAGGGCGCGAGTGTGCCTCGGCCAGCGACGTAGAAGGCGCGAACGCACCAAAGCAACAATCCCGTTCCCAGCGTGAGCGGAAGGATCCCGAGGGAATCAACAAATCCGCCTGAAGTACGCGGTCCGATCAACAACCAAGGAACCAAGAACCCGACGGTTCCAGGAAGAACAAGGAACGCGAGTACCGCTCTCCCGAGCAACCATTTCATGAAAGAACCTTGAGATTCGCCGAAGGGGCCCCTGTCTGGCTAGCGTGAGGCATCAGCCGCGGCGGCGCATGTTTCCGCCAGCCGCCGACGGCTGCATGCCGTGTTAGCCATCGCGCCGAT
>Ga0315281_10004894_pt1 | contig 19310 bp, 8 predicted proteins | sample YL17G07_0_MG_FD_204540 | JGI IMG/M metagenome (GOLD analysis project Ga0315281, IMG submission 204540) | Sediment microbial communities from Yellowstone Lake, YNP, Wyoming, USA - YL17G07_0 | ecosystem: Environmental > Aquatic > Freshwater > Lake > Sediment | place: USA: Wyoming | collected... | reverse complement strand
ACCACTGCAGGTGGCAAACCAAGCGTGAGCGGTCGTCGATCACGCCCAGCAGCATCGGCGTCACCCACGCCCCTTGGCGGGTCAGAACTTTACGGGAACCGTGATGGAAATCGAGATGCCACAAGGCGCTCACATGGTCGACCTCGAAGCTGCGCACTTCCAGCCGTTCCAGCCGGTCGCGCGCGGCCAGGGCGCCGGCGGTAGCGCGTTTCGGCCTCGCCTGGCGGAACATGCCCTGCGCTTTCATATAGCGCCGGATCGTGGGGTAGGAGGCAATCGCAGTATCGTTCCCTTTCAGTGTTGCGCAGAGATTGTCGAAATGGAGCTGGACCGTCCAGCCCGGATGCTTGCGATACTGGGCCGTCAGCGTCTCGATAACGAGGGGCGTCAGGCTGGGGAAACGCCCGATATCGCCGCGCAGACTATCCTTCAAGGCGGCCACCGGATCATGGGCACGGCGTGCCGCGTAGTACCAGCGCTCCAGTGTCGACACGCCAAATGCAACATCTGATCCGGACAGCGGATGACGCCATGTCCTGGCGGCCAGCTGTATCAGTGCGGCCTGTAACGCGCCGGGTTCGGGCGGTGCGGCCAGCAGCGGGCCGATGATCGAGAAGCGCAGCCGTGCCATGCGGTCACGTTTGAGCGGATCGGTTGTTGTGGTTAAGGTGTTCAAAAAGGTCTCCCGATGATGCGCTGCCGGCGGCAGCGCTTGTGGGATTGGAGGTTACAAACCCTCGTGAAGCTTGGCTATTGACAACTTCTGCGGGTGATCAGCACCCCTCGTTCAGGATGGCCGGATACCTTGCCGTCAAAGGGGAAAGGAATACCAGAATGCGCCGCATCGATTCTTCCGCCACGCCTAAAAAACGCCCGATCAGGCTGGCGGGAAGCAGACTCAAATCAAGCGGCGGCATGAAGCGGGCGCAGGCGGCCTGCCACAGCGGCGTCAGCGGAAACTGCTCAAGCCACCAGCGGCGCCAGCGTTGAATGGTGCGCGCGGGAACTTGCAAAACCTCCCCAAGCTGCGCCACTGCGGCGGGTGCGCCAGTTCGGCCTGCCGACATCAATACCACCGCCAATCCCAGGTACACGCGCCGGCCGAGGAAGCGTACCGACATCGACGTTGTACGCTTACGGCACTGGCTACAGCAGAAACTGAAGCGTGATTCGTAGTCGGCACGAATCTCGTTCAGACAAGCGCGTGGTTTGCGAGGATAGTTGGCGCAATGGAGCGCGCCGCCACACTGACATCCGGCCGACCGCGCTTGCGCCGCCAGTTCAATATCAATTTGCAGTAATAGAAGAAAAAATCTGGAATCTTGCAGGAGGGCGTGGCACACTTGGATGGTCTCTTGTCTTGGTAAACCAGAGACTCCCCCAAAGGGTTCGTTTGTTCAAGTTCCTTGAGGGGGATCTTCTCCGCCCCATCACGCTATTTGACCGACAGCGCGGAAAAGACCATCGGGATTAGTGACCCTACTCACACGACCGGCGCCTACAACACCGCCAACGGCGAGAATGTGCTCTACAGCAATACGGGCGGCAACGAGAACACCGCCAGCGGCTACGCTGCGCTCTACAACAACACAACCGGCCACCGCAACACCGCCAGCGGCTTCGGTGCGCTCACCCGCAACATCACCGGCAACGAGAACACCGCCAGCGGCGCGAATGCGCTTTACTACAACACGACCGGCTATAACAACACTGCGAGCGGGTATCGAGCGCTCTACAACAACACGACCGGCGGCAACAACATCGCCAGTGGCGTAGTTGCGCTCTACAACAACACGACCGGCTACGGAAACAACGCCAGTGGCGTAGTTGCGCTCTACAGCAACACGACCGGCTACGAAAACACCGCCATCGGCGACTGTGCGCTCAACAACAACACGACCGGCAGCAACAACATCGCCATTGGGGGCTGCGCAGGTTACTACCTCACGACCGGCAACTACAACATCGACATCGGCAATTTGGGCGTCACAACGGAGGGCAACACGATTCGCATTGGAGACTCGAATCAGACGCGCGCCTTCATCGCCGGAATCTACGGTGCTGCGGCCCTCACCAATGGCACCACTGTTTACGTGGACAGCACTGGCCGGCTGGGCACCAACCCCTCGTCGCGCCGCTACAAGGACAACATCGCCGACATGGATGAGGCGAGCACAGCGCTGATGAAGCTGCGCCCGGTGACGTTCCACTACAAGAGCGACCGGAACCCTGCCGGACGCAGTCTCCAGTACGGCCTCATCGCCGAGGAAGTGGCCGAGGTCTATCCGGGCCTGGTGGCGCACTCGGCCGACGGCAAGATCGAGACGGTGATGTACCAGTACCTGCCGGCGATGCTGCTCAACGAATATCAGAAGCAGCAGCGCATCATCGAGGTGCAGGCGGAGAGCGCCAAGTTACAGGCGGAGCGCATAGCCGTGCTGGCGCAGGAACGCCAGATTCAGGCGGTATCGCTTTTCAAGCAGGCCGAGCGTATCGCGATTCTGGAGAAAGAGACGGCACGTATCGCCACCCTTGAGCAGCAGGTAACAAAGGTCGTTGCCCTTGAACAGTTGACGACGAAAATGGCTGCCACGCTCGATCAACTACAGCGCGACGGTATGCTGACGGCAGGGCTGCAACTCAAGTAGCGAGCTTGTCAAACACTCCAGCTTGAATACGCAGTCGCGAAGTTGCCGCGTACCTGACCGCCTGCGCGATCGCGCGAATTCACCCAGGCAAGAGAAAGGGGCCGCGAGGCCCCTTTCTCTTGCTCTATTCGCACTCGACGCTTCTGAAAACCGCACCGCCGCCTGCGATGGATCTCAACAAGCCTTTTGATGCATCGCGCGCTGCCGGAGTCGTGCTAAATCACGGTCACCAGCCACGCCCGGCCAGGGGTCGATCGCCGGCCGCACCAAAGGTGAAGGACTGGTCGACCGGGTAGCCTTCCCAGATACCGTTGCCGTTGTAGTCGAGAGCCCACAAGCCGTTCCGGAAAATGCCGACCTTCGCGTGTCCGTCGCCATTCCAGTCCCCCACCACCGGCAGATCGCTCGGGAAACCGAAGGAGTAGAGGCGGTCAGTGACAGAGCCATCCCATACGCCGTTGCCGTTGTAGTCGAGGCCCCAGATGCCGTACCTGAATATGCCGATCTTCGCGTGTCCGTCGCCGTTCCAATCCCCAGCGACAGGAGTGTCGCCCGGCACGCCGAAGGTATAGAGGCGGTCGGTGACAGAGCCATCCCACACGCCGTTGCCGTTGTAGTCGAGGCCCCAGAGGCCATTCCTGAATATGCCGATCTTCGCGCGTCCGTCACCATTCCAGTCTCCGACGACGGGAATGTCGCCCGGCACGCCGAATGACAGCAAGAGGTCGGTAGGGGTTCCATCCCATACACCGTTGCCGTTGTAGTCGAGGGCCCACACGCCGTTCCTGAATATACCGATCTTCGCGCGTCCGTCGCCGTTCCAGTCTCCGACAATGGGAACGTCGCCCGGAACGCCGAATGACAGCAATCGGTCGGTGGGGGTTCCATCCCATGCTCCGTTGCCGTTGTAGTCGAGGGCCCACAAGCTGTAGCGGAAAATCCCGATTTTGCCAGTGCTAAGGGCAAAGGTCGCCGTGACCGACATGGCGCTGCTCATGGTTACCGTACAGGTTCCCGTGCCGGTGCAGGCGCCACTCCAGCCGGTAAAGGTTGAACCGGCATTGGCAACCGCGGACAACGTAACCGAGGACGCCGCCGCGAACGCCGACGCGCAGGTGCCAGGACAGCCGATGCCAACCGGGGCGCTTGTCACGGCGCCCATGCCGGTACCCGCCACCGTAACGGTCAGCGGATACGCTGTCACCGTCGGCACTGTCAGTACTTCCGCCGTCATCCCGGTCTTGTTGTGATGGTGCAGCATGAGAGCGCCGAGCGAACCGTTGGCGGCGAGATTGGCAACGCTGAAAGTGACCGGAATGGTCGCGCCGGGAAGGTCATCATAGAGAAGACCACCACCGCCGAAATTGAGCCCCTGTGCTCCCATATTGAACGGGAAAGGCCCGACATGATCCACGCCTCCTGCAGAGTTGTAGGTATCGACAACGTAGTGGATCGTGGCAGTGGAGCTAATCCCCATCACGCTCAACGGCGCCGTCAGGAACAATACGTCGTTCTGGAACACACGCGTATCGGGACCGTTGGCGGACACGCCATTGGCAAAATAGTAGATCGACGTACTGCCTGTCGCATACTTGTACACGCCGGTCCCGTAGACGTTCGAGGGCAGCCCCCCGGATGCAATGTAGTAGGGAAACAGCGTGAATAACGGCGCGCCTCCGGAGTCGACGATCGTGACTTCGGTGTCGGCATCGAAGAAGCTCCATGGCGTTCCCGCGGGGCCCCATAAAGCAAGGCCGAAACTCAGCGTGCTTCCGTCCGTGGACACACCCGCGTAACGCAGGTTGTTTTCCGGCGGGACTGCCGGATTGCGCGGATTGCTCACTTGCAGCTCGAACGGCGACACGAGAGACAGCTCATCGTTCGGGAACGTCCCGCTGCACGATGGCGGCGGCCCAGGCGTGAATACGCCGGTGCACACGCCGGTTCCGGTCAGGTTGATCGTCGCAGTCCCCGAAGGAAGCCCGCCCGTGGGCACGGCTGCGCCAGCCGACATTGTGCTCGCCGGATACGGCGCGACATACAACGGCACGCGCAACAGTGTGCCGCCCGCGCTCAAGGTGAGGTAGGCGGTCTCTTCGGTCAGCCAGAAGCGTGGTTGCCCGGCTTGCACTGACAATATGGTTGGGTCGTGGGTGTGCGTCAGCAGATTTGCCGAACCGGACATGCGGACGTCGATATCGACCGTCTGATTTCCAAGGAGCGTCAGCGACGATCCACCGGGCAGCGAGAAGCTCACTCCGGGATTGTCTACGACGGTGTCGATTCCCAGCGTAAAGGTCGTGGGCGTAGCACCATAATTCTTTACCCTGACCTTGCGCGTTACGGTTGTCGAAGCACCCACCTCCCCCGGGAAAGTCACGCCGACCGTCCCCGATCCGTCGGCATTGAAGGCAGCCGCCGAGAGATTGGCGGACGCAACGGCATCGATGCGCCCGGCGCCCACGCGCCCGGCGCCATAGCGGAAGCCTGTGCCTCCCGGAGCGGTCGTCAGATCGTGAATCGACCCGTTCATCGCCAGCGCCTTAAGCTCCTCTACCGAAAGCGTGGGATGCAACTGGCGCAGCAGGGCCATCAGGCCCGCCACCTGCGGCGTGGCCATAGATGTTCCCGAAATCGATAAGGAAGCGTTGTCCGGATCATAGCCGCTTGCGGTAGGCGTGATGCACCCTCCGCCGGTGACACACGTCATACCCGACTGCGCCGATACGATGTTGAGCCCCGGCGCCGTGATATCGGGTTTCATCCCGATCGGCATACCGTTGTCGGGTCCACGCGAAGAAAACGACGCGACCAGATCGCCGCCCGAAACGCCGCCGAGATTGCCGGTGACGGTTGCCGCCGCCAGAAGTTGCGCCTCGATTGCCACACCATCCGTCTTCGATATCATGACCGACGGAATCGTGATGGCGGGGACGGTCGCATCCCCGGCCATTGTTAGCGGCACCTCAATGACGTTGTCGACCACGACGACGCCCGTGGCGCCCGCAAGCTGCGCATAGTTTGCTTTCGTCTGGAACGAACAGGTTCCGCGGTCGATCACAGCGATGTTACCGGCGATGGCCGCAGCGTTAGTGAAGGCTGCACATCCGTTGTGCAATGTGCCATTGAGGGCGTAAACAAGATTACCGCTCAAACCGGGCCCGCCAGGAATCGCAGGGCCAAAAGCTGCAGGCACCGCAAAGTAGCTACCTGCGACTGGCGCGGGCGCGGATACCAGGAGCTTGCCGGCGGTTTCACCGCCATCCCACGATGCGGCTACCGAGATGGTGCGCCGCGACACCGACGGCGCCGACACGATCATGTATGTGTCGCCGGCATTGCCTGCCGCAGCGACAACAACCATGCCTGAAAGCGACGCAGCCTCGGAGGCCTCGGCGTCAAGAGACGAGAGACTTCCGACATTGGAACCGAGCGACATGTTGATCACGTCAAGGTGATCCGAAAGGTCTCCGTCGCCGTTGGGATCGAGCGCATAGTCGATGGCCTGTACGACGAGATCGGTCGAACCGCCACAACCGAATACCCGAATGGCGTAGAGCAGCGCTTTCAGCGCAATGCCCGGTTGAATGCGCAGTGTTTGCAGCGTAGGGGTGTCGTACGGTCCGCTGAATGTCGCACCGCCGGACGTGACGCCAAATCCCGCCGCAATGCCGGCGACGTGCGAACCGTGGCCGTTGCAATCCGTCGGGTTGGCATCGGGCACGGGGGTCAATGCCGCGCCTGATCCGCTTGCATTATAGTTGTCGCCGGCGAGGTCGGTGCCGCCGACGACCTTTGCCGTCGGGAACAGCCCGCCAGCGCTAACCCTGTTGTTGGCCTGGTAGTCGGCCAGGAGCCCGGTGCCACCGAAATTCGAGTGCTGGTAATCGATACCTGTGTCGATGATGCCGATGCGCATGCCGGTGCCGTCTGCCAGCGCAGCAGGCAAACCCTGCCACACCTGATTGGCGCCGACGAAAGAGGCGCTGCTGTTGCTCGTCGGCACTGCGGGAATGATCTCCCGCACGGCCTTTACGCCGGATAGCTGGCGGATCGCGTCGATCTGCGCCGCCGGCACGATGACAGCCAAGCCATTCATCGCGCGCTGCACGCGGTAGATTTCCTTGTATTGGATACCCGCGGCCTGCATCGCATTGATGAGCGCTGCCTGCTGTGTCTTGTTAATGGCTATCTGATTTTGTCCCGCCGCAACGGCAATTTCATTCGGACGGGAACCGCCAGAGCTGGGTAGGCTGCCAGCAAAAGCGGCTACTGCCGGTTGTTCGGTAAGCTGGATCAACACGTGCTGGTCGGGCTTCTGCACGCCGGCCAGCGCCGCCGTCGGCACCATATCGCTCGTCGCCGCACTGGGCAACGGCTGGGGTTGGCGGGCGAACACCGCACTGCTGAAGCCAAACGCGATCAGCGCAACCAGTGCCGATGTAAAAATGTTGCGGCTCGATGAGATCGCGCCGATGCGGTGCTGGACATTGTTGGAAAATACCAGGCTCATGTTGTTCTCCCTAGGTTCGTGCAAAGGTTTTACGGCGATGTTTGCCCGCTTGTGACGGACGCAGCCAAAGCCGGATAGTTTCAAATGCGAGTGCGGACACCAAACGGCGGTGCATTTGCCGTGACAATCTTATCGAGTTCTTTTTGCTTGCAGACAACTCGCCCGAACCGGGCTGCCATTGCCAGCACGGATTCTATTCCTGCGCCAGATTTTGCGCAATTGGGAACCTCGTTGGGGGGTGCGATTCTACTGATGCGGAAGCGTATTTATTGCACTCGCATACTACGCGCATGAAGCAATGAGTCCGGGTGGGAGCGGCCCAGTAGATTGCGCTTCATTTCATTCAGCCCGGCCTGCGTACAGGCGAGAACCTTCTCTCTCCCGCTTGCGGGAGAGAGGGGATAACCTATTTGAATCACACCCGCGCCGCCTGCGATGGATCCTTTCAGGAAGCCTATTGATGCATCGCACGATGTCGGGTCGTGCTAAATCACCGTCACCAGCCCCGCCCGGCCAGTGCACGGTCGCCAGTCGTACCAAAGGTGAAGTACTGGTCGGTCACGGAACCGTTCCACACGCCGTTGCCGTTGTAGTCGAGGAACCAAAAGCCGTTCCTGTATACGCCGATCTTGCTTCGTCCATCGCCGTTCCAGTCCCCCGCAACCGGCAGATCGCCCGCCAGGCCGAAGGCGTAGAAACGGTCGGTGGAACCCTCCCACACGCCGTTGCCGTTGTAGTCGAGGAAAAAGAAGCCGTTCCGGAAGACGCCGATCTTCGAGAATCCATTGCCATTCCAGTCCCCCGCAACCGGCAGATCGCCCGCCAGGCCGAAGGCGTAGAAACGGTCGGTGGAACCCTCCCACACGCCGTTGCCGTTATAGTCGAGGAAAAAGAAGCCGTTCCGGAAGACGCCGATCTTCGAGAATCCATTGCCATTCCAGTCGCCCACGACGGGAATGTCGCCTGGCAAGCCGAACGCCAGCACGCGGTCGGTGGGGGTTCCATCCCATACGCCATTGCCGTTGTAGTCGAGCACCCAGAAGCCATCCCGGTAGATGCCGATTTTTTTTCGTCCGTCGCCGTTCCAATCCCCGACGACAGGCATATCGGTCGCCAAGCCGAACGCCAGAAATTGATCGGTGGGTGTGCCATCCCATGTGTTGTTGCCATTGTTGTCAAAGAACCAGAAACCGCCGCGGAAAACGCCAACAAATCTGGGGGGAAGAACGGGGATGCCGGAAGCAGGCGTAACGCTGTTCGATGCCGCCGAAGCAGGGCCTGTGCCGATAGCGTTGGTCGCGGTGACCGTAAAGGTGTAAGCCGTGCCATTCACAAGACCGGTGACGGTGATTGGCGAAGCGGTACCTGTTCCCACGATGCTGCCGGGATTGGAGGTCACGGTGTAGCCGGTGATGGCCGAACCGCCGTTACTTGCCGGGGGGGTGAAGGTGACCGTTGCCTGTGCATTGCCGGCGGTGGCAGTGCCGATGGTGGGGGCGCCGGGGACAGTGGCTGTGACGCAATTCCCGCCGACCGTTCCAGTGCCGTCGATGCGAAAAGTAAGTGTCGCTGAGCAGCCCGGGTTGATGGGAAAAGCGGTTGGCGTCCCGCCGCCCAACGTTACTGTTGCCATCGGTGTGCTGCCAGAATAAAGCGGCGGCAGGAAAGAGTAATCGGGGAGTGCCGGGGGTGGCGGGGCGGGTCTCCCCGGATAGACTTCGGAATAAGGTCCGACGCTCGACCCGCCGTTGAAGCCCGAATATATTGCCTCCGCTCTCAGGTTGTAGGTACCTGCGGGGAGGAGCAGTCTGAAGTAGCCCGTGCCCTGCATGCGGTAGTCCGAGACGATGCTGTAAACCTTGCCCGTCGTCGTTTCCGTGGCCCAGAGGTTAGCGCCTAGCACAGGAGTCACACCATCGGCGAGCACGAAGGCGCCGCTTATCTGCCCGTAAACGCTGTTGAGCGTCGTATCGGGGTAGAGCGCGCTCACCGCCGCCACGTCGTCCTCGTGCAGCGTGACGCTGCTGCGGTAGGCGATGGGATACATCAGCGGGTAATTTGAGGTTGCGAGGCCTTGGGTGTTGTCGAGCTGCGTGTGGTCCATGCCGATGAGGTGACCCATTTCGTGGGCGATCACCACACTCATGGTGGTGTCGCTTATGCCGAGGAAGCCGTTGATGACCGCGTACCCTTCCACGAATTTGCAAGTCGGCGCTAGGTAGTACCCCGACCCCGCGAAGCCGAGCACACTGCTCTTCGCTCCGGCTCCAAGCAGCGTGTCGATAATCGAGCCGTCCGTATCGTAGATGACCGGGTTGAGCCCATCCACAATAAGTGACGTATTGCTGTAAAAGGTCAAATAGTTGGTGGCGTCCACATCCACCGGCAGGTCGGCACCGCGTCCGATGACGACGGTCGCCGTGCCGACGTTGGTCCACAGCGCCACCGCGTTGGTGACGATAGTGTCGGCCTGCGCCTTGGTGCGGCTACCAAGGTTACCCATGTCGTAGTTGAGGTTGACCGTTGCCGGGGAATAGGCGACCGGCGTCCTGCCGGCATCGTCGCAGATCGACAGCGGACCGCCCGCGTGGGCGCCCATCGCCGCGAGCGCGAGGAGTGCCGCAGTGGGCCAGACGAAGCGCGCGAGGGCGTTCATTTCAGGCTCCCTACGCGCGTGCGCACGAGCTGCTTGAAATCGTCGAGGCCGAGGTGCGGCACGGGCGCCGCTGTTCCCGGAAGCACCACCGAGGGCATGCGCGCCGTCATGTCGCGGAAATCGCGTCCATTGGTGACCCGCACTCCCGAAGCATCCTGCAGAACGCTGAATTTACCTTGCCCAAGCCCGATGGGGCTGGAGAAACCTGCGCTCGAAACACCCGCGAGGAACACGACATAGCTTTCGCCGACGGCGAAAGTCGGCACCCCGTGCACACTGAAACTCAGCTCACTCCCAGGCATTTTGCCGCCGATCTGCTTGATGACGTGTGTCGCGCCCTGGACGGTACCCTTGAGCACGTCCTTCACCGCGAAGGTGGTGTAGGTGACGACAAGGTTGGTCGCCAGCTCGCGCTCGGTGCGGTTATCGATGCAGGTGCCCTCGAACACGGTCGTGGCGGTATCGATAATTTCGTCCAACTGCAGCGGGAGCACGCTGGTTGCCGCGGCGGGACCGACGAGCGCGAGCCCGAGCACGCAGGCAACGAGGAATTTTTTCAGCATGATTTCATCTCCGTAGTGCTTGGGAGATATTGTCCCGAAAGGAGCGCAGTAATGGCAAGACACGGCAAAGATATTTTCACTTCGTTCTCCCTTAGACTTGGTTAAGAATCATATCCTTTTGTCGAAAAGTCTGCTCTGTAATCTCTATGGCGCGAAGACATACGGTGTCATCCATAACTTGCACTTTGTTCCAGGCGGATTCGGGGCATTTTACGAGACACGCCAATTGTGCAAAGCCGATCCACAAACAGCGTTCCGGCTACACCTTCCTGGTGGGGCGCTTCACCCCGAGGCACAATTCCACTTTTATGCAAATGCTTTGCGGGATAGCGTGCGGAACGTAACCCGCTTTGCCGATATTCAAACCCGCCGGCCGGCGGGTATTTATGGAATATTTCCATGCGAGAAAAAAAGGAATCAACAGAATTGCCCCGCATTTTCCACCCGGTTAAAGCAGGAAGAATAGGAAATACACGGTGTGCGATCCAGAATCATTGAACTGACAATTCCTCGTGGTCTTGCCACGGGGATCAAGCTAGGCGTTTCGTAGCCTTTGTCTTTCCATAACATACCCCGCGGTCTTGCCGCGGGGTGCTTGATGGCGATCATACCGGCCTATTTTCAAGTTTTTGTCGCCAAATAACGACAAAATCGCCATTGACTATTGCGTCCCCAGATTGCCTAATAGCGGCTCACAAAAAACACGTGTCCGAATTCTTTTTCGCCGCGAACTCTTTCTTAAAAAGACACTGACGAGACCATTTTCTTGGGGAAGCCATGTCAACTGCACGCGCCGTAGAAAACTGCATCCGTGAGTCTGTTGCCAGCCCGAATATGCAAAGACGCGAACACGTATTGATGACGAAGTTCACTGCATTCAATCGCCTCGTTGGTCATTGCGCGAGACAAATTCAGAAGGCAGTCGGGACGCTGGCCACTGTTTTACTCCTGGTCCCATGTGCGACACAGGCGCAGACCATTTCGACCATCGCCGGTGGCGCAATCGGCGAAGGGGGCGCTGCGACCAGCGCCACCCTGAAAAGCCCGCAAGCCCTCGTATTCGATGCGAGCGACAATCTGTTTGTTGCGGACGTGTACAACAACCGGGTGCGCAGAATCGATGCGGGAACCGGAATCATCACCACGATTGCGGGTAACGGCACAGGCGGGGATGGCGGGCTTGCTGCCAATGCTAGCCTTAGTCTTCCCCGTGGTCTGGCGATGGACACAGGCGGCAATCTGTTCATCGTGGACCAGGGCAATCAGCGTATTCGCAAAATCGCCGCGGGAACCGGGATCATCACCACGGTGGCGGGCAACGGCACAGCCGGATTCAGTGGCGATGGCGGGCTCGCGACCGGTGGAATGTTGAACAGCCCGCGTTTTATCGCGCTCGATACGTACGGCAATCTGTTCGTTGCGGATACCGGGAATCACCGCGTTCGCAGAATCGATGCGGGAACCGGCATCATCACCACGGTGGCGGGCAACGGTACCGCCGGTTTCAGCGGCGACGGCGGCGCGGCGGCCAGCGCAAGTTTTTACAGGCCCTATGGTCTCGCGTTCGATGCAAGCGGCAATTTGTATGTCACGGACTCGTTCAATAACCGGATTCGCAAAATTGCTGCGGGAACCGGGATCGTCACAACCGTGGCTGGCGATGGCAGCGACTATTACAACGGCGACGGCGGGGCCGCAACCAGTGCCAGTTTGTACCTTCCCCTCGGCATTGCAATCGACACGGACGGCAACCTGTTGGTTACGGACACATCGAATGAGCGTGTCCGCAAGATCGCCGCAACGACGGGCATCATCACCACCGTGGCGGGCAATGGCAGCGCGGGTGCAGGTGGCGCCGGTGACGGCGGCGCGGCGACGAGCGCCCCTCTGGGGAACCCCAATGGTCTCGCGCTCGATGCAAGCGGTAACCTGTTTGTTTCGGAGTTCAACAACTCGCGCATACGCAAGATCGCAGTAGCGACCGGGATTATCACCACGGTGGCCGGTGGTGTCACTTTCGCCGGAGATGGCGGGCCCGCGACGAGCGCGGTTTTTTCCAGCCCGCTGGGAATGGCGACCGACACAAGCGGAAATGTGTATGTCGCGGATTGGAGCAATCACCGCGTGCGCAAGATCGCCGCGGGTACGGGAATCATCACCACGATTGCGGGAACCGGCACCCCCGGCTTCAGCGGCGACGGCGGGCTCGCCACGGCGGCAAACCTGCAAAATCCCGAAGGGCTCGCGGTAGATGCGAGCGGCAACGTGTATATCGCAGACAGTTACAATCTGCGGATTCGCAAGATAGCGGCGGGAACCGGAATCATCACCACGGCCGGTGGCGATGGTGGTACCTATTACAGCGGCGACGACGTGGCCGCGACCGCTTCCAGTTTGTACTACCCCACCGGCGTCGCGGTAGATGCGAGCGGCAATTTATTTATAGCCGATTGGGGTAACAACCGTATTCGCAGAATCGATGCGGGGACTGGAATCATCACCACGGTGGCGGGTAATGGCGGCGCATACTTTGCCGGCGACGGCGGCGCGGCGATCGGCGCAAGCCTCAACTATCCGCGCAACCTTACGGTCGATGCGAGCGGCAATGTGTTTATCTCGGATGTCGGTAATCAGCGAATTCGCAAAGTCGCCGCGGGAACGGGGATTATCACCACGGTGGCCGGGGACGGCGCCGTGGGGTTCAATGGCGACGGTATCGCCGCGACTGCCGCCAGCCTTAACACTCCTGGCGGTCTCGCCGCGGACGCAGGCGGCAACCTGTTCTTTGCGGACGTGTACAACCAGCGGCTACGCAGAATTGACGCGCTAACGGGGATCATTTCCACGGTGGCAGGCAATGGCACGGCGGGTTTCCTCGGCGACGGCGGACCCGCAACCAGCGCTAACCTGAGCAGCCCATATGGTGTTGTTTTCGGCGCGAGTGGCAGTTACTACATCTTGGATGCAGGCAACGATCGTATCCGGCTGGTGGCTGGTGGAGCGGCGGCTGTAGGATTGAGTGTGACGCATAGCGGGGATTTCAACGGCGACGGCAAGGCCGATCTTTTGTGGAAGCGCGCCGACGGTTCGGTTGTAATGTGGCTCATGAACGGTGCTGCAATGAGTTCGAGCGCGAACCTCATCGGTCCCGCAAGCGGCTGGAGTGTCACACAAGTAGCCGACTTCAACGGTGACGGCAAGGCCGACCTTCTCTGGCAGCACACCGACGGCAGCGTCGGCATGTGGCTCATGAACGGCACGACCAAGTCCTTTGCCGCCGGATTGATTGGCCCTGCAAGCGGCTGGAGCATCACGCAGGTTGCCGACTTCAACGGTGACGGCAAGGCTGACCTTCTCTGGCAGCACACCGACGGCAGTGTGGGTATGTGGCTCATGAATGGCACGACCAAGTCCTTTGCCGCCGGGCTGATCGGTGCGGGCAGCGGCTGGAGCGTCAAGCAAGTAGCCGACTTCAACGGTGACGGCAAGGCTGACCTTCTCTGGCAGCACACCGACGGCAGTGTGGGTATGTGGCTCATGAATGGCACGACCAAGTCCTTTGCCGCCGGGCTGAGGGGTGCGGGCAGTGGCTGGAGCGTCAAGCAAGTAGCCGACCTCAACGGAGACGGCAAGGCCGACCTTCTCTGGCAGCACACCGATGGCAGTGTCGAGATGTGGCTCATGAACGGCACGACCACGAGTTCGAGTGCAGGCCTCATCGGTGCTGGGCACGGCTAGAGTCGGTACTAAATCCTCATGCCCCTCTACCACATACAGCGAAATAGCACTTTCCAAACTATGACGATCCACCTGATCCTTTGCCGGGCGCAGAAAATGCCAGGCGGTGTAAGATGACACCGAATGTAAGATTGCACTACAACGGGTGTATGGGATCACTCCAGCACTTCATATACGTTTTCCGAAAAGGGTCTGGCATGACAACTCAAAATGGTTTGCTGCAGCGCTTCATCAAACAATTGCCGATAGGTTTTTTTTGGGGGCTGCTGGCGTTGTCGGTTCATGCCGAGACGGCGATCGCTACTGTTACCACTGGTACAAACCCCCAGGCAATAGCGATCAATTCCGTCACTAACAAAATTTACGTGGCAAATGGTGCAAGCAACAATGTCACCGTGATCGACGGCGCAAGCAACATTACCACCCCGGTTAGTACCGGGATGACACCTTTCGCCATCGCCGTGAACCCGGTCAGCAACAAAATCTATGTGGCGAATATCAATGCCGGCACCGTTACGGTGATCAACGGCGTCAATAACTCTACCGCCACGGTTAACGTCGGTGCGGCGCCCTATTCGGTGGAAGTCAACTCGGTCACCAATAAAGTTTATGTGACAAATCAGGGTGACAACAGCGTTTCCGTGATCAATGGCGCCACCGATATCGTCGTCGCCACGGTTACGGCCGGGGCGACTCCCTGGGGTATGGCGGCGAACTCGGCCACCAACAGAATTTACGTAACAAACTATTTGGCAAGTAGCGTTTCCGTGATCAATGGCGCCACCGATACCATCATCACCACTGTAACTGTGGGGACAAATCCCCGTGCCGTTGCCGTAAACGCAATTACCAACAAGATTTATGTAGGGAACGAAGGCAGCAATAACGTCACGGTAATCGACGGCGCAACCAACACTTCTGTCCCTGTTTCAGTCGGAGCGTATCCGACTTCAATAGCGATCAATCCAAATACCAACAAGATCTATGTTGGAAATAATGGCAGTGCCAACGTCACTGTGATCGACGGGGTGACCAACATCCCCACTACGGTCGCTGCCGGGTCATATCCCAACGGCGTGGCTGTAAACACGGCCACCAACAAGATTTACGTGGCGAACGGAGCAAGCGATGACGTCACTGTAATCGATGGCGCCACCAACGCGACCACCACGGTTGCTGCCGGCACTGATCCTTGGGCTGTGGCGGTGAATCCTATTACCAACAACATATATATTCCCAATTACAGTTCAGGGAATGTCACGGTAATTGGTAGTGGGTCAGGCTTGCACAATGATTTTAACGGCGACGGCAAGGCCGACCTCATCTGGCAACACACCGACGGCAGTGTCGGCATGTGGCTCATGAACGGCACGACCAAGTCCTTTGCCGCCGGACTGAGAGGTGCGGGCAGTGGCTGGAGCGTCAGGCAGGTTGCCGACTTCAACGGTGACGGCAAGGCTGACCTTGTCTGGCAGCACACCGACGGCAGTGTCGAGATGTGGCTCATGAACGGCACGGCAATGAGTTCGAGTGCGAGTCTTATCGGCCCCGGAAGCGGTTGGAGCGTGACGCAAGTTGCCGACTTCAACGGTGATGGCAAGGCCGACCTCATCTGGCGGCACACCGACGGCAGCGCCGGCATGTGGCTCATGAACGGCACGACCAAGTCTTTTGCCGCCGGATTGATCGGTCCCGGAAGCGGTTGGAGCGTGATACAAGTTGCCGACTTCAACGGTGACGGCAAGGCCGACCTCATCTGGCAACACACCGACGGCAGCGCCGGCATGTGGCTCATGAACGGCACGACCAAGTCTTTTGCCGCCGGATTGATTGGCCCTGCAAGCGGCTGGAGCATCACGCAGGTTGCCGACTTCAACGGTGACGGCAAGGCTGACCTTCTCTGGCAGCACACCGACGGCAGTGTGGGTATGTGGCTCATGAATGGCACGACCAAGTCTTTTGCCGCCGGACTGATCGGTCCTGCAAGCGGCTGGAGCATCACGCAAGTTGCCGACTTCAACGGTGACGGCAGGGCCGACCTCATCTGGCAGTACACCGACGGCAGCGTCGGCATGTGGCTTATGAATGGCACGACCAAGTCTTTTGCCGCCGGACTGATCGGCCCTGCAAGCGGCTGGAGCGTCAAACAGGTTGCCGACTTCAACGGTGACGGCAAGGCCGACCTCATCTGGCAACACACCGACGGCAGCGCCGGCATGTGGCTCATGAACGGCACGACGCGTCTCATTGCCGCAGGATTGATCGGTCCTGCAAGCGGCTGGAGTCCTTCGCCCTGAAGCGCAAGTAGCTAGCGAAGGTGAAATTTTGATGACAGGATTCCTTTCCGCACAGGTATGCAGGCGCTTGCGGAATACGTCACCCACAGCATGGTACGTACGATCTATAGGCGCGCGACAAATTGCGTGAATTTGCTTGCTCACAAATCGCTTCGGCCCCGGAGGGCAGGAGGATCGCTGGACATTCTGCAGCACGCCCTGTCATCAAATTACGAGGAAGACTAGGAGTCTGTCGGACTTAGGGAATCGAAGCGAAAAATGAGCTGGGCGAGGGCAGATTTTCACGATTTTCAAGCGAATAGTTGTTCTATTCGCGCTGGAAAGCGGGGAAATATGCACCGGCCAGGTCATTTTGCAGCCGATTCTCCCTAAGTCCGACAGGCTCCTAGATAGCAGCTTTCACGTAAAGTGAAGCAATCGGTGATGCGGGGCGTATCGAGCATAGCGAAACTTATGGGTTGTCGTACTAATCGTGTCGTCGTGGAATATGGCACCGGCCGGCTGACTGGTGAGCCGATATTGCGGAGGAATAAAAATGAAGCATTTGCAGCGCTACCTGCCCGTACTGATATCGTTGTTGTTTTTTTCCGCTTTTGCCGTTTACGCCGCGCCACCGCAACTCGCCGGCTGTCAAATTTTCCCCGCCAACAACGCGTGGAATACACCGGTCGATTCATTACCGGTTCACGGTGACTCGACTGCCTGGGTCAATACCATCGGCGCGGCATCCAGCCTGCATCCCGATTACGGCACTTTTTATCTCGGTTCACCGATCGGAATTCCGTTTGTTTCCGTCCCCGGAACCCAACCTGCTGTGCCGATAACATTTTCCGTGCCGGGTGAAAGCGACCCTGGCCCCTATCCCATCCCGCCCAATGCGCCGATCGAAGGTGGTAGCAGTTCCGCCGACGACCGTCATGTGCTGGTATTGGAGAACACGAACTGCATACTTTATGAAATGTATTCTTCGTACCCGCAGACGGGTGGCGCCTGGACGGCTTCTTCAGGCGCCAAGTTCAACCTCGGCTCGAACGCGTCTCGCCCAGACACCTGGACATCGGCGGATGCAGCAGGCCTTCCCATCCTGCCCGGTCTGGTGCGCTATGACGAAGTGGTGGCCGGAGAAATCAACCATGCGCTGCGCTTTACCGCGCCGCAAACCCGCAAAGCTCATGTCTGGCCCGCCCGGCACGATGCGTCCAGTTTGACGGGTGCGCAATATCCGCCCATGGGCGCGCGCTTCCGCCTGAAGTCGAGCTTCGATATTTCGACATACTCGCCGCAAAATCAGGTGGTGCTTCGCGCGCTCAAAAAATACGGCATGCTACTCGCCGACAACGGCAGTTCCTGGTACCTCTCGGGCGAGCATAACCCGCTTTGGGACGACAACCTGCTTAGCCAGCTCAAGGCGCTCAAGGGCAGCGATTTCGAGGCGGTCGATACCGCATCGCTGATCGTCAATCCCAATACGGCTCAGGCTTTTGTGCCGCCGCCCGCGGTTACGCTGCGCGAGGTGGCAAATGGCCTTTCCGCCCCAGTTGAAATTACGCACGCGGGAGACGGCAGCGGCCGTCTTTTTATCGTCGAACAAGGCGGGCTCGTTAAAATTCTCAAGAGCGGCGCGATTTCCGCAACGCCGTTCCTCAATATCAGCGCATTGACTTCCTTCTCTGGCGAGCGCGGATTGCTCGGGCTTGCGTTCCACCCCCAGTTCAGCACCAACCGCCGTTTCTTTGTGTATTACACGCGCGTATCGGATGGCGCGATTCGCGTGTCGTCCTTTCTGGCGAGCAGCGCCAATCCCGATCTGGCCGATGCCACGTCCGAGCAAGAGATCATCACCATCCCCCACCCCTCCGCCGCCAACCACAACGGCGGCCACATTGCATTCGGGCCGGACGGCTACCTCTACATCGGCACCGGCGATGGCGGCGGCGGCGGCGATCCGGACAACAATGGACAAACGCTTTCGTCACGTCTCGGAAAACTTTTGCGTATCGATGTGAATACACCGAGCGGCTATCTCATCCCGCCCGCCAACCCATTCATAGCCACCGCGGGCGCCATGCCGGAAATCTGGGCGTATGGTCTGCGCAATCCGTGGAGATTCAGCTTCGATCGGCTGACGGGCGATCTGTATATCGGCGATGTCGGACAGGGTGCGACGGAAGAAGTCGATTTTCAAAGCGCGGGAAGCACAGGCGGACAGAATTACGGTTGGCGGGTTTACGAAGGCAGCAATTGCTATAACCCGGCTACAGGTTGTTCGTTAGCAAATCACACGACGCCCGTACTCCAATACGGCCATAACACCGCAGGTGGTTATTCCATCACCGGCGGTTACGTTTATCGCGGCAGCAAGAGCCTCGCATTGCGCGGCTATTACCTCTATGGCGATTACGTCAGCAATCGCGTCTGGGCCGCGCAGCACGATGGAAACGCCTGGACTACTTTTGTACTGATTGCTCCGCCAAGCTTGCTCTCTGGTATCAGTTCATTTGGCGAAGATGAGACGGGCGAAATTTATATTGCAAGCTACAGCAATGGTCGCATCTATGCGATAGACGGACCTGGGCCGGGAGTGAGCGCCCGGGCTGACTTCGATGGTGACGGCAAGTCAGATATCGCATGGATGCACACCGACGGCAGCGCCGGCATGTGGCTCATGAACGGCACGACCAAGTCCTTTGCAGCAGGGCTGATCGGCGCGGGCAGCGGCTGGAGCGTCATACAGGTTGCCGACTTCAACGGTGACGGCAAGGCCGACCTTCTCTGGCAGCACACCGACGGCAGCGTCGGCATGTGGCTCATGAACGGCACGACCAAGTCCTTTGCAGCAGGGCTGATCGGCGCGGGCAGCGGCTGGAGCGTCATACAGGTTGCCGACTTCAACGG
>Ga0315281_10004893_pt1 | contig 19312 bp, 17 predicted proteins | sample YL17G07_0_MG_FD_204540 | JGI IMG/M metagenome (GOLD analysis project Ga0315281, IMG submission 204540) | Sediment microbial communities from Yellowstone Lake, YNP, Wyoming, USA - YL17G07_0 | ecosystem: Environmental > Aquatic > Freshwater > Lake > Sediment | place: USA: Wyoming | collected... | reverse complement strand
TGATCTTTTCCGTAATTCGTCCCATCTCTGAAGCTTCCATAGCAAAGGCGCAAAGGCTCCCGGCAGAGATGGTATCCATGCCCAAGCGGTCACAGATATCATTGAGATAAGCGATCTCCTCAATCTCATGGATCATGCATAGCCCACCAAAGGCATAGATCGTTTCGTATTCAGGTCCTTCGATTTTCAGGCCTTTATGTCTTCCCTCTTTGACCTCGCTCAAATCTCCACAAGCGATAAAGCAACGAAGGCAGGCAGTCGGTTTCACCTGACACCTTTCAAGGAGGGCTTCTCCGCTGATTTTTTCCCATCCCTCGAATGTTCCGAGATGCCAATACTTGGAAGGGAACGCCCCAATTGAATTAGTTATGGCGACCAATTGAGGGGTTCCCAGCCTTCGATAATTCTGAACTCCTGGATTATCTTTTCCGCGTTCTAAAGTCTCCTTTGCAAACTGCTCTATACGATCGGGATAGGCGATCTCCTTTTTCTTTTCACCGTGAAAGACAATGGCCTTCATCTTTTTGGAGCCCATCACTGCGCCGACGCCAGTCCTTCCGAGGGATCGCCAGTAATCATTTTCAATGACAGCATATCGGACCAGGTTTTCACCCGCAGGACCAATGACCAGAGCACCCGCACCTTTCTTATTGGTTCTTTTCATGGCTTCATCTTCCGTAAAGTAGGTATCCTTTCCCCAGAGGTCTTTTGCATCATGAAAGATAACCTTTTGGTCAGAGATCGCGACCCAAACTGGTTTATCTGAGGCTTCTTCAAAAATAAATGCATCATAACCCGTCCGGCCCATCGGTTCTGCCACTTTTCCTCCTGAATAGGATTCTGAGTAGATTCCGGTCAGGGGAGATTTGGTAAAGACACCATGCCTGCAGGAGCCATAGATTCGTGTATTGGTGATCGGGCCAGTACAGAAGATGAGTTTATTTTTTGGAGAGAGAGGATCCACGCCAGGAGGATTTTCCTTCATGAGGAGATAAGTGCCGAGTCCCTTTCCACCTAAATAGGTTTCATAAACCGAATCAGGGATTGTTTCTTCCTTAAAGGTTTTTGTCTTGAGATTGATCCTTAGAATTTTATTAAAGAAGCCTTTCATTGACTGCTCCCCTTTCTATGCTTTCAGGTTTATTTTTCATATTATAACAAAAAGAATGTTTCAAAACACGCAACCTGTAAAAGAATAGGGTTATTCGACACCGCACCAGTCAACAATAAAGGCAGCCAGAACCTTGATCGTTTTAATCACTGAATCGAGTTCAACATACTCATTCGAACAGTGGAGGAGTCCTCCAACAGGTCCAAAAACAAAAGAGGGGGTATCAAAGAAAGGGCCGAAACGGGTATCAAGGCCTGCAGTGGTTGCGCTCGTCTCTGGGGTGCAGGAAAGGATTTCAGAAGCCGTTTGACGGAATTGCTGAATCAGGGGAATCTCTGGATCCTGGACCCAGGGTTGAGCTCGCCATCCAAACCATTCCACCTCCGGTGGATGCTCAGCCATCCATTCATCTTTTGAAGCGACCTCCCCGATCGCTTCTTCAACTTCTTTCCTAATGCGTGCCTCTGTTTCGTTTGGAAGGTAAGAGATTCTTGCTTCGAGTATAGCACTACCAGCAACGGTTGACGGCCAATCTCCGGCTTTAAAGGTCCCGATATTGAGGTTGCAAGACCGCCCGGTCAACTTCTCGAAGAATGGATCTCGATTTCTTGCAGCCCGGTCCTGATCCAATTCCATCAAGCGATCATAGATTTTAGTGAGCTTTCCAATGGCATTGACCCCGAAATGGGACTGACCCGCATGAGCCGTTTTTCCATAAGCCTTCACTCGAAAATAATTGACCCCTGGATGGGCTGTAATAATTTTAAGATTTAATGGCTCCGGGATGATCATTGCATCTGCCTTGTATCCAGACAAAAAAAGGGCCAGGGTTCCACCAGACCCCCCTGCCTCTTCTTCGATGACGCTCTCAAGAATGATCTTCCCTTTTGGTTTCAATCCGAGGTCGAGAAGGGTCTTAAGGGCGAAGAAATTGGAGAGAAGGCCCGACTTCATGTCTGCAGCGCCACGTCCATATAATCGGTTCCCTTCAATCCGTCCGCTCCAAGGGTTTCCTCCATCCCAGGTTTCAACCGGTTCGGGTGAAACCACATCAATATGACCGTTGAGGATGAGGGATATTCCAGAGCCTGTTCCAGGATAAATTCCAACGATATCAGGGCGGGATTCAGTGTAGGGAAAGCTTATCTCGAAGTAGGCTGGATGGTTTACCAGGTTCTTTTTATCGGGAATCAATCTGTCAATTTGTAGACCCAGGGAACTGTAGAGCTTAGCCATCCATTCCTGGGCTTCTCCTTCATAACCCACCACACTCGGGATCCGTACAAGTTTTTGAATTGTTTGGAAGACATCCTCCGCCATCTGATCTATTTTTTGGATGATTTGACTTTTAATTTTAGCTCTTTGAATTTCCATAATTGACCCCTTCGATGATTCCATGGAGTCATGTTGAGTTATCATCAATTTATCGTTTGGGTCATTTGATATTGAATTTTTGAAATTGTTTCGGATTTAGAAATTTGGATTTCAAATCTCACGATATTGTCTGATTAATATCCCAGGTAGGCCTTTTTGACGTATTCGTTTTCTGCCAACTCGGCTCCTGTGCCTTCAAGCGTCACTTCACCGTTCTCCAAGATATATCCCCGCGACGAAACGGACAACGCCCACTTCGCATTCTGCTCAACGAGCAAGATGGTCATTTTTCTCTCGCGATAGATTTGTCGGACAACATGAAAAATCGAATCCCTTAACACCGGAGCAATGCCGAGACTGGGTTCGTCCAGCATAAAAATCCTTGGTGAGGAAAGGAAACCCCTTGCGATGGCGAGCATCTGGCTTTCACCGCCGCTCAAGGTGCCGGCGGTCTGGGACTTTCTTTCGTTCAAGACGGGAAAGATCTGAAAAACAAAATCGAGATCCTTTTTAATGCCTGCAACATCCCCTCTTGAATAGGCTCCCATCCAGAGATTCTCCTGGACGGTCAGGTCAGGGAAAATCTCTCTCCCCTCGGGAACGTGAATGATTCCTTTCCTGACAATCTGGTGTGGAGGCAGCTTTTGGATCTCCTCATCATTCAGCAAAATCCTCCCCTCTCTGGGGTGCAGGATTCCAGAAACCGTCTTCAAAAGCGTTGATTTTCCCGCTCCATTGGAACCCAAAAGAGTGACGAGTTCCCCTTGTCCAACGTGGAGGGTTACCCTTTTGAGAGCGATTGCCTTTCCATAAAAGACTGAGATGTTTTCAAAGACTAGCACCGGCTTCACCTCCAAGGTAAGCTTCCACGACCTTCTCGTTCTTATAAACTTCTTCCGGAGTTCCCTCTGCTATTTTTTCACCATATTGGAGGACCATAATCCGGTGTGAAATATCCATGATCACCTTCATGACGTGTTCCACAATCAGAATGGTGATTCCCTGTTTATTCATCCTGCGAATGATGGAAATCTGATCGTTTTGCTCCTTCGGATTCAAACCAGCCGAAGGTTCATCGAGAAGCAGAATCCTGGGCTGGGTTGCCAGAGCCCTTGCAATCTCCAACCGTTTGCTGAAGGCATAGGGGAGGTTTTCGGCTAACTCGTTGCGATAGCCCGCCAGGCCAACATACTCTAAAAGTCGCAGGGCCGCTTCTTCTCCTTTGTGGCCAGTGACCTGGACTTTTTCTGGCCGGACTAACGAATCGAGTGCTACCTTCCAGGGAGGTCTTGTTTTCCGATTGACCAAACCTGAGCGAACATTGTCTAGGACCGTTAATTTCGGAAAAATCCGGACGATTTGGAAGGTTCGGGAAATTCCAAGGTTATTGATTGTGTGTGCTTTAAGGCCGGCAACATTCTCGCCTTCATATAGAATCTGGCCACTGCTGGGTGAATAGGAGCCTGTGATCAGATTAATCAGTGTGGTCTTGCCGGCTCCGTTAGGACCAATCAGACCGAGAATTTCTCCAGCCTCAAGCGAAAAACTGACCTCTTTGACCGCACATAACCCTCCAAACCATTTTGTCAAATTCAATCCCTGAAGAATCGCCACTTCTCTTATGCCTCCGGTTTTGAAATCATTCGCTTTGAGACTTCCTTACACATACCCACGATTCCGTTTCTCATGAAAAGAATGGTCACCATGAGGAGACCTCCGTAGATGATGAGGCGGATATCAATCTTCACATAATCTTCCACAAACCGGAGCCCTTCGGAGAGGAAAGTGAGCAGAACCGCTCCCACCACCGGTCCTCCAATGGTTCCTAATCCGCCCACCATCGCCATTGTTAAAACACTGAAGGTTTCCCCGAGGGAGAGCATTTCCGGGCTGATGAGGCGAACGTAATGGGCATAGAGGGAACCCGCAAACCCGGCCAGGAATGCGCTGATCATGAAGACGGTCAATTTATAATGCGAAGCATTGATCCCAATGGATGCAGATCCCATCTCATCCTCCCGCATCGATTTCAGGCTGATTCCGAATTCCGAATGAATCAACTTGTTCAACAGGAGGAGGGTAAGGATCATAAAAACGAGAACAATGTAGTATACGTTCTGCTCAGACGTAAATCGGATCGAAACACTTTCTGAGAAGGTGAAGGCCGTGAAGGGGGGGATGCCGTACAGGCCCAAAGATCCCCGGGTCAAGCTTACCCAGTTCATACTGACCAGTCTCAGGATCTCGCTGAAACCAATCGTGGTGATGGCCAAGGACGGTCCGCTTAATCTGAAAGAAGGAATCCCAAGGAAGATTCCAAAAATGGATGCGATGATGCCACCGAAAGGAAGTCCGATCCATGGTGATATATTGAGTTTTAAGGCAAGGAGGGCGGATGAGTATCCACCGATTCCGAAAAAAGCTGCATGCCCGAGGTTGAGCAGACCCGAATATCCCGCAAGGAGGTTCCAACTGGAAGCCAGAATGATGTAAATGCAGGAAAGCACCATCAGGTGCTGGAAATACCGGTCTCGAATGATCCAGGGTAGAGCAAGAAGGATCACAATCCCCAGAATAAGATATATCGGTTTGAGGACTTTGCGATTTATCATTTTCCTTTCCATCCAAAAATTATTTTTAACGCAAAGTCGCTAAGAGCGCGAAGTTCAAACTTTTCTCTGCGTTCCGGTGAGAAAATAGTATTTTCGGTCTTATGATTTCTGCTTTCCTCCAAAGAGTCCATGAGGGATAATGAGAAGCACCAGGATGATAATCACAAAGCCAATTGCGTTCTTATATTGCATTGAGATATAGTTCCCACCGAGGGTTTCAGCCACGCCAAGGATGAATCCTCCAAAGATGGCCCCCCGGATATTTCCCATTCCCCCTAAGATCGTGATGGCGAAGGCCTTGAGCGTAGGCATGGCACCCATGGTTGGGAAGATCGCAAAAGTGGTTCCGTAGAGAACCCCTCCGAAGCCCGCCAGCGCTGACCCAACGACGAAGGTCAGCGAATAGATGAAGCCAATGTTGATTCCCATCAAGAGGGCTGCGTTTCTGTTCTGAGAGGTGGCGCGAATGGCCACTCCCATTTTCGTTTTTGTCAGGAACAGCTGCAGAAGCAGGATGGCGACACATGAGAAAAAGAAGCAGAGGAGGCGGATGACACTAGTTGACACGAGGAAGAGATCGATGCTTTTGTGGGAAAAAGGGTCTGGGATCATTTTGGGAGTGGGACCGAAGACAAGACGGGCTCCATTTTCGAGAAGGATAAAAAGGCCAATGGAAAGCATGATGATATCAATGTCTGTCCAGCGGGTCAACAGGGGTCTGAAAAGAAACCGTTCCACGAAGAAGCCGATGATTCCAACCCCAATGGCTGCAACGATCATGGACCCAATCCACCCGAACCACCCCGACACCAGAACGATGAAGTAAAGGGCGATATAGGCTCCTAACATGGAAAAGTCACCATGGGCAAAGTTAGCGATCCTCATCACTCCGAAAATCATGGTTAACCCTATGGCGATCAGACAGTAGAGGCTTCCGACAATCAAACCATTGAAGACTTGTTGTAAAAATAGGGATTCCATCGATTCCTCGTCACGAAAGGGGTAAATCCCTCTCCGGGAGAGGGATTTACCCCTCATTTCTCAACCTTCCTCTCTATTTCCTCTGATCCCATGGAAGAGGCGTTTTGTAGGTTGCTGAAGCTCTTTCAGGTGGATAGATGATGAAGAGCTGGGGGGTTCCATCCACCATCTGGACCTGGACAACCGATGGGAAGACCGTGTACACCTGCCCGTTCTTATCAAACTCTATTTTCCCCTGGGTCAGTTCGATCGACGTTTTCCTCAAGGCCTCTTTGATTGCATCGCGGTCTTTCTGCAAGTCTCCCGTCAGTTTCCCTGTCCGTTTCATGGCATCCATGAGCACCATGATGTTGTCGTATCCTTGACTTGAGAAGATCCCGGGTCGGGCTTTTTGATATTTTGCTTCGTATCGTTTCACAAAATCAGCCACGAGGGGATTCTTCATGGCCAAGGTTGGCTCCAGTGAAGACCCCATCGCATATTGACAGAGAGCTCCGGACATTTTGAAATAGGCCTCTGTAAACTGTCCGCCCACACCGATCCATTGGGTGACGAAGTTTAACTCTTTGGCCTGTTTCTGGATCAAGGAGGCTTCTGTGGTTGAGGCAATGTTGAAGGTCACGTCAGGCTTAAGTTCCTTTAATTTTGTGATCTGGGTGGTAAAATCTGCATCCCCGATTTCAAAGTAAAGGTGGGCTAATTCCTTGGCTCCGATTTTTTTTGCCTGAGCGGACCAGATCTTTTCTCCATCTCGGCCATAGTCCGTATTCTCCATGAGGAACGCTACGGTCTTGGGCTTTTTCACCTTTAACAACCAGTCATTTATCCCGGTTAGGAACTGAGGGGAATTGGGCGAGGTCCGGAACACGTAATCGAACCCCCTGTTTGTGATGGTCGGGCTGATCGCAATTGCTACGACGATCGGAATTCGTTCGTTCTGACAGACTTCGGATGTGGCAATATTCACGGAACTGGCGTATCCTCCACCTACCACCAGGACCTTATCCCTGGTAATCAATTTCTTTACCGCAGCCACTCCCTTATCCGGTTTGGCTTCCGTATCTCCGAAGATCAATTCGATTTTTCTCCCAAAGATTCCTCCCTTTGCATCGATCTCGTCTACCGCCAACATCATCCCTTTTTTCATCTCTTCGGCATTGAAGGCAATGGACCCGGTGAAGGGGCCAAGAATTCCAATTGGGATTGGATCTGCGGCGTTCACCCTACCTCCATAAATAAAGAGAGAAATACAAACAACCATTCCTAAAACGATCCTAAATATCTTCTCACTCATGATAAGACCTCCTTTTAATAAAGTTTTGATGATTTTTGCTGAGCATTCTTATTCTACAAAAAGGGCTAAAACGGCTTTTTGAGTGTGCATTCGATTTTCGGCCTCATCGAAATAAGCCGAGTGAGGGCCATAGATGATTTCTTCTGTTACCTCTTCGCCGACATAGGCAGGACCACAGTGCATGAAGATGTAATCGGGTTTGGCCACCGAGACGGATTTTGTATTAATCTGATAGGGACCAAATTTTTTCTTCCGTTCTTCTTTTTGAGCATCGTGAGCCATGCTATGAAATGTATTGGCCACCACGACATCCGCATCCCTCATCGCCTCTTCCAGGTTTCGCGTGACGACCACACGGGTGCCATTCTTTTTAGCTGTGGTCTGGGCGAATTCCATCACCTTTGGGTGAGGATCATACCCATCGGGTAGGGCCATAACCATCTCCATGCCCATTAAAGTGCTTCCGATCATCAGGGAATGACAGACATTCCATGGATCACCGGACCAGCCGATCTTGATTCCCTCAAATCTCCTCTTCTTTTCCCAAATCGTCATGAGATCACAGAGTCCCTGGCAGGGATGGGTGAAATCGCTGCAGGCATTGATGACAGGAATCTTCATAAATTGTGCAAATTCGTTGACTCGATCCTGTCCAATCACTGAAGCGGGTCGAATAAAGAGAGCATCATAATATCGATCCAGGACCATCGCCGTATCTCGAACCGATTCCCCTCGCGCCAATTGCAATTCATCGGGGCGGATGTAAATGGCTTGAGCACCCAGGTGCGCTGCCCCAACCTGAAAAGAGTTCCTTGTCCGGGTTGAGGGCTTTTCAAAGAGTGCCGCGAAGGTCCGTCCCCTGAGATATTCATGGGGTTCCTTCGTAGCCCATTTTTTCTTCAAATCATAGGAGACCTTCAGGATATCCAGAATTTCCTCCCGTGTAAAATCCATCAAGCTTAAAAAATCCCTTCCCCTAAATTTATCCCTCATCTTCCCCTCCTCACAAAGGATTAGTAAATTCGTAAAAAATGAGTCTCATTACAATAGCCTATTTTAAAACTTATTTCACGCCCCTTTCTTTTTTTGGTTTTGTCACCTCTCCACTTAAAAATTGCACATCTTTTTCTTATTCCAGGATATTCGAGAACTGATGTCAAAGTAGAATTCGCTTCCTAACCTCATACGCAATGCTCATTTCACAATCGTCGTTCCACATTCCCCACTGACCGCCTTCAAGAGATTCTCCGGGGATGTGATTATTGCCTTCTTGCCACTGTCTCCAAGGAATTGGATAATGGCCTCAATCTTCGGCTTCATCGATCCTGGCTTGAAATGCCCATCCGTCAAATACCCTTTTATTTCAGGAAGGGTAGCATGGCTGATAGCTTTCTGATTCTCTTTTCCAAAGTTCAAATAGACAGCATCAACCGCTGTTAAAATAACAAAAGTATCCGCACCAAGATTTCTTGCCAAAAGGGAAGAGGCTAAATCTTTATCAATGACGGCTTCAACGCCTTCGAGATTCCCTTGCTCATTCCGTATAACAGGGACGCCTCCTCCCCCCGTAGCGACCACAATGTAACCACTTTCCACCAATAACCTGATCACTTCCAATTCAATGATCTCTCTCGGTAGGGGGGATGGAACAACACGTCTGAACCCCCGACCTGCATCTTCCATAACGTGCCACCCGAATTCGCTCCTGTTGGCGAGGGCTTCCTGTTCCGACATAAAGGATCCGATCGGTTTTGTGGGGTGTTCAAAGGAAGGGTCGTTTCTATCTACAATGGTCTGAGTCACAACTGTGGTCACCTTCTTCGCCATGCCCCTTTTGCGAAACTCGTTCAGAAGGGCTTTTTGGATCATGTACCCGATCGCCCCTTGTGTGTCAGCGCCACAGATGTCCAAGGGAATAAGAGGAAGCTCATGACGGGCGAGTTCCCCTCTTCTATAGATAAAACCTACCTGAGGGCCATTGCCGTGGGTAATCACCATGCTCAGTCCCTCTGCGATGAGATCGACAAGATACTTTGAGGTCTCCTTTACTGCATCATATTGGAAGGATAAAGCGATGTGATTTTTATCTTTGATTAAAGAGTTTCCCCCGATTGCCAGGACAGCAAGCTTTGAATCTATCATATTCAACCTTTTTCGTTCAAAACATCCAACTATAAAGCCATTATATAACTTGTTAATATCGTATTAACATTTTCAATCGCATAGTTGATCAGTTTCTAATAGTCCTTTAAATTGGATCCCAAAGTCGGTTTCTTTAAGTTTTCGTATTCCTCCATTTAGCATTTTCTGCAGAACGACAGGCTTAATGTGTTTGGATAGGTCAATCCTATTGGGGGCACTCATGGGATGGTGCGTCAAGAAAAAGGCAATACCGACGGTTTTGTTGCCATGCTCAAGAATATCCAAGCGTTGAAAAGTTAACGAACTGGGATCGAATTCAACAAGGATATAATCGTGCTCATTATCAAGAGGAATGTCCTGAATGAAATCATTCTTTTTCTTAGGCTTGGCTGATTTCATCTAATACCTCTCCAATAATTCTTAATCCCTTATTAAGTTGTTCATCAGTTATCACCAAAGGCATCAAAGGCCTTATGATGTTGGAATAGGTGCCTGCGGAGATCATGATAAGCCCTTTTTCCCGACAACGATTGACCAATTGTTTGGTAAAGGCGGTTGCGGGTTCCTTTGTCTTTCGATCAACCACCAATTCCATTCCCACCATAGCTCCCAGTCCCCGGACGTCACCTACCACCGGGTAGTGTTCCTGAAATTCTCTGAATTTTTCCAGAACTTTTTTCCCAATTTTTTCTGCTTTCGATAGGAGGTTCAAATTCTTGAACTGCTCAAGGACCGCCAAGGCAGCACGGCAGGCCACTGGATTCCCAGCAAAGGTGCCCCCCAACCCTCCCACTTGGGGGTGATCCATTAACTCAGCCCTCCCTGTGATGGCACTAAGTGGAAGTCCTCCAGCCATGGATTTCGCCATAACCAGGAGATCCGGCTCCACCTCGTAATGTTCCATAGCAAACATTTTTGCCGTTCGACCAAACCCAGTTTGAACCTCATCAGCAATAAAGACGATTCCATTCTCCTTGCAGATCTTATGAAGTATTTTGAAATACTCTTTGGGAGGGACGACAAATCCTCCTTCGCCCAGCACCGGTTCAACAATCAGAGCGGCCACATTCTCGGCGGAGATATGGGTGTGGAAGAATTCCTTTAAAAAATAGGCACAGTTCATTTCGCAGGATGGATAATCGAGGCCAAAGACACATCGGTAACAGTAGGCATAAGGCATTCGATAGATTTCCGGTGCATAAGGACCAAACCCGAATTTATAGGGTTTCATCTTGCTGGTGAGGCTTAAGGCTAAAAGGGTTCGACCATGGAAAGCATCTTCAAAGGTGATGGTGGCGGGCCTACCTGTCCCATGGCGAGCAATTTTGATTGCATTTTCCACCGCCTCTGCGCCGCTGTTGGCAAACATTGTCTTCTTGGGGAAGTTTCCAGGAGTCATTTCATTGAGCCGTTTGGCCAACTCTACATAAGGTTCATACATGACCACATGGAAGCAAGTGTGAATATATTTTTGAATTTGGTCTTGAACCGCTTTCAGAACTTCCTCATCGCAATGGCCGATATTGACCACACCGATGCCTCCGGCAAAATCGATGTACTCTTTTCCTTCCACATCGGTGATGATGGCTCCTCTCGCCTTTTCAGCAAAGATGGGATGGACATTGAAGGGACCTTGAGGGATATGTTGATTCCTTTCGGCCAGCAAAGACTCGTTAGTTTTCATTGAATTAACCTCTTTTCCCACTTGCTTTACCCAATTAGTTCCAGAGACCTTTCGCTTCAAATTGCACCACCATTAAAATATCGATAACTTCCTTTTGAGATATATGAAGGCATAAAAATGGAGAATATTTTTATCTCTATTTTTGGTTTATATTAACTCGATAACCATCCTCCATCTACTGCGATAATCTGTCATATCATATAATACGAATAATACGAAGTAGCACCGTTTTTACCAAGCCTTTGTGTAAATCGCTTCGACATCTGACTCACTCAGATTTCTCGGATTGGGCACGAAGAGACGGGCTTGCTTCATTCCCCCATCAACAAGTTTGGGAATAGCCTCCTTTGGAATGCCATAATCTCTCAAACGATAAGAGATTTGAACATCATCAAGAAGTCCAATGACCGCTTCAACAGCTAAGGCCGCTTTTGCTTTTAGATCTTTAATATCCTCCCCTTTTCCCATCATTTCTGCAATTAGTGCGTAACGAAAGCGATTCCCAAGCAAATTGAATTCCATGACATGGGGAAGCATTACAGCATTAGTTCGACCATGGGAAAGGTGATACTCCGTCCCCAAGGGGTAGGCAAGTGCATGGACAGCGCCTAATCCTCCGCTGGCAAAAGCTAAGCCTGCAAGAAGGGATGCCAGAGCCATATGATAGCGTGCCTCGAAATTTTCGTTTTTAGCGAAAGCTATCGGAATATATTTTGTGATCAATCTGATCGCCTCAGAGGACAAAAGGTCTGAAAAGGGAGTTGCATTCATCGAAACATAGGCCTCTATCGCATGGACCAAAGCATCCATTCCGGAATCTGCAGTGACCTTGCTCGGCATAGAAAGAGTCAGCATTGGATCAACGATGGCAAGATCAGCGATAGCGTAGTTACTGTATACCGCCTTTTTCATATTATCTCTTTTATCAGTAACGACAAGGACACGGGTGACTTCGCTACCTGTGCCGGCTGTGGTTGGAATGAGGATTTTTGGAAGTCCCCTCTTAGAAATTAAATCAATCCCACAATAATTGAGCACTTTTCCCGGATTGCATGCTAATAATGAGGCGCCCTTGGCTACATCTAAAGAACTCCCCCCACCTACTCCGATGACAATATCTGTACCTGTCTCTTTGATATATTGAACTCCTTCATCGACAATATCGGCAGGCGGTTCTGGTTCTACCCGATCGAAAAGAAAAACCTTCAGTCCCGCTTCCTCCAAATTCGATCGTATGGGATCGATTAGCCCGGAGTTAGCAACTCCTGGATCTGTGATGATCAGAGCCTTCGTTCCTCCCAAGGCCTTTGTTTCTTTACCTATCTCTTTAGTTGCTCCGATTCCCAAAAGAATTTTATTTGGGGAAAAAAACGAATGAATTTTCTGATCCATAATATCCCCCCTCTCTACTATCTAAGAAAACCTAACTTCAATTTTGGTCGCTCCTCTGTAATTCCTTTTCTTTTCTGCCAATAATCTGAAAGGGTTCCGTATAGTCCCTTTGGTAAAAAGATGATGAGAGCCACCAGAAGGATTCCATAAAAGACCTGAGAAATTCCTATGAATCTTGCACCGTACATGATGCGAATATATTCTTCTAAGGATACGATCATCGCTGTTCCAATAGTGGATCCCCATAGATGGAACATCCCTCCTAGTATGGCCTTAAATGGAATGGCAAGGGACACACCCACACCGGATAGGGTTTCTGGGTTAACATAGGTCATGTATTGGGTATAGAGGACTCCACCGGTTGCCGTTAAAAATGCACTGATCAGGGTGATAAAAAGTTTATAGCGAATGATTCGAATTCCGATGGAGGCAGCAGCAATTTCATCTTCTCCAATGGCATGCAGGGCCTTCTGTATTCGAGACCGATCTATTATCTGCCAGAGAAAAAGAGCGAACATGAGGAAGAGAAGGGAGACATAGTAATAATAAATCTTCTTCTCAAATTGAAAATAATAGAAGGAAGTTTCCACACTTTTTAAGGTCATCCCAAGAGATCCTCCGGTTACATCACGAAAAGCGTTAATAATTAAAGCAACTACTTCCCCCAGGGCTAAGGTCACCAGAGCGAAATAATCTCCGATCACACCAAAACGGAAGCAAGCATAGCCAAGGATCAAGGCGAGCAAAGCGGCTCCCATCCCTCCTAAAAGCATCCCGATCCATGGAGAAATATTGTAATAATTGAAGAGGAGTATGGAAATATAAGCCCCGATCCCCAAGAAGGCCCCATGGCCTAATGAGACCAGGTGGAATCGACCCATATAGGACCATACAGTCGTGATGTAAGACCAGATAAAGATGAATGTAATGATGTGAATTAAATAAGGAGGCGGAGATAATAAAGGGAGGATTAAAATGCCCAACAGGAGGATCACAAGAGGAAATTTTCTTTTTAAAAATGATGTGGCGTTCATCTGCTCTCCCTTATTCCAAGAAGGCCTTGAGGTCGAACTAACATGATCAGGATGAATATGATCAAGGCAATACTATCTGCGATCTCTGTAGAGGTGAGGACAGCTGAAATGGAGGTGACGACTCCGATGATAAAAGCACTGATGAACCCACCCAAAAAATTTCCCATCCCCCCGAGAATGACAATAATAAATGCCATCAAGGTGAAGGCAGACCCAAAATGGGGATGGACGGTGTATATAGGCATGAAGAAAGAAGCGACGATGCCGGAAAGTATCCCTCCTGTCGCTTGCGTAATGAGATAGACCCATTTGGGATTAATTCCCATCAATTGGGTGCTGTCAAGATCTTGGGCTGTGGCCCGAATCGCGAGACCCACATAAGTTTTATTTAAAAAGAGATTGAGCCCTAAGAGTGTAATAATGGCCCCGATGAAAGCCACCAAATAAGAAGTTCTAACGAAAAGGAACCCAAAGTGAATCACAGGCAAAAAGAGTTTTATACCTCGATAATCTGCACCCCAAAGCACCATGGCCATATTCTCAAAGATGATAATAAGTCCGGCCAAGGCCAAGAGTTGATTGAGTCGAGGTGATTTCAATAATGGATTGATGACAATCATCTGAAGGAGAATTCCTAACAGGCCGAGGATGATGCAGGAGATGAGGGAGGCGATGAAGATGTTCATCTTATAGGTGGTCATGAGAAGAAAGATGATATACATTCCTAACATGACAAATTGGCCGTAGGCTAAATGAATAATCTTAACGACTCCAAAAATGAGATTTAGCCCGAAAACCAACAAGGCCAATACACCCCCCAGGAGGATACCATTGAGTGTCGCACTTAGGATGAGTTGTTCCATCTTCTCCTTCCTTGAGGTTAGATGCCCAGGTAAGCCCTCTTTATGTGGTCATCGCCAAGAAAGGCCTCCCGATCTCCCTCCTTTTGGACTCTGCCCGATTCTAAGAGGAAGGCTCGATCAGCAACTTCCAACGCCTTTCTCGCATTCTGCTCCACCATCAGGATTGAATATCCTCTTTTCTTAATGTCATTGACAAGATTTATGACGTGGGTCACCACCAAGGGTGCCAGCCCTGTAGAAGGCTCATCGAGAAGGACGAGGATCGGTTTTGCCATTAAGCTTCGGGCGATGGCCAACATTTGACGCTCTCCACCGCTCATCGTCCCCGCCAGTTGATTTGCTCGTTCTTTCAGAATAGGGAAGAGTTCATAAACCTCCTCCAAAGATTTCTTGAATTTGGATCGGGCCTGTTTGCGGAAAGATCCGATCTTTAGATTGTCTTTGACTGATAGGTATGGGAAAAGCCTTCCCCCTTCAGGTACTTGTGAAATTCCGATTTCAACAATTCGATATGGGTCAAGGTCATCGATCTTCTCTCCATTAAAGAGGATCTTTCCTGAGGCAGGATGCAGAAATCCAGAAATGGTTCGAAGAAGGGTCGTTTTTCCAGCACCATTAGGGCCTACCATAATCGTTGTTTCCCTTTCCTGGATCGTTAAAGAGATTTGGTCCAGGGCTTGTAGTTTACCGTAAAAAGCGCTAACCCCTTCAATCTGTAGCAACATCAGAAGTTTCCTTGCCTAAGTAGGCTTCGATTACATCCTTATTTGCAGCGACCTCTTGGGGAGTTCCTTCGGCAATCTTCTCCCCGTAGTTTAGAACGGTGACTCGATCTACAAGGTTCATCAGGGCACTCATGATATGCTCAATCCATAAGATGGTAATCCCCATTTCATCTCTGATTTTTCGAAGGATATTAGAAGCTTGGTCAATCTCCTCTCGATTCAATCCGCTGAGGAATTCGTCTGCTAAAAGGAGATTCGGTTTGGTTGCAATGGCACGGGCTAATTCAAGCCTTTTAAGTCCTGCTGCGGTGAGCTCATTCGGTGTAGTTTGATCTTTCGCATGGAGTCCAACCATCAGCAGAAGATGTTGGGCCTCCTCGTAAGCATCACGATCATCCTTACCTTTAGTTCGTTCCCCAAACATGACTCCCAAGATCACATTTTCAACAACCGTCATGTTCCGAAAGGGTCTTGGGATTTGAAATGTCCGGGCAATGCCCAAATGGCAAATTTGATCAGGTGAAAGGGAGGAAATCTTGTGCCCAACAAATTTAATGACTCCCGAACTGGGCTTCAATACGCCGGAGATCACATTGAAAAGAGTGGTCTTACCAGAGCCATTTGGTCCAATCAGCCCTCGCAGTTCTCCTTCTTCTAATTTTAATGAGACCTCTTTTAATGCAGTAAAGCCCCCGAAGTTTTTTGTCACATTGGTAATTTCTAACATTTTTCTCTAAATAAAGGAGATGGCCAGGGCATGAGGAAGGCCCCCTTAGCCCTGGCTAAAAAGAAGATATTATTTTCCAAATACAGAATCTTTGGGCAATGGAAGTTTCGGATCGACAGTCTTCATTACCTTTGGCCAAACAATCTCAATTTTACCATTAATCCATTGCATGACCGCAGGGTAGGAACGAAGATCCTGGCCTGCAAAAAGATGGTCTGAGGGTGCAAACTTAACACCATAACCTGCCGGTGTTGCTCCTTCTGGAATATCCACTTCAAGGGCAGCCTTTCGAATATTATCTGCTGTAGGAGCCCCATATTTCTTGACAGCCAGAGGGATGGTATCATTCAGAAGAACCCAGGAATGAGCAAAACCCTGAGTCGCATGAGTCGTTGGGTTTGGATCCTTGAACTTTTCGTTATAGCGCTTCAGAAATTCTGAATTGAGTTCACCCAAGCCTGGTTTTAGCTTTTTAGGATTGAGAATTTGGGCGGGCGCTGGATCTACATTATAAACATAATTCATAATCTCCCTCCCCAGGGATTCTTCGAGGAGAAGAAAGTTGGCGTAGCCTGCACCGTGTCCAATAATAGCTTTGGTCTTCAAGCCCAATTCTCGTGCTTGACGAAGCAGGATCACAATATCCGGGAAATACCCAGTGTGAAAGATTACGTCGGGGTCAGCCGCCTTCAATTTGAGGACGAGGGATGAGAGGTCTTTTGCCTTATGGGAATAGCTTTCTTTCATCCCCAACTTCATTCCATATTTTTCGACTCTTTCAAGATTGGCAGTGGATACCGAGACTCCATAAGGGCCGTCTTCATAGATTACAGCGGCCTTGACCTCTTTAGGGTTTTTGTATCCCAATCTTCCATATTCTTCGCTGATAAAGTCCACAGTGCTCTGGCCCCACTGAGAACCCATGGGTTGAACCCGAAAGACATAATGTTGATTTCTTCCCTTCACCACTGCATCCGAAATAGCAATGATCACCCAGAAAATGGTCTTGTTTTTCTCACAGATAGGTGCGAGGGGGACAGCGATGGCACTTGAAAAGACACCTAAAATGACTGGAACCTTCTCAAGAGTGATCAGTCGTTCTGCTTCACGAAGAGCAACATCCGGACTGCTCTGTGAATCGGATACAACGGGGACAATATTATACTTTCCCAAAATACCTCCACGGTCGTTAATCATATCGCTCGCAATGATCGATCCCCTATAGCCTGCCAAAGAGCCTGCCGGAGCAAATGGTCCGGTGAGATCAAATAAGAAACCGATTTTCAGATCTTCCTTTGAGGACGCCTCTTTCCCAATTGAGAGAAACGAGATTAGAGCACACAAAAGTATAATAATTATTTTTTTCATATAAAAATTTTCCTCCTTTCTTAAGAAATGGAAATTGGTTTAAATAGAACTCTTGAATCACCTCCTTCCTCATTAATAAGTTGGGGGACTGATCACCCACATTACTTCAGTGACTCGATCACTTTTATTCGTGTAACCATGTGGTTTCGTTGATTTAAAATAAAAACTGTCTCCCTCTTCCAGAATATACTCTTTATCTTCAACTTTTAAATGAAGTTTGCCAGATATCACATAGCCAAACTCTTCTCCTCCAAGACCATGGGAATACTGTCCCCGGCTTCCTGATCCGGGCTCGAACCGCGCTATAAGAGGTTCCATTGAATGGTCCGTAAGACGCTTAGTTAACATAAAGATCGATGCATCATTTTGAGGGTATTTAATTTCAAAACGTTCATTTTTTCTAATAACGATTGTTTCTTCGTCCTGTTCTTCTAAAAAGAAATCTACAAGCCTAATGCCCAAGGCATTAGATATTTTTTTAAGAATTGTAATGGATGGGGTAACATACCCCTTTTCAAGTTGAGAGATATAACCATTTGAACAACCCGCAGCAGTTGCGAGTTTTCTAATAGTTAAATTCTTGCTGGTCCTAATCTTTTTAATTTTTTTGCCTATCTCTTCGATGTTAGCCTCGTGTTTAGTATATTTAAACTTTTTTAATTATATCAAGCAAAAAGGGGATGTCAATATAAAAAAATTCACAAACTAAATATAGGCATAAGTACTTATATTTACTTGAAAATTATGATTTTTAAATTTTTCAATGGGTCTTAAAGAAGCTTTGAGAATAGATTTTTTGTGGGTATAAATCGATTTGCTCAACTAATCTTTTAATTACCCAGCTATAAAGTGGCTCTACCCATTATTAATTTCTCTTCTTGTGAAAGAAGGACTCTTTAAAAAACCTCATTGAATGAAGGGAAATGGTAGATGCATATGCCGAAGGTATAAATATAAAATTGAATACCAAATGGAATTTGAGGTTAATCGATTCCTACAATGCGTTTGGCCCAGCGTTTTTTCTGTTCCAAATTTCCAAGTCTTCCATACATGACTTTCTGGGTCTGAGGAGAACCTGCGCCATGCATGGATTCTACTAATGCCGTTCCTCCACTCATATTTTCAATGAGCCTGAGGATCTTCATACGGTCCTCTACAGGAATTCCTTTAACGCCTGCTAAATATTTCTTAACATAACGGCCAACCTCACTGCTCTCCAGATCTCCTTGAAAAGGCATGGTGGCAACAATTCCCCCAGCAATATCATGAGCCAGGCGAGCAATCTCGTAGATGTGACGTGTCACATTATGCTTCGTTGTATTGGCTAAAAGGGGGTCCGGGTAAAAAGCTCCGGAAGGAGTCTTGTATCCCATGGCAGAACAGGCCACCGATCCAGAATAGATCGTCTCAGCCAGGTGAATCATCTCTGCCAGTTTTTCTTTGACATGAGAAGCGCCGGCTGTTCCTTGATACTCTGCAGCCAATGCTGTAGCTCCTACCAGAATATCGGAGACTCCTCCTTTACAACCTCCATAGTTTTGGCGATGCAAAGTGGCAAATCGTTCTACGAGTATTCCAGCCATGTCATATTCGCCGCAGAGAAAGACCCTTTCCCAGGGTACAAAGACATTATCAAAGATGATTAGAGCTTCTCCTCCTACAGATCCGAAGGGATTTCCGGCATCGATTCCTTCTTCGAATTTTCGTTCTTCATTGGTCTGGCGACCAAAGATGAGCACCACTCCGGGTGCATTAAGCGGTAAAGCACAGACCAGGGCGTAGTCTTTATCCTCCTCTCTCATCGCCTGGGTTGGCATGAGGAGAATTTCGTGGGAATTGACACCTCCTGTCATATGGGCCTTGGCTCCACGAATGACAATTCCATCGGATCGTCGTTCTACAACGTGGGTAAAGAGGTCAGGATCTGCCTGTTTGCTGGGTGGAAGAGATCTGTCTCCCTTTGGGTCGGTCATCCCGCCCACTAACATCACATTGCTGTCCTGGA
>Ga0315281_10004892_pt1 | contig 19313 bp, 15 predicted proteins | sample YL17G07_0_MG_FD_204540 | JGI IMG/M metagenome (GOLD analysis project Ga0315281, IMG submission 204540) | Sediment microbial communities from Yellowstone Lake, YNP, Wyoming, USA - YL17G07_0 | ecosystem: Environmental > Aquatic > Freshwater > Lake > Sediment | place: USA: Wyoming | collected... | reverse complement strand
CTGGTCGAGGAGTTTGAATGCAAGGTGGGCGCGGTGCTGGAAAGAAGATGGACAAGTGCGTTCGTGAGTTATCATACGTTCATGGAGCCAGCCTGGAATGCCGGATAGGGATGTAAAGACCGTCAGGGACCTGATCTATTACCAATACGCCAAGATAATCGCGCGGCGGGCGTTTGGGGAGGCCGATGGGAAGGAAGCGAAGAAAAAGGATTACGGTTTCATCAAGAAGAAGTTCCGGGATCTTCAGAGCGGCAAGATGGAAGCGCCGGTCTGAAAGGGGTCCGGAACTGGCGGTTTGATGGGGGTCCGGTCCCCCTGGGGAGCGGCGAAAAGTGGTCACATGGCGGCACGACTCCAGTGCCGGCCGCCGTCGGGACCACGGAATCCCGAACGGCGGGCCCTGCGGGGCGGGGTGAGGACCCGAGGAGGGGCCCTCAGGACCCGCCCAGCCCCTGCCGGTGCCGCTTGCGGTAGCTCTCGCCCTCCAGGTAGAAGATCTCGGCTCGTTCCGTCAGCCGGTCCACGATCACGTGTGCTGTGGCATCCCCGTGGAACACCTGGTTCCACTCCTGGAATGGTTTGTTCGTGGTCAGGATGCATGGCCGTCGCAGTTCGTGACGGCGGGAAACCACCTGGAAGAACAGGCTCGCCTCCGCCACGCTCATCGCCACGTACCCGACCTCGTCCAGGATGAGCAGGGAGGGGGATACGTAGCGGCGCACGGCGCGCTCGAGATCCTTGGTCGCCTCCGCAGCCACGAGGCAGTTGAGGAGCTTGGCGCATGGCTCAAAGAGGACCCACTGGTTGCGCTGGCAGGTCTCGTACCCCAGGGCCTTGGCCAGGTGGGTCTTGCCCAGTCCCGTGGCACCGTAGAAGACGGAGGAGAGGTGCTCATGCACGACGTCGGTGCGGTGGAACTTCAAGTACCGGGCCTTGAGCTTGCGGGTGGTCGCCGAGTCCTCGAAGTCGAACGTCTCGACCGTCTTGATCTGCCCGAAGTGCGCCTCCTGGATCCGCCGTTGCACGGCACGGTCCCGCCGCCACGCCAGCTCGGTCGTGGCCATGCGGTCCAGGTGAGCCGCCACCCGCTGGGCCTCCGCCGGGTCGCTCTCGGCCAGCTTCTCGAGCGCCTGGCTGAAGGAGCCCAACCGCAGTTGCTCGAGTTTGCCCCTCACCCCGTCCAGCCCGGACGTCATGACTCCTCCTCTCGCTCCCGCCGGCTCTCCAGCAACAGGGCGTCGTAGGCGCGCAGGTCCGGCACCGGCGGCACCACCGCCAGCCGCGGATCACTCAACCGCAGCGGCGCAGGCGCCACGGGCGCTTCGTCCTTCAACCGCAACACCCGCTCCAGATGCGCCACTCCCACGCGCCCCTGGGCCAGGAGCTCTCCCATCGCCCCTTCCACCGCGCCCGGACCCCACACCGTCCCCAGCACCAGGAGCTCACGCAACTCGTGCGCCAGACTCCGCGTCCCGCTCGGCACCAGCGCCAGGTACCGCCGCGCGTTCGGCCCGAAGCTCTCGATCGCACGCCGCTGCCAGCTCGTCTCCGCTCCCGGCTTGAGCGCCTCCAGCCCCTCCGAGTGCCCGGGATTCACCACCTCAACCCCCGTCTCGTAGCTCCGCGCATGAACCGCCACCTTCCGGACCCCGTAGTACAGCCGCACCGTCTCCTCGTCACCACGCACCGTAAGGGCCTTCCCGACAAGCGTCCACGGCACGCTGTACTGGTTCCGGTCGTACCGCACCCGCGCAAACGGATCCACCCGGCACGACATCACGTCGTCGGTCTCGTAGGGATCGGGCCGCAGCGGACGCAGGTGACTCCGCTCCGCCTCGAACACCAGGTCCGGCACCTTCCCCGTGGAGCGGTGCTCCCGCGCGTTCGCGTACCGCTCACGCCACGCCACCGCCTGCGCCTCAAGATCCGCCCAGTCCGCGAACCGCCGCCCCGGCCAGAACTGGTACCGCACCAGCTTCACCGCGTCCTCCACTCGCCCCTTCTCGTGCCCCGCGTACGGATGGCACACGATCGGCTTGAACCCGTGATATCCCGCGTACGCCCAGAACCGCGCAGTGAACCTCACCAGCGTCCCCGCACGCTCCGCCATCACCGTCGGCATGTTGTCGTGCCAGTACTCCCGGCACGTTCCCCCGAAGTACCGCAACGCTCGCTCGTAACAGCGCAGGAGCGCGCCCATGGTCTCCCGCCGCGTGAACTCCAGGTACAGCTTCCGCGAGTAGCACAGTACCATCACGAACGCGTGCACCTTCACCCCCTCCCCGAACACGTCCCCGAACTCGCCCCAGTCCACCTGCGCCGCTTCCCCCGGCGCGAACTCCAGCTTCACGTACGCCTCCTGCGGTGCCCGCGGCCTCACCGCCGCCACCGCCTCCTTCAGGATCGTGTACCCCCCGTGGTACCCCGCTTCCCGAAGCCTCTGCAGGATGTTCACCGCGCTCCGCTCCGGCGCCTCCTCCAATAGCCGCCTCACCTGCTCCCGGTACGGGTCCACCTGCGATGACCGCCCCGTCGCCGGTATGCGCCCCAGCTGCACCTGCCGCCTCCGGATCACGCGCTTCACCGCCTTCCGGTTCACCCCCAGCTGCGCCGCGATCCGCCGGCTCCCCAGCCCGCTCGCATAGTGCAACCGCAGGATCTCCGCCTGTACGTCCGCCGTCAGCACTTCATGGCCTCCGTCACCCACCGGAATCGCCCGACCTCGGCTCGGGCCCACACCACCTGCCCACGGCGGCCACAACAGCAACACCGGGCTCCGCTCTGTCTCCCGGCCACCCTGGCCACCCCATGCGGGCAGGTCGAACCCCACTCTGCCCCCTCCTTCGCCTGAGGGGAAGACTGATCCGTGACATCCCGCAGTGGCGGCGACACCGCATGCCCGCAACGCCGGGCCCGGCAGCGACGCTGCCGCAGGCACCCGTTCGCACGGCCCTTTGGACTGGCGGCATACGCCCGCCGAGCCCGCCGGAGACTGGCTTGGCGGCCCTGCCGCGCGCACGCGGGGTCGCAATACCGCCGACCCCGATCGCACGCGGAGCACAGGTACACCACCCGGCCGCACTCCGGCCAGCCGCACACCACAGGACGCAGGAAACGCGCGGCCTCCCTCCTCCCCGGAGGGGACTGGACAGCGAACGCCTCGGGATGGGATCATCCCCTTGGGAAGTGCAGGCGTTGGGGCTCATCCAGTCCCAACCCGACACCAAGAGCCCGGAGGGGATAGCCTCTCCGGGCCTCTTGTTTCATCGCCCTTCAACCGGTCGTATCCGGCTGAACGGTCTGTGTGTCAGTGTAGTCCGCTGGGAGGAAGAGAGTCGTCTCCGGGGAGGGGTGGACCCGGACCCCGTTCCTACCGCTGGTTCCGGACCCCTTTCAGACCGGCTCTACCAGTTGTATGATCTGCTTGGGGGGGCAGGAGAGGTTCATGGTGGAGCGTGGATCGGGTTGACGCGATGAATAGATTGGCGCCGAAAGCCGCCGCGTGGTGGCCGGGAACTCGCTCAACTGTTGCGGCGGCAATTGTGGTTGCCCTGACGGCGGCGAATGCGAGCGCCAGTTCCGACTTGCTCTGGACCGCGAAGGCTCCTATGTCCACGGCCCGGTCCGGGCTTGCCGCCACTGCGATTGGTGGCACCATCTATGCGTCTCGCGGCGGCTCGTCGTTGGCCCGATCGTCTCGGGCAGCGGCCGCAGTTGGAGGACGGAGGCGAGGAGTGAAGAGCAGAGGATGAATCTGTTTCGCCGTTTCATGCCCGCCGTTGCGATCTGTGCGGCACTCATTGCATTTCTCCTGGCCACTGACGGGCGGGCGATGGTTCTGTTGGGTTCCACGGACTATAACGGACCGGGAAACGGCTACGATTCAGCCAATGCGCTGGTTCTCGACGCGAACGGGAATGTCTATGTTGCCGGGAGTGAGGTGGGCGCCCTGGGTGACTTCAACTGGCGCATCCGAAAGTACGACGCCACACTTGGGACGCTTCTGGCGACCACGGACTACAACGGACCTGGAATCACCAGCACGGTGATGAATGATGCGGCTCGTGCCATTGCGATTGATGGAAGCGGGAACGTGTTGGTGGCTGGTTATGAAGACGGTACTAGTGGTAACTGGCGCATCCGAAAGTACGACGCGACACTTGGGACGCTTCTGGCGACCACGGACTACAACGGGCCTGGCGCCACAGGCTTGGGCAATAACGACGGGGCCTGTTCAATTGCCATTGACGGAAGTGGGAACATATATGTGGCCGGCTATGAAGTTAGTCCCACCTGGTATGACTGGCGCATCCGCAAGTACGATGCCACGCTGGGCACATTGCTGGCGACCACTGGCTACAGTACCCCGTCAGTTACCGATGACGTGGCCTATTCCATTGCCGTCGATGCAAGCGGGAATGTCTTCGTGGCGGGTTATGAGCGACCTTTCGGCGGCAGCTGCAATTGGCGCATCCGAAAGTACGACGCCACACTGGGAACACTCCTGGCGACCACGGATTACGACGACCAGGGCAATTGGTTCGATGACGCGTATTCGATAGCCATCGATAGTGGTGGGAATGTGTTGGTAGCCGGGACCGAGGTGAACATCGTCGGTGGCCAGAACTGGCTAATTCGTAAGTACGATGCAACGCTGGGTATCCTGCTTGCGGCCACCGGCTACAACGGCCCCGGGAACGATTTCGATGAGGCCTATTCCATCGCCATCGATGGGAGCGGGAACGTGGTGGTAGCCGGATATGAAACGAATGCGGCCGGTTGGCAGGACTGGGGGGTCCGGAAATACGATGCCACCCTGGGGACATTGCTCTGGGCAACCGTCTATGACGATCCAATCGGACATCAGGACCAGGCGAATGCAGTCGCGATCGATCCGATTGGGAATATCTACGTGGCCGGATATGACTCGGGCACTGTCGGTGGCGTGAATTGGCGGGTGCAGAAATATGGAATGGCCGTGTCACCTGGGCGGGTGACGGTTCCGCCTGGACTTCCCATTGTGGTTCCCTTGCGGGTCTATCCGAACCCCTTCAACCGCGCTTCGGCGGTGGGCGGGATGGTGCGGTTCGAGGGGCTGGCGCCGGGCGGCAAGGTCAGGATCTACAGTCCGGCCGGCTTGCGCGTCTGGGAGGGAACCGTCACGTTGCCCAACCTCCTGATGTGGAACGGGCGTAACGAAGCCAGCCGGGCGGTGGCGCCGGGGACCTACCTCTGGGTCGCGGAAGGGTCCGGCGTGTCGCGGCGGGGCCGGCTGATTGTAGAGTGATGGTGCGGCGACGCGCGCTCATCATCGCACTTGCGCTTGCGCCTTGCGCCGCGGGCCGGGCCGCTGACGTCGGGCGGGACTTCGGCGAGAGCCTGAGCGTACTCGCGTCCGCCCGGCAGGTCGGGACGGGCGGCGTGGCACTCGAGGACCCTTGGCGGCAGGGCTCGCTCGTCGAGGCCACGACCATCGTGCTGACGTCAGGGATGCAGTGGGTTGGGTTCGGGACGCAGGGAGGCGCCGGGCCGGCACTGCGCCTCGCCTTCGATGGATTCTCTTTCACGCCGTCTTCCTTCACCCGGACGATCCAGTTGCCGGATGGCGGCTATGGTGGCGAGGGAGGCTCCGTGGGGGCCTCGGAGTGGGGGGCCCGAATCACGGCCCTCTACACGCTCCTGGACGGGCCACCGCTCAAAGTCGCCGCCATTGGTCGGACCTTTGGGATTGTGCAGCGGCTGCCCGATGCTTCCCATGTCGGCATCGCCGCCGAGGCCGGTGCTCAAGCGCGGTGGGCGGTTGGGGTCGACCGGGCGCTCACGGGCTGGATCCTTGGAGGCCCGCTGGGGGAGGGCGCGGGACGCCCGTTCGCGAGCCAGGCTACGTTCGGGGCGGGGTACTTGGCGCAGGTCGACCATGGCCTCGTCGGTGGACCGGGCGGGTATGGGATGGGCATGGAGGGGCAGTACCTGAGTTCCGGGTTGCCCCAGGCTGGGCTGGGGTTCCTCACCTGGGTGGGGCGGCCCGGCATGACCGACCTGACCTTCTCACTCCGGCTAGGGCTACGCTACGCCGCGGGAAGCGCGGCGGTGATTCAGCCGCGCGCCGGTCTGGGGGTGCTTTGGCGCCTGCCGAAGGGGCTCGCGCTCCAGTTCGACTACGCGGTCGTGCCCATTGGGGAACTAGGCTGGTACCACTACGTGACGCTGGGCGTGCGCTTGCCGCAGACGGCATCTGCGGGGCACGGATAGCTGCGTAAGATCTCCCGTCGCTGCGGCTCGTCGTTGGCCCGATCCGCCCCGATCGCGTCGGGATTTCTTCTCAAGGGGCGTGGACCAATTGGGGCTTGACCCATGGCAATCAGCCAGAGTCAAGAATAGATAGCATGATCGAGCCGGCAACCCCCGCGAGATTTCTGTAGCGTGGGTTGCAACCGCCTTGCGGCGGGAGCCTATCCACAACGCGGAGGTGCCGACTCATGGATGAAGGTACCACAGTCCTGGGGCTCGATGTGCACAAAGACACCATCACCGTGGCGACGCTGTTGCCGGGGCGCGACACGGCGCCAGATACGCAGATCTTTCCGAACACGCCGGAGGCGATCCGCCAGCTGGTGAAGCGGTTGAATCCACGCCGTCCGTTGGCGGCGGTGTACGAGGCCGGCGGGTGCGGGTATGACGTGTACCGCCAGCTGACGAAGCTCGAGGTGGCGTGCGCCGTGTGTGCGCCGGCGTTGACGCCGGTGCGACCTGGGGATCGGGTGAAGACGGACGGGCGGGATGCGATCAAGCTGGCCCGGCTGTACCGGGCGGGCGAGCTGGCCATCATCGCGGTGCCGACGCCGAGCCATGAGGCGGCGCGGGATCTGGTGCGGACCCGGGAAGACATGCTGGGCGATCGGGTGCGGGCGCGGCACCGCGTGACGACGTTTCTCCTGCGCCACGGGTTCCCGTGGCGGCGGAAGGCGTGGGGCACGATCCACCGGAACTGGCTGGCGACGCTGCACTTTGAGCTCCTCGCGCAGCAGGAAACCTATCAGGCGTATCTGCGGGGGGTCGAGGAAGTGGATGCGCGGCTGGAGAGTGTGAACGTGGTGTTGCAGCGCGTGGCCGCGGAGGCGCCGTGGGCCGAGTTGGTCGCGGCGCTGCGGTGCCTGAAGGGCGTGGACACGCTGGGGGCGCTCACGCTCGCGGTGGAGGCCCAGAGCTTCCAGCGGTTTCCGACGGCGCGGGCGTTCATGGCGTACACGGGGCTGGTGCCCTCGGAGCACAGCTCGGGGGCGCACGGCTACCGAGGGGGCATCACCAAGACGGGCAACGCGCACCTGCGGCGGATCCTGGTGGAATGTGCGTGGTGCAATCGGTATCCCAGCGGGGCCAACGCGACCGTGCTGGCTCGGCGGAAGGGATGTCCCCCGGCCGTGGTGGCGGTGGCCCGGAAGGCGCAGGTGCGGCTCCGCCGCACCTACGCGCGGCTCATCCTGCGAGGCAAGCCGCATCCCGTGGCTACCGTGGCCGTGGCGCGTGAGCTGGCGGGCTTCGTCTGGGCCATCGGTCGGCTGGTGGTCATGCCAGCCTGAAGCGATGTGGCGAGCTCTGGTGGTTTGGATTCCCTCGGGCGGGGCAACGGTCTGGAGGAGAACCCTCGATGTCCCCAAGCGGACGACGGCGGGCAACCGCCGCCGGATCCACGTGAATAGATGGAGGCAGCTCCCGACGGACAGCGATCATGCGGCTCGGCGTGTCTTCGGACACGCAACCCGCGAATATCAGGATGATTCACCGTCGAAGTACGCCTCGCCCCTGGGAGTCCGAGCCATCCGAGATGGGCCTGAACGGTGTACAGTCAGCAGAGCAGATGAACCCACTTGACCGGCTCGATCATATCGGGGACGGTCTTTGGATCATTGGATTCTCGGAGCGAAGCTAGGAAGGTGAGAGATGCCACGCGGGGGTAGGGTGGACGCGGCGGGGGTGGTGCGCCACGTGATGGGCCGTGGAAAGGCCGTAGCTCGCCGGTAGCCATGCAGGTTCGCCAAGGGTATAATTCCGGCATGAGCCCCGAAGAGGTTCGCGTTGAAGAGCTGATCACGAAGATCCGGGCCTTGCCTGCCGATCGTCGCGCGGAGGTGGAACGGTTCGTCGTCCGGCTGAGCGAGGCCGCCGATGATCGGGACGCCGTGCGAAGCATGGGGCGGCTGGCGGAGTCCGCATTTGCACGCGTATGGGATAATCCCGCCGACGCCGCCTACGATGGAGTTTGAGTTCGGCGACATCGCCCTGGTCCCCTTTCCGTTCACCGACCAGCGAACATCAAAGCGCCCGGGAACCGGCGGCCTGGGTGTTCCGATCAGCGGGTGGCAGGAAGCCGGCCTTGTCGCGCCGTCGACGCTGAAGCCCGTGGTTGCGACCATCGAGAAAACGCTGGTCATCAAGAAGCCCGGCAGACTGCCCGAAGCGGATCGCACCTCGTTGTCCGGCCTGCTCTCGGATATCCTGGGCTCCGCGTAACATCGAGGAGATCACGGCGCCGCACCGCGGTATCGTGCAAAGGATGGGGATGCCGGGACAGCTCATGCGGGTGAGTGATCGTGCGGGCTGGGGGTTCGTCGCGCTTGTTGTGGCGGCGTATGTCTGGCCGCAGGGGACGGCGGGGGAGTGGGCGGTGAAGTCGAGGCTCGTGGTCGCGGCGCTCGGGATCATGGGGGGAATGGCCGCCCTGCGCGCGGGCGGCAACGGCACGCTGGCCTGGGTGTGGTTCGCGGTCGCGAGCTTGGCCGCGCTCTCCCTCGGCTGGTCGCTGGATGCCACCCGGTCGATGGCGCAGGCCCTCGCGATCGCGGGTGTGGCCGCAGTCGTGCTCTTCCGGTGGCCGCGACTTCCCGCCCGGACCGCTGCGGCGGTGACGCTCGCGTTGGCAATCGTGGAAGCCGCGGTCTCGATGGTCCAGCGGGTCGCCCTGCCTCCCGGGCAGGAGGCGCGGCTGGGCGGCACCTTCGTTAACGCGAACCACCACGCGGCGCTTCTCGCAGCGGGAGCGGGCGTGGCGGCGGCGTGGGTGGTGGCGGGACGGGGGAGCCGGCGGTGGCTGGCGCTGGCGGCGCTCGCCTGGCTGGCTGTGGACATCCTCCAGGGCGGGTCCCGGGCGGGGCTGGCGGCGCTGGCCGTGGTCCTGGTCCTCCTCGCGTGGCGGCGGACCCGCGGATGGAGCTGGGGCGGCTGGCTGTTGGCCGCCGCGGCAATCGTGCTCGCGCTCGCAATGCCGGGCGGAGTAATCCACCGCGTGGGGGAGGAGCTCCGGGGCGGCGAGCCGGGATCGTTCAGCCGGGTCGCGATCTGGCGCGTCTCCCTCTCGATCCTGCGGGCATCGCCCATCGGCGGAGTGGGCCCCGGCGCTTTCGGCGAAGCCTATCCCGCGTGGCGGCCTGCCGGACTCACCAGGTTCCAGACCGAGTTCGCGCACAGCGAGCCACTGCAGGCGGCGGCCGAGCTCGGGCTCGTGGGGCTCGGGCTGATCCTGTGGGCGATCGCATGCTGGTGGCGGCTGGCCCGCGGAAGAGGAGATCCTGACCGTCTCCCGGCGGAGGCCGGACTCGTGGCGCTCGTCGTCTTCGCGGCCGTGGACTTCCCCCTCCACGTTCCCGTGCTGGCTCTTGTCGGCGCCGCGCTCGCGGTCTCGACCGCGGCGCCAGCGCGGGCGGTCCCGGTCCGGCTGGGCTTCCGCGCGGCCGCGGTGGGGGCGTGCATGGCGCTGTGGCTGGCTTCGGATGCGGCCGCGGATCTGGCCTACCTCAAAGGCGCGGCGAGAGTGAGCGCGGGAGACCTGGCGGGAGCGACATCCGAGTTCGGACGCGCGCTCTTCGTCCAGCCCGCCCACGCGCTCTCGCTCGAGGGGCTCGCCGAGGTGGATCCCGGCAACGTATCCGCGCCGGAGCGGCTGGCCTCCGCGCGGCGGCTGCGCCCGGCGTGGACCGCCCCGGTCATGACCGCATTCGACCGGGCGCTGGCGGCGGGGGATTCCGGCGCGGCCGCGCGGGCGCGGGAGGAGAGCTTCGTCCTCGACCCCGAGGGATTGGAGGCGGGCATCATGGGGGTCAGGCTCGCGTTGCACGCGGGAAGCCGCGAGTTCGCGGCCAGGCAGGCGCGGGAGCTTGCGGCGCGCTGGCCGGGCAGTTTCGACGCGGCCCTGCTTCTTGCCGACGTCGAGATCGATCGCGGGCGGCGCGAGGAGGCGCGGCGAATCCTCGACACGTTGCGGAAAGGGTTCCCGGGGTCGGCGGCCGTCCGGGAGCGGTTGGGGAGGCTTGCCCGATGACCTCTGCCTCCCGGCGGCTGGCCAGACTGAGGGAAACCCTCAGGGCGCGAAAAGAGCCCTCCCTGCTCGTTTTGAGCCCAATTGGCATTGCGTACCTTACGGGTGCCAGAGACGCGTCCTGGGCCCTCCTAGCGCAAAATAGGGCCATTCTGATGCCCTCTGCCTTGGGTTTCGAGGCCGCCAGGCGGGGGGTGGGGCCCCCCTGGGAGGTGCTCGAGCCCGCTCTCAACCGGCTAGGGCCCCTTCTGCGCGGGCTCGGGATCCGGCGGGTCGGATTCGAGGCCGACTTCGTGACCCACTCCGCCGCCCTCCGCCTCCGGCAGTCGTTGGCGGAGGCCGCGATCCCCGTTCCGCTCACCGGGATCCTCGAGGAGATGCGTCAGGTCAAGGACGCCGGGGAGCTGGACTCGATCCGGCGGGCGGGCGCGATCGCGGCCGCGGCGGGAGCGCAGTGCCCCTGGCTCCTGCACGAGGGAATCACGGAAGCCGGGGCGGCGGCCGCTCTCGACATCCGGATGCGTTCCCTCGGGGCGGACGGGCCGGCCTTCGAAACGATCGTCCTGTTCGGCTGGCGCTCCGCCCTCCCGCACGGGGTGCCGGGGTCTCGGCGGCTCCGGCGCGGGGATTTCATCCTCGCCGACTTCGGCGCGCGGGTGGATGGCTATGCCAGCGACGTCACCCGGACGTGGTGCTGGCGCCACGCCACGGCACGACAGTACCGGGTGTATCGGGCCGTTGCCCGGGCCTACGCCGCCGGGCGGGCGGCGGTTCGCGCCGGGGTGGCAGGGGGGAAGCCGGACGCGGCCGCGCGGGCCGCCCTCGGCGGGCTCGCGCGACAGTTCATGCACAGCCTGGGACACGGGGTCGGACTCGAGATCCACGAGGCGCCGCGGCTGGGCAAGGGCGAGAAAGCCCCGCTCCGTCGCGGCATGGTCGTGACCGTGGAGCCCGGCGTCTACTTCGGCCGGTGGGGCGGCGTGCGGCTCGAGGACACGGTGGTCGTGGGGAATCGCGGGGCGGAGTCGGTGACGGGCCGGCCGGCCTCGGAGCTCCCCGTGGTTGGGGCAAGATGAACCGATTGGACTTCGTACCCATGGCCGTTGCAGGATGCAGGGCGAAGGAAGGAGGGCAACGATGACATCGGTCGGGAAGATCCTGGAGGGGAACGGGTTCATCCTCGCGCCGGGCGTGTACGACGCTCTCTCGGCGAAGGTGGCGCGGGCCGCCGGGTTCGAGGCCCTCTTCATCTCGGGATACAGCGTGGCCGCGACCCAGCTCGGGGAGCCGGACCTGGGCCTGCTGACCCAGACCGAGATCATCGAGGCGGCGCGCCGGGTCTGCCGGGTCGTGGACTGCCCCGTGATCGTGGACGCGGACACCGGGTACGGCGGGGTCCTGAACGTCGTCCGCACCGTCCGGGAGCTCATCGAGGCGGGGGCCAAGGGGTGTTTCCTCGAGGACCAGGTCTGGCCGAAGCGGTGCGGCCACCTCATGGGCAAGAAGGTGATCCCGCTCGAGGAGCACGAGCAGAAGCTCCGCGCGGCCGTCGACGCCCGCGGGAAGGACGACTTCTTCATCGTGGCCCGGACGGACGCGCGGGAGGCGACCGGAAGCCTGGAGGAGGCGATCCGGCGGGCGAAGGCCTACAAGGCGGCGGGAGCCGATGCGGTCTTCATCGAGGCCCCGCGGTCGCTCGACGAGCTGAAGGAGATCTCGCGCCAGGTGGAGCCTCCCTTCGTCGCGAACATGCTGGAGGGGGGCGTCACCCCGATCCTGGACCGGGAGGAGCTCCGCGCCCTGGGCTTCCGGATCGCGGTATTCCCGCTGACAGGCCTTTTCGCGGCGGCCCGGGCGCAGACGGACGTCTTCGCCCACCTCAGGAAATCGGGTACCACCCGGGACATCCTCGACCGGCTCCTGACCTTCCACGACTTCCATCAAATAGTGGACCTCGAGGGGCGCTACGCACTCGACAAGCGGTTCTCGGTTGGCTAGAATGCACCATCCCATGCGACACGGCCTGGTATCCGCCGCCTTCGCGGTTGCCGTGGCGGCCGGGCTTCCCGCCCCGGCCCGTGCCGACGCCATCGACGACTCGCTCGAGAACCTGAACCAGCGCAACATAGCGTTTTCGGTCCAGGAGTTCATCGACCTCGTGGGACGCAACGACTACGAGAACGTGCGCGTATTCCTTCAGGCGGGAATGGACCCGAACACGCTCCGGTTCGGGGTGCCCGTGCTTCTGGAAGCGTCGATGCGCGGGTACACGGACACCGTCAAGGTGCTCCTCGAGGGCGGGGCCAATCCCAGACTCAAGAACGAGCGCTCGTGGACGGCCCTGCACCTCGCGGTCTTCTTCAGCCACAAGGAGGTCGTCGAGGCCCTGCTCGAACGCGGGGCGGAAGTGTCAGCGAAGACCGAGTACGGGCTGACACCCCTGCACTTCGCGATTCAGGAGCGGAACGTCGAGATAGCCGAGATCCTGTTCCGCAAGGGGGCCTCGCCGACCGTGAAGTCCAGGAGCGGGGTCTCGGGGCTCACGATCGCGGTCGATCTCAACGAGAAGCCGCTCGTGAAGCTTATGGAGTCCCACGGCTACGGTCCCCAGATGAAGGCCCTGCGCCAGCAGTACGCGGAGGAGAAGGCGGCGGCGGAGCGCGAAGCGGACAAGCGGTCAAAGGAAGTCGCGAAGAAGTTCAAGGACCAGATGGGCGCGGCGACGGGCGGAAGAAGGAGCGGCGCAGAGGAATAGGGCCGGGGCGGCGGGCGCGTTGGCGCCGGGCGGCGGCCGCCAGGACCTTCACGGCATCTTCCAAAGTACCTTGCCGTCCTTGTCGAACAGCGCGAGGGAACCCTCCGAAGTCCGTTCTGGGGCGCCCGTGCCGCTCGTCTCAAGGCCACTGGAACCGAGCGCCGCGCGCTTCTTCTCGGCCGCGTCGTAGAGCGTCAGCCCCGGGCCGTCCTTCGTCACGCCCAGCCCGACGCGCTCCTTCCCGGGCGCGTCGTAGAGCGTCAGCCCCGGCCCGTCCTTCCTCACGTTCAGCCAGACGCGCCCCTTCCCTTTTGCGTCGTAGAGCGTCAGCCCCGAGTCGTTCTTTGTCACGTCCAGGGAGATGCGGTCCTTCCCGGCTCCATCGTAGAGCGTCAGCCCCGGGCCGTCCTTCGTCACGTTCAGCCAGACGCGCGTCTTTCCGGCCCCGTCGAACAGCATCAGCCGCGGGCCGTCCTCGCTCGTCGCGTCCAGCGCGGCCACCACCTTCCCGTCCTGGTCCACCACCTCGAACCGCTCCGCCCGGATGGTCGTGGATGTCTGCCCATCCCCGGTCGCACCCATCACCGCCACCGCCACCAGCGCGCCAACCGCGCCGGCAATCGCCGCCGTCAGCTTGTCTCGCATCGTTCCCCCCTTTTGCGGAACCCGGCGTTTCCCGTTCACGCGCCCTCGAGGCGTAGTATACGCCCCGCCGCGAGCAGCCCATTCCATCCCGGTTGGCGCCGGGCGCCGCGGAAGGTAGAATCAGTAGAGATTCCCGCCAAGGTAGCTCAGCTGGTAGAGCACCGGTCTGAAAAACCGGGTGTCGCCGGTTCGATTCCGGCCCTTGGCAAGTTCTGTTAGCTAGACGTAACTGATTCCGGGATTCGCCAGCGGAACCGGCAGACTCGCCCGCAACACCCGTCCGAGCACTCCATCCGCCCGCACGCCGGGCGGCCGGTCCCGCGCGGGCTCGCCGAACAGGAGCCGGGCCATCGTGTCGCGCGCCAGATCAACACGCGAGGCGCCGAGCGAGAGGAAGAGCCGGAAGTTGAACTCGCCGCCGGCCAGCCGGCGGGCGGCCGGGCCGGCGCGCCCGGCGAGGAGCGGGCGCAGTCGCCTGACCAGCCGTTCGAGGTTCAGGATCGCGACGGCGCCGTAGACGGGCATGACCCGCTCGCCCAGGTGGCGGCCCGAGAGGAGCGCGAGGGTCTCGCGGTCGTGCGGCGCGGCCGTGAGCTCGACCCGCCGCTTGCCCCAGGCGAGGCACGCCGCGTGGAGGGCGGCGAGGAGGTCGGTACGGGAGCCCGCGTGCTCGATCACGTTGAGCCGTCCCGCGTGCGGTCCGCCGTGCTTGCGGGTGACCCCCGCCACGAAGTAGGCCGTGATCCGGCCCCCGGCCTCGGCGACGAAGAAACGCGCCGGGCTCAGGGCGGCCCAGCCGGAGCGGAAGACGCGGCGGAAGTCCGCGCCGGGACGGAGGATGCGGACCGGTTCGCGGGCGTGGAGGGCCGCGATCGCGCGCAGGTCCCGCGCGACCGCGGGACGGACGGACACTTCGGGATGAGCGAACGGGCGCAGGGAGGCCGGCGTCAGGACGAAGTGGATCCGGCGGCCGACGGAGGCGGCGCCGATCCGGCGGTAGAGGTCGCGGTTCCCGGAGATGAAGTAGAGGTCGAGGCCCTCGCGGTCGTGGCGCTGGCGCAGGACGTCGATGAGCTTGCTCGCCAGCCCGGCCCCGCGGTAGGCGGGGTCGGTCGCCACGGCGCTCATGAACCCCACGGGCACGCGCACGCCCCGGATCGAGAGCGCCCGCTTGGTCACCCCCACGTGCGAGACCACCTTGCCGTCCTCGACCATGACCCAGAGGTTCCGCCGGTTCGCGGAGCCCAGGTGCCAGGGGTACAGGGACTCCATCCCCCGCTCGCCAGGGGAGCCGGCGAACGTGCGGTTGACGAGCTTGAGGAGGCTCTGGTACTCGGACGGCCTGACGGGCCGGGGGCCTTCGATCACAAGCGTTATCCTCTCATCCCTTCCCGTATCCGGTCCAGCAGCTTGATGCGACTGGTCTTGATGACACGTATGGGCTTCCGGTTGGATGCGGTGTGGTATCCTTGCCGAATAACCAGGTCCCCTCAGGGGGAGGCGAGGAAGGACGGATGGGCCTAGGAGAGCTTCTGAAACGGTGGTTGTCGCCTGCCAAGAGCGGCGAGTCGGGAGGCGCCGCCCCCGGAGCACCGGACCCCCGGGCCACACTTGTGGACTTCAAGCCAGACAGGCCGCCCCCCCGGCTGGTTGCGGGCAAGTACGAGATCCTGCGGGAACTGGGACGCGGGCAAATGGGAGTCGTCTACCTTGCCCGGCATGCGCATCTCGGCAGACTCGTGGCCGTCAAGACGATGCGCGAGGACTTCAAGATGAGCCCTCGCCAGCGGTCCGCCTTTGTCCAGGAAGCCCAGCTTGTCGCCCGGCTGAAACAGCCGAACATCGTGGACATCTACGACATCATCGAGGAATCCGGGGACCTCTCCATCGTGCTCGAGTACATCGAGGGGAAGACGCTGGGCGCGGTACTGGAGGAACGCGGGGCTCTGCCGCCGGCCGAGGCGGTTGCGATCCTTCGCGGAATCTGCGCGGCGCTCGCGTACGCGCACGAACAGCGCGTGATCCACCGTGACCTCAAACCGACGAACGTGATGCTGGCGACGGACGGGTCGATCAGGGTCACGGACTTCGGGATCGCGCGGGTGGCCAAGGACACGCTCACGCGGCTGACCGGCACGGACACCTCGGGCACCCTCGCCTACATGGCGCCGGAACAGCACTTGGGCAGGTACGACGCGGCCGCGGACATCTTCTCGGCGGGTGTTCTTCTCTACGAGTGCCTCACTGGAGAACTGCCGTTCAGGGGGCCGGATTTCCTGAGTCAGAAGGAACGCTCCACGTACGTGCCGGTCCGCGAGCTGTCGCCGAACCTGCCGGATGGGCTCGAGGCGGTCGTGGACAGGTGCCTGAAGCCCGGGAAGGCGGACCGTTTCGCCGGTGCGGATGAGATGCTCGAGGCGCTGGGCGCGTTCGAGGCCGCCAAGCGGGTTGACATCGGCTCCGTACCCGTGCCGTCCGCCGCGTCCCTTCCTGAGCCCGATCATGCACTGCCGAGCGACGTCGTCAGGATGGCCGAGCCGCAGGCGGCGGCGATCGCAAAGCGGGCTTTCGATCCCCGGTTTCTCTTCAGAGGAGCGGCTGTGGCAGCAGTTTCTGTTGTTGTCCTTGCCGGGTCCGCCTTCTCCTGGCTTGGTGTGCAGAAGTGGCGTGCCGTGAGCGCCATCAGCGAGTGCGAGGCCCGGCTGCAAGTAATGTCGAAGGATCCGTCGTACAGTGCATTGGGGTGGGACATTCCTTCGGCTGCGAAGAAGCGGCTGAACGAAGCATCTCGTGCTGTCGCGCAGGCGCAAGTGACTTCCGGATTGCGCGGGAAGATCCAGCTATACACCTTTGCTGGGGGACGGGCTCTCGAGTCCGTCGCTCAGCTTGTCGCGGTTGAAGCGGCGGCCGATTATCAACGACTGCGGCTCGACGCCGTCGCGGAACAGGTGGATGTCTCCGGTCCGGATCAGCTCTACTCGCAAGCGCTTGCCGGTGCATATGTGCCGGGCGAGTTTTCGAAGGCGGCGGCGGGATTCCGGAACGCCAAGGCGGCGCTCCTTCGGATCGGCGCGCCCCGACTGGCAGTGCGAGGACGCGCGCGCGCGGAAGAGGCGATTCGCAAGGCGGAGGCCCTGGATGCCGCGAAGGTCGCTGGGGCTCCGCTGGCCGCTGCCAAGGAGGCGTTTGACCGCGGGAACGGACTGGTCACGAATGCGCCCGTGAAAGCGGTGGCCAAGTTCGAGCAATCCTTGCAGCTTGCGCGCGTCGCGTACGCTCGCGCATGGGAGATCAAGGAGGCCCACCGGCTGGCTCAGGAGGAGATGGCGGCGGCCGGCGCCGCAATCGCAGAGGCTCGCGCTGTGCAGGGAAACGTCGGTCCGGCGGAGGAGAAGCTGACGAAGGCGAAGGGTCTCTTTGGCTCGCGGGACGATCTTGGCGCGCGGCGGGAAGCGGCGGAGGCCAGGAAGCTGGCGAACGATCAGGAGAAGCTTGGCAGACTGCGGATCGCGGCAAGGCTCGCGGTGGACGAGGGAAGGCAGGCTATCGAATCTGCGAAGGGGAGCTACGCGACCGACACGGACGTCAATGAGGCGAAGGGACTTCTGGCATCGGCGCAGAGCGCGCTTGCCGCCGGACAATGGGAGAAGGCTCTCCTGCTTGCCGGCAAGTGCAAGACGGAAGGTGACCGGGTCCGCAGCTCGGTCTGTCAGACGTGCAGGAGGACCGGGACGTGCCAGAAGTGCAATGGGTCAGGCAAGGTGACATGCGGCACGTGCAGCGGGGGGGGCACTGTTCCGCATGAATACTATGAGGACGAAACCGTGACCTGTTCCGCATGTGGCGGCTCGGGCTTCCTGACGAAATCCTCGGCCGAAGCTGGTATGGACGTAAGATGTCCGACTTGTGGCAGCAACAGGTTTCATGTCGGTTGCACATCTTGCGGCGGCAACGGCATGTCTTGTGCGTCGTGCGGCTTCGTCTACAGGGGTGCTCCGTGGAATCCCATCCCGGACTATCAGGCGGGGAGCGGACGGACGACCGGGCGGGTCAGGAAGACACGCCAGGATACGTGTTCTTCCTGTGGCGGCAGGGGCAAGGTAGACTGCCCTTCATGCGGAGGCAACGGCAAGTGCTCGCAGTGCAGAGGCCGGGGGATCATATGAGCCGGGTTCGATGACCAGGCGCATGTGGATGGGACTCATCGTGGCCGGGCTGGCCGTCATCATCCCAATCGTGAATCTCTATGACGTCATGTTCCCGCGGCCGCCGGTCAGCGTGGACCGGGTCAAGGAGCTGGGGACGCAGATTCGCGCTTTCGCGGCCGAGAAGAAGCTCGGAGACATCGTGGCGCCCATCGAGGAAATCTCCGGTCCGTTGCTAACTTCGACGGCGACCGGCGCCCTTCGGGATGAGTCGCTGGCAGAGCTCCGCAACTGGCTGAACCCAGCCCTTCTCATGTACCCGGGATGGCGGGTTCACACCGACCAGAAGGCCAAGGATACGCTGGCCGAGTACGTCGACCGCATGGCGAGCGAGACGCCGGACGCCCTGGACTCGGCCGCCATCGAACGACTGGACACGTCCGACCAGCCGGCGACCTACGTGGTCAAGTGCTCGTGGAACTGGTCACTGAAGAATCCCGATCGTGACTGCGAGCTTCACGTCAGCCTGGCGAAGATCGCCGGGGGAATGCAGGTGGGGGAGTTCTCGATGGAATTCACGCACCCCAGGAAGGGAGCGGCGTACGTCCTGCGGCGACAGATCCTCTCTTACGGGACCGTCGTGTCAGCGGGGGTGTTCGCGCTTTCGTTCGGTTGGTTCCTCTGGGCCGGGGCCGTGTTCGTCCGGAAGCGCCGGGAGTACCTGGCGGGCCGGGAGGGGATCATGGAAGGTCTCGTGAAGTATGCGGACCAGGGCCACTACGTCGCGGCCGGGGAGATGGCGGACGAGTGCCTCCAATACCTGCCTCCCGGGACGGACCGAACGGAAGTCGTCGCGTTCCGCGAGCGCCTGCACGACATGTGCGGCGGCGACGATCGGAAGTCGCTGAAGCTCGCCCAGCAGGCCTTCGTGGAGGCGCAGAAGGTCCGCAAGATGATCGAAGACCACCGGAAGACGGGCGCGACCCTGCCCACGCAGTTGCCGCAGGGAAAGGTCATCGCCGGGCTCCTGGCATATCACCCGGAACTGCGGGCCGCGGACCAGGAATACCAGGCCCTCGTCGGGGGTCAGGCGAAGCGCGAGGCGTTCCTGGCGAAACTCGCATCGGTCCGTGCGCTCGCGGCGGAGAACCGTCCGGGCGCGGCGGTTCGCGAGGGAGAGGCCCTGCGGCGCGAGTTCCCGGATGCCCCCGAGCTGGCGCCCGTGCTGGCGGAGGCGTCCGCATGCGCGGAGCGGGCGGCAAGCGCGGTAGCGGACGCGCGGCGTCTTCTCGAAGCCGGGTCGGTGAGCGCAGCCTGCGCCCGGCTTCGCGAGGCCCTGGAGATTGACCGTGAGTGCGCCGCGGCGAAGGAGCTTTCGGGAATGCTCGACCGGGCTCGCGGCGTGACTCGGTTCCGGCTCGTTCCGGAGAAGGTCGGGCGCGAAGTACTCGTCTTC
>Ga0315281_10004891_pt1 | contig 19318 bp, 16 predicted proteins | sample YL17G07_0_MG_FD_204540 | JGI IMG/M metagenome (GOLD analysis project Ga0315281, IMG submission 204540) | Sediment microbial communities from Yellowstone Lake, YNP, Wyoming, USA - YL17G07_0 | ecosystem: Environmental > Aquatic > Freshwater > Lake > Sediment | place: USA: Wyoming | collected... | reverse complement strand
GCCTCGCCCACGGCGTCGTCAACCGTGGTGCCGAGCCGCCGATAGCGGCCGACGCCCTCGACGATCAGCAACTGGCAATGGCCGCCCGAGACCAGCAGCAACAGATAGGGAAACTCGACCGCTTCGAGAAGGCGGGCCGTAAGCGCGTGCCCCTCCAGGTGATTGACCGCCAGGAATGGCACGCCGGCGACGGTGGCCACCGCCTTGGCCATGGTCACGCCGACGATGACCCCGCCAATAAGGCCGGGCCCGCCGGTGGCGGCGACCCCGGACAAATCGCGATAGCCAAGGCCGGCCTCGCGCATGGCCTGGGCGATCAGGCCGTCGAGATGGTCGAGATGGCTGCGGGCCGCGATCTCCGGCACGATGCCGCCATAGGGGCGGTGCTGGGTCAGCTGCGACAGCACGACATCGCTCAGGATGCGCCGCTCGTCGTTGACCACGGCGGCGGCGGTTTCATCGCAACTCGTTTCGATGCCCAGTACGATCATGATGGCCGACTGTACCGCGCCGGGGCCGTGGCCGCCAGTCTTGCGCCGGCACCGGCTGGGGACTAAACAGCGGGGGCCCAAACTCCTGGGGCCCAAACTCCCGGGGCCCAAACTCCCGGGGCCCAAACTCCCGGGGCCAGGGCGACCTTTAAGAGAAGGAATCGACGGTGATTCGAATCGGCACGCGCGGCAGTCCGCTGGCACTGGCGCAGACAGCGCAGGTCGAGGCGGCGCTGGCAGCGGCGCATCCTCGATTGGCCGACACGTTCGAGCGCGTGATTCTGCGCACCACCGGCGACCAGATTCAGGATCGCCCGCTGGCCGAGGTCGGCGGCAAGGGCCTGTTCACCAAGGAATTGGACGAAGCCCTGCTCGACGGCCGCATCGCCTTTGCCGTGCACTCGATGAAGGATATGCCGACTTGGCTGGCGGAGGGTATCTCCATCGCCTGCATCCTGCCGCGCGAGGATCCGCGCGACGTCCTCATCGCGCGCGGCGGCGCCCGGACCTTGGGCGATCTGCCGTCGGGTGCCGTGCTCGGCACCGCGTCGCTGCGCCGCGCGGCGCAGGCTTTGTTGCGCCGACCGGATCTCAAGGTGGTGCCGCTGCGCGGCAATGTCGGCACGCGCCTCAAGAAACTGGCGGCGGGCGAGATCGAGGCCACCCTGTTGGCGGCGGCCGGGCTTCGCCGGCTGGGCATTACCGATTACGATCAGGCGTTGCTCTCGCCCGACGAGATGCTGCCGGCGGTGGCCCAGGGCGCCATCGCCATCACCGCGCGGACGCTCGATTGGGCGACCCAGGATTTTCTGGAGCCCTTGCATCACTTGGCCACGGGCATATGCACGACAGCCGAGCGCGCCTGTTTGGCCGAGCTTGAGGGCTCGTGCCGCACCCCTATCGCCGCGCTGGCCGAAATCGGCGAGAACGAACGCCTCAATCTCAGGGCCCTCATCGCCATGCCCGACGGCAGCGCCGTGGTGCGCGAGGAGCAGCAGGGTCCAGCCAGCGAGGGCGCAAGCCTGGGCCGTGCCGTCGGGGCCGCCCTCAAGGATCGCGCCGGGCCAGAATTTTTCAGTCATATACGCTAGGATATGTAAGCGACGGGAACCGAGGGCGAGCCACCGATGCATGCCTTGATCACACGGCCCGAGGAAGACGCCCAACCATTGGCCGAGGCGCTGCGTGCGCGCGGCTTCACCGTCACGGTGGAGCCGCTCTTGAGCGTCGCCCCCGTCTCCGGCGCCAGCGTCGATCTTGCCGGCGTCCAGGCGCTGCTTTTCACCAGCGCCAACGGTGTGCGCGCCCTGGCCACGCTGTCGCCGCGCCGCGACCTGCCGGTGCTGGCCGTCGGCGATGCCAGCGCCACGGTGGCCCGCTCGCTCGGCTTCGTGGCGGTGACCAGCGCCGCCGGCAATGTCGAGGATTTGGCGCGCCTGACTCAAGACCAACTCGATCCGGCGCGGGGCGCATTGCTCCATGTCGCCGGCAGCGCCGTGGCCGGCGACCTGGCTGGCCGGCTGGCGGCGGCGGGATTCGAGACGCGCCGTGCCGTGCTTTACGAGGCGCGCGCGGCGGACCGGCTTTCACCCGAGACACGCCGGCGCCTGGCCCAAGGCGAACTCGATTGGGTGTTGTTCTTTTCGCCGCGCACGGCGGCGACGTTCGTCGAGTTGGCGCGGGCGGCGGGGCTAACATCCGATTGCGCCAAGGCAACGGCGCTTTGCCTCAGTCCCGCCGTGGCCGAGGCCGCTTCGGCACTGCCCTGGCGCGCGGTCAATAGCGCCGCCCGTCCGGACCTGTCGGCAATGCTGGAGATGGTGGATGGAATCATGAACGCGCCCAAGACCGCTTCGGCGACCCAGGTGGCAGCGACCAAGGTGACGGCGACCAAGCTGGCCGTGAACAAGGCGGCGGCGGAACATCCGCGTCCTGCCTCGGGCTTCGGTTCCGTGCTGGGTGTGCTGGCCTCGATGGCGGCGGCGGCCGTCGTTGCCGCTGTCGTGGCAACCGCGTTGCGGACGCCGGAGGGCGAAGGCCCAAGCCCGGCCCCGGTCGCCACCGCTCTGCTCGCCCCCGCTCTGCTCGCCCGCGTCTCGGGCCTCGAAACGCGGCTCGATGACTTGGCCCGCGCGCTCAAAGCCGGGCCCGGCGTGGATGCAGGTCTGGCCGTTCGGCTGGCCGCACTAGGTACCCGCCTCGACCGGGCGGAAAGCGATGTGAAGCGCCTCGATGCGACGGCGAGCAATGCCGTGGCCGCCGAACTGGCGCCGGATATCGCCGGCCTGCCGGCGCGCCTGGATGAGCTCGAACGTCGCCTGGCCGAAACGATGTCGGCGCCGGCGACGGCGGCCGATACGCTGGCTGCCCTCAAGGTCGAGAACGAGCGCCTGCGCACCGAGATGGCGGCGCTGACGGGCGAATTGATGCTGCTTCGCGGCCAGGTGACCGACTTGCAGGGTCAAAGCGCCAGCCGTGCGGCCTTGGTGCTGGCGGTGGGCCAATTGCGTTCGGCCCTCAACGGCGATGGACCTTTCACCGGCGAAATCGCGGCCTTGCAGGCGCTGGCCGGCGACGACACGACAGTGCTTGCCGCCGTGGCTGGCGTGGCGCCGTGGGCTGAAACCGGCGCGCCGACCCTGGCCCGGCTTCAGGCCGAGTTTCCGGCGCTGGCCGACGCGGCGCTGGCCCCAAGCGAAGGCGCCGGCAGTTGGAGCGAGCGGTTGTTGGCGCGTCTTGGCAAGGTCGTGCGGGTTCGGCGCGTTGGCGCCGATGTCGAAGGCTCCGACCTCGAGGCTCGCCTGGCCCGCGCCGAGGCGCTGCTGACGGCCGGCGATCTGGCCGCCGCCGTGGCCGAACTCACGGCAGCCGAGGCGCCTCAGCCGGCTCTCGACGCCTGGCTCAATGGCGCGCGCGGACGCCTGGCGGCGGAAGCGGCGCTTTCCCAGCTCGCGGCAACGGCGGCGACCATGCTCGGCGCTCGGACTGACGCCCCAGCCAATACCCCGGCCGGGAACTGAGGTCGGCGATGATCCGGACCCTGATATTTTTTCTTAAATTGGCCGTGCTGGTGGCGGCGGCGGTATGGCTCGCCGCGCGGCCCGGCCGCGTCAACCTGGAGTGGCTCGGTTATCGCCTCGATACCAGCATCGGCGTGGCGGTGGCCGCCATGGTTGCGCTCGTGGTGCTGGCGGCAATTCTCTATCACCTGTGGCGGCTGCTCGTTCGCTCGCCGCGCCAGATTGCGCGCTCGCGCCAGGACAGTCGGCGCCGGCGCGGCTATCAGGCCCTGACACGCGGCTTCGTCGCGGTTGCCGCCGGCGATGCGGCGGCGGCCAAGCGGTTGGCGCGGCGCGCCAACGAACTTTTGGACGAACCGCCGCTGACGCTGCTGCTCGGCGCCCAGGCGGCCCAGCTCGGCGGCGACGAAGCCGCCGCCCGCCGGCAATTCACCGCCATGCTTGAGCGGCCCGATGCCTCGTTCCTCGGCGTGCGCGGCCTGCTCATGCAGGCCATGCGCGAGGGTAACGACACCGAGGCGGCGGGCCTGGCCGCGCGCGCGCATCGCGAGCGCCCGAACGCCGCCTGGGCCGTCAAGGCGCTGCTCGATCTGCGGCTTAAAACCGGCGACTGGGTGGGCGCGGAGGCGACGCTTAAGGACGCCGTGCGCCTGAAGGCCATCGACGCTGCCACCGGCCGTCACCTGCGCGCGGTGATCCTGGCCGAGCGCGCGTCCGGGCCGGCGTCGGCCGAGGAGCGTCTGCGCCATGCCGAGGCGGCGGCGCGCCTAGTGCCGGATTTCCTGCCGGCGCGCATCGCCGAGGCGCGGGCGCTGGCGTACGCCGGGCGCGAACGCGCCGCGGGCAAGGCCGTCGAACAGGCCTGGGCCGCCATGCCGCACCCTGAACTAGCCGGGATTTATGCCGGGCTCGCCGCCGGCGCCAGCGCCATCGAGCGCCTGCGTCGCCTCGAGCGCTTGCGCGCGCGCAACGCCGGTGCCCGCGAGACGCACCTGGCGCTGGCAGCGGCAGCGCTCGATGCCGGCGTCTGGGGCGAGGCGCGCCGGCACCTGGACGACGCGCTCGCCGATCCTAGCCAGCCGGTAACCGTCGGCTTGGCGCGGCTCATGGCCAGGCTCGAGGAAAGCGAGCGCGGCGACGGCGCCATGGCGCGGCGCTGGCTGGTGACGGCGTCCGAGGCGGCGCCGGACCCGGCCTGGGTCTGCGGCGCGTGCGGCGCGCCGGGACCACGCTGGCAGGCGCGCTGTCCGGCCTGCGGCGCCTTCGACAGCCTTTCCTGGCGCCAGCCCCGGCGCCAGGAACCGGCCTTGGCCCCGCTGGCCCCGGCCTTGGCGCCGCCGGCCGCAGCCGCTCATGCCGTGGCCCCCGCGATGCCCGCCCGGCCTGCCGCCGAAAGCGAGGCGAAAGCCGATACCGGCGGCGGCGCGCCCGTTGACGCGGCCCGCCTCGTCAACTAGTTTCTGCCGGCTTTTCGAGCCTTCACTCTTGGCGCCGCAGTAGCTCAGGGGTAGAGCAGCGCATTCGTAATGCGCGGGTCGGGGGTTCAATTCCCTCCTGCGGCACCACTCCCTCCGGCGCCCGATCGGACATCAAAAACGACGCCCCTTAGGGCAAAGACGCGATGCCGCCGGCGACTGCGGAAATAAATCCAGACGGTGCCGCCGCCCGCGAAAATTTGGGGATTGATTTCAACAACAACCGTTGGTTGTGATCGCCCTTGATTACTGTCATGCTGCGCCGACAGCAGGGGAACTAAGTCGCAGTCGCCGAATTACATATAATTTAAGAAGGACTTTTGCTCTCCCCGGGCCGTTGTCGAAGGGAGCGCAATCGATGCCAAGGGAGGCTGGCTCGCGGCCGAGCACGATGACCGGGGATACGACCAAGATCATGGCGGCGGCCGAGGCGCTGACCGATTACTGGCGCGCGCTGCCGCGCCACGGCTCCCTGCCGGCCAAGCGAGAGCTTGACCCGGCGCGGATCGCACGGGGCTCGCTGCCGTATCTTTTCATATACCGGCGCCTCGATGACGGCGGCTTTTTTTGCCGCCTGAGCGGCACCGCCTTGCGGATTTTCCATGGCCGCGATGTGACCGGCCTCGGTCTCGCCGATTTTCTGGCGGCCGAGGAAAGCACGGCCCTGGCGGCCGCGTTCCAGGCCGCCCTCGATAGCGGCGCCCCGGTGCTCGAATCAGGGGCCGCCTCCTTTGCCGACCGGACCAATGCTCCTTATGTTCGGCTGTTGCTGCCGATGTCCTCGGACGGGCGCGCCCGCGACCTGGTCTTTGGCGGCCTGATATTTTAGGCGCGCCGACGTTCCGGGCCCTTCGCGCCAGGAGTTATCTCGGATTTCCGGCTGAAAACCGAGGCCCAAACCTGAACCCCGGCTGAACCGGGTACTCACGGCGGGTTCAGGGGCCTCCTGTCATCGTTGCCCCAGGTTTGAGCCAAGGGGGCGCGATCACGCGCTCTCCAACCGGAGCGGGAGTAACTGACATGAACCTGATCAAGATCGGCGTTGCCGGATTGCTGGCGCTGTCCCTCGGTGCCTGCGCGGCCCAGGGGGCGGGCTACGGGTCCAGAAATAGCTATAACGACTATGGGACCAAGGAGACCTTCGGCACCCTGGCCGGCGCGGCGCTGGGTGGCTGGGCCGGGTCGCAGATCGGTCACGGCAGTGGCCGCCTCGCGGCCACGGCAGCCGGCGTCGTCCTCGGCGGCTTGATCGGCAACCAGATCGGCCGTGGGCTCGATCGCCAGGATAGCTACGAAGCCGCGCAGACCGAGCGCGCCGCGATCGAGAGTAACCCCGACGGCCGCTACTCGCGTTGGGACAATCCCAACAACGGCAACTATGGCTATACCGTGCCGTCTCGCACCTACGAGGCCTCGCCCGGTCAGTATTGCCGCGAGTATGAAACCACCATTGTCGTCGGCGGCCGCGCGCAGTCGGGCTACGGCACGGCCTGCCGCGAGCCCGATGGCAGCTGGCGCATCGTCGGTTAACGGGAGGCAGCCATGACCAGTCGCGCCATGCAGCGTTCGTTGCCCTACTTCGTCGCTCTCGCCTTGCTGACCAGCGCCGTGGCCTTGACGCTGGCCGTGGTCGTGGCGGCGCGGGCCGGTGCCTACGACGGCGTCGGCGCCGGTGACGCGCCCATGGCCCATGACTCGGCGCTGGCATCGCTGGAACAAGCGGCGCTCGGCGGAGACTGGCGGGCCATGGCCAGGCTCGGGCGCGGCTATGCCCGAGGCGAGGGCGTCGTGCGCGACCCCGTTCGCGCCCACGCCTGGCTCAGCCTAGCGGCCGCTGCCGGCGATGCCGAATCGGCGGTGCTGCGCCAGGATCTTGAAGGCAACATGACGCCGGCCGAACTCGATACGGCTCGCCGCCTGGCAACCTCGTTGCGCGATGAAATGAAGTCACCTGCATCGGCGACGAGGATGCCGGAGATCCAATTACCCGTGCTGGGCTCGACCACGCCGCCCGCCGCCGGTTCCGCTCCGGGGTTGGGTGGCGCCGTCGCCCTGGCGTCGCTGCCGTCCGCCCCCGCGACGGGCGGCAGCGATCTCGACCGCGCTGGCATCACCGACCTGCAATGGCAGTTGGCGCTTCATGGTTACGATCCGGGTCCGGCCGACGGCTCGTTTGGGCCGCGCACACGGACCGCCATTCGTGCCTATCAGGCCGACGCCGGCTTGCCCGTGGATGGCGGGGCGACGCGGGATTTGCTCGACCAGCTACAGTACGAGGCGCCGGGCGCGGCGGCGAATGACGTGCCATGGGAAACTGCCGACACCACCGACCAGCCGGCCCTGGATTGGGGAGAGGCACCGACCGAGGCCGAGGGAGCGGACCTGCCCTGGGGGCAGGGATCCTATGCTCAACCGTCGGCGCCCTCGGCCCCCGTTGCCGGCGGCCCGCTTCGTGCCTTTGCCATCACGGTACAGGAGGAGCTTGCCGCGCGCGGCTATCGTGTCGGCCCGGCCGATGGCGCCGTCGGCCCGGCGACCCGTTCCGCCATCAGCGACTATCAGGCCGATCAAGGCTTGCCGGTTGACGGCGAAGTGTCGTTGGCGCTGGTCAACCATCTGCGCTTCGTAACGGCAAACTAGTTCTCCCGCCTGGCTCGCCCCCTGGCTTGCTCCCTTCGTCTTGACGGCGCTCGGGCACCGAGGCGAAGGTGGCGCCATTGGGCGGCCCGAGTCGGCCCCCCTTTGGGCGCGAGAGCAAGGGACCGCGACGTTGCATCGATTAGCCGTGGCCATGGTCTTGATGCTGCTCGGGGGGTGTTCGGCGGCCCTGCCCGCGCTCAACGCCCAGCCGATGCCGATGCCGCCCGGCGTTGCCTATCATTCGACGCCCCAGCCCGAGGAATGCGTGCCCTATGCGCGCCGCGTTTCCGGGCTCGATCTTCATGGCGATGCCTGGACCTGGTGGGCCGGGGCCGACGGGCGCTACGAACGGGGCCTCGAGCCCCGCCAGGGCGCGGTCCTGGTGCTGCGGCGGGGGCAACGACTGGACTATGGCCATGTGGCGGTGGTGAGCGAAATAGTCGGGCGGCGCCAAATCCTGGTGACGCATACCAACTGGGGCAGCGATTTCCGCACCCGGCGGCGCGTTTACCATAATATGCCGGCACTCGATGTCTCGGTCGGCAACAACTGGAGCGAAATTCGTTTTTATAACGTCGATACAGGTACTTATGGGAAGGTTTATCCGGCCTATGGGTTCATTTACCGGCCCGGTGCGGCGACATGACGCGCTGGGGGCGCCTCAGGGGCGTCCCTTACGCAAGATTAACTTGATTACTATTTGAATCTGGGCCGGGAATAACCGGTAGGGGTTGGTCGTTGTCCTGATGTTGAAGGTCGAGCAAATCGCATCCGAAGAAGCGCTGCGGCGAGAATTGGTAGCCCTGTTACCAAAGCTGCGGCGGTTCGCGATCGGCTTGGCCGGCTCGACAGCGGAGGGTGACGACGTGATGCAAGCAGCCTGTGAACGTGCCCTGTCGCGCCTGAACCAGTTTCAGCCGGGCACCCGCCTCGACAGTTGGATGTACCGGATCGTGCAGACGGTGTGGATCGACCGTCGCCGGGCCGGGCGCAATCGCGAGATCGGTAGCGATGTGGGCGGGCTCGATCATTTCGCCGGCGGCAATGCGGCGGAAGAAATGGAATCGCGCCTGACGCTCAAGGCCGTTCGGCGCGAGATCGCGAAACTGCCCGAGGACCAGCGCATCGTCATGATGTTGGTGACGGTCGAGGGTGTTTCCTACAAGGACGCGGCACAAATTCTGAGCGTGCCGATCGGCACGGTGATGAGCCGCCTGGCGCGGGCGCGGTTGGCCTTGGGCCAGGCGCTCGGTGGCCGGGCCTGAGAGAGAAAGAAGGAGGCCTACCATGAGCCTCGAACGCAAGAACGAGCGGCTGGACGACGAGACGCTGGTCGCTTATGTGGACGGCGAGCTGGAAGTAGATCGTCGCGCCGCGATTGACGCGGTCCTGGCCCACGATGTCGATGTGCGGGCGCGGGTGGCGTTGATGCGCGCCAGTGCCATTGCGGCGCGCGGCGCCTTTGCCGAGATCGTGGACGAGTCGGTGCCCGAGCATATCCTGGCGGCGGCGATGGGCCGGGGGGTGGCGGCCGATCTGGCGCCAGCGCCAAACGTCATCGCCTTCCGGCGGCCGGCGCGCTTCGAACTGCGGGCCATGTTGTTACCGCTGGCGGCCTCCGCGCTGGCCCTCTTCATCGGCTTCGGCGCCGGCCAATTGACCTCAGGCAGTCCGGATCAGGCCCTGCGCCTGGCCTCGGCGCCGACGGCGGATCCGGCCGAGAGCGCCTTCATGGGCGCGCTCTATCGGGCGCTCGAGGCCAATGTGACGGGCGAACCATTCGCTTACCGCCACACCGAATCCGGGACCGCCGGAACGGTGGTCGTGACCGGAGAGGTGGCGGCGTCCTTGACGTCCTGTCGCGAGTTTCGCCATGAACGCCGTGCCGGCGTGAATGCCGGGGTAAGCCGCGGTATCGCTTGCCGCGCCCCGGACGGTTCATGGCCGTTGCTGGCCTATCCGGTAGTTGATTAGGCTGGGCGCGGACGCAAGCCGAGCAAGAGCCCAAAGTTACGGACATGAACGAACCCAAGGTCGGTCGCCTCGTCAATCTATTCCGGGTCGCCGCTCTGGCGGCCGTCCTGTTTGGCGGGACTGCCCTGGCGGCGGCGTGGTCGGGCAATCACCCGCTGATTGCCGCTGCTTTCGCCCAGGATGATGGTGGTGACGGCGGCAGCGACGGCGGCGGTGGCGGCGACGGCGGTGGCGACGGCAGCGACGGTAGTGACGGCGGCGACTCGGCGGACGATTCCGGCGCCGAATCCGAAAGCGAGTCCGAGGTTGGGTCCGAGCTTGAAGTCAATGGGAGCTCTTCCTCCAGCGCCAAGTCGGATTTTGCCTCGCACGATACCGGCGATGGCCGCGTCGTCGACAACGAACTGGTCGTCGCCAGCGGCGATCGCAATTTCGTGGCGGCGGCGCAGGCGATGGGTTACTCGGTCGTCGAACAGACGCCCTTGCAGGCGCTCGATATGAGCGTGTCTCGGCTGCTTATTCCGGCCGGCGAAGATGTGGCGACGGCGCGGGCCAAAATCGAGGCAGCCTTCCCCGATGCCATCGTCGATTTCCACGGCCTCTATGACCTGTCCGGCCAGGCCAGCCTGCCGGCGCCCGGCTTCGCGCAGGCGCTGATCGGTTGGGGCGAAACGACCTCGGACTGCGGCCACGGCCTGCGCATCGGCTTGGTGGACGCGGCGGTGGATTCGACCCTGCCGGCGCTGGCGGCAGCCAAGATAAAGCATCGCCGGTTCCTATCCAGTAGCGCCCCCTCGGCGCCAACCGACCACGGCAGCGCCGTGGCGGCCATTCTGGTCGCCGGCGCCGAACAGGATGGCGGCCCCACTGGCCTGCTGCCGGGGGCGGAGATCTATGCCGCCGAAGCCTTTACCGTCGATGCCGAGGGGCGTCCGGCGGCTAGCGTCGTCGGCGTGGTCGCGGCGCTCGATTGGTTCGCGGCCGAGGGTGTGCGGGTGGTGAACCTGAGCCTGACCGGGGCCGACAACAAGCTGCTGCACTTGGCCGTCCAGCGCGCCTCCACGCTTGGCATGGTGCTGGTGGCGGCCGCCGGCAACAATGGACCGTCCGCTGCTCCGGTTTATCCGGCGGCCTACAAGGAGGTCGTGGCGGTCGCGGCGGTGGATTCGGCGCGCCAACCGTTCAAGGACGGCAATCGAGGCGAGTATATCGATTTTGCCGCGCCCGGCGTCGGCGTCTGGGCCGCGGCGCCGGCCGGCGGGGGTTTTTATACCGGCAGTTCCTTCGCGGCGCCGTTCGTGACGGCGGCGGTTGGGGCCCGGCTGGTCGCCGGCATGACGGATGAAGACGTCGTCGGGGGACTGAAGACCAGCGCCATCGATCTGGCGCCGCTGGGGCGCGATCCGATCTTCGGCGTCGGCCTTATTCAGGCCCTGCCGGCCTGCGGGGCCATGGCCACCGCCCAATAATCCATCATGACGTAACGCGTCACGATGCCGGCGCCCCCTTGTCGAGCCGGCGCCGCGCCATCAGCGTATAGGCGGCCGGAATCACGAACAACGTCAGCAGCGTTCCGGCGACAAGCCCGCCGACCACCACCCAGCCGATCTGCCGGCGGCTTTCGGCGCCGGCGCCACTCGCCAGCGCCAGCGGCAAGGCACCAAGGACCATGGCCCCGGTGGTCATCAAGATGGGCCGCAGCCGTAAGACCGCCGCCTCGATGACCGCTTCGCGTACGGGCCGGCCCTGGGCCTGAAATTGGTTGGCGAACTCGACGATCAGGATGCCGTGCTTGGTGATGAGGCCCACCAGTGTCACCAGACCGATCTGGCTGAAGACATTGAGCGAGCCGCCGCTAAGGCGCAGCGCAGCCAAGGCGCCGGTCATGGCCAGCGGCACAGTCAGCATGATGATAAGCGGGTCGATGAAACTTTCGAACTGTGCCGCCAGGACCAGATAGATGAAGGCCAGCGCCAGCAGGAAGGTGAGATAGATCGTGGCGCTTGATTGTTTGAACTCGCGCGACACGCCCTTATAGTCGATCTGAACCGGCGTGGTGGCGGCCTCGGCCACGCTCTTCTCGACGAAGGCGAGCGCCTCGTCCAAGGCATAACCGGGCGCCAGGCTGGCCGACAGGGTGACGGCGCGCAACTTATTGAAATGGTTTAGCTCACGCGGGGCCACACCTTCGCTGACCCGGACCAGATTGGCCAGTTGAACCATGGCCCCATCGCGCCCCCGCACCCAGATGGCCAGCACGTCGCGCGGGTTCGAGCGCTCGACATCGGCGACCCGCACGATGACGTCGTACTGGTCGCTGCCGCGCTTGAAGCGCGTTACCTGCCGGCCGCCGAGCATGGTTTCCAACGTCCGTCCGATGGTATCCACCTCCACGCCCAAATCGGCGGCCTTGTCGCGATCGACCTCGACCCTGACCTCGGGCAGATTGAGGCGCAGGTCGGCGTCGAGATTGAGGATGCCGGGATTGGCGCCGATGGCGATGCGGACCCGCCCGACCAACTCCGCCAGTTCCTGGTAGCTGCCGGAACTCAGCAGCACCATCTCGATGGGCGTGGCGCGCACGCTCTGACCGAGTGAGGGCGGACTGACCAAGAAGGCCACGACGCCCGGAATGCCGAAGAATCGCGGACCCAGCTCGCCCGCGATCTCATAGGATCGGCGTTGACGCTCCTGCCAGGGCTTCAGGCGCAGAAACGAAATGGCCTGCGACACCACCGGCACACCGGCGACGGCGAAATAGCGCGCCTGCTCCGGCACCGATTGGTAGATCTCCTCCATGCGACGAACCGAGGCGTCGGTACTGTCGATGGTGGCGCCGTCGGGGCCGATGGCGATGCCCATGAGGAAACCGCGATCCTCGAGCGGCGCCAGTTCCGAGGGCAGGCTGGCAAACAGCGCCCAGGCGACTCCGGCCGCCGCCGGCACCGCCAACAGCACCAGGAAGCGGGCGGTCAGCAGCGTGCCGAGTGTGCGCCGATAGGCCCCGGTCAGGCCGCGAATGGCGCCCTCGATCGTGTTGTAAAGCGCGCCGTGTCGGACCTCGTGTCGCAACAGGCGCGAGCACATCATGGGCGAGAGCGTCAGCGCGACGAAGCCCGAGATCAACACCGCCCCGGCGAGCGTCAGGGCGAACTCGACGAACAACTGGCCGGTTCGCCCGGTGGCGAGGCTCAGCGGCGCGAACACGGTCGCCAGCGTCAGTGTCATGGCGACAACGGCAAAACCGATCTCGCGGATGCCGATCACGGCCGCGGCCTTGGCCGGGACACCGTGCTCGACATGACGAAAGCTGTTCTCAAGCACGACGATGGCGTCGTCCACGACCAGCCCCACGGCCAGCACCAGCGCCAGGAGCGTCAGCGTGTTGACCGAAAAACCGAAGGCGTAAATCAGGGCGAAGGACCCCACCAGCGACACCGGAATGGTGACGAGGGGGATGATAGTGGCGCGCACCGAGCGCAGGAATAGGAAGATGACGGCAATGACCAGCGCCACCGCCTCGGCCACGGTGGTGAACACCTCGTCGATGGACTGTTCGATGAATTCCGAGGAATCATAGGCGATCTCGACCTTCATGCCCTCGGGCAAGGCCGCGACAATGGCCGGCAGCGCGGCCTTGACGGCGGCCGAAACCTCGAGCGGATTGGCGGTGGACTGTTTCACCACGCCCATGGCCACGGCGCTGTGGCCGTTGAAGCGGGCGATGATGCGCTCGCTCTCGGCGGCGATCTCGGCCCGACCGACATCGGCCAGGCGCACGATGCCGCCGTTGACGGCCTTCAGCACGATGCGCTCGAACTGCTCGGGCGTGCGCAGGTCGGTTTCGGCCAGGACCGTGAACTCGCGCTGCTCGCTCTCGATCCGGCCCGCCGGCACCTCGACGTTCTGGCGCTTCAGCGCCTCCTCGACATCCTGGGGCGTCAGCTCATAGGCGGCCAGCCGCGCCCGGTCGAGCCAGATGCGCATGGCATAGCGCCGCTCGCCATAAATGGGCACGTCCGCGACACCGGGCAGGATCTGCAAGCGGTCCTTGACGATGTGCTCGGCATAGTCGGTGACATCGAGCGCCGAATGGCGGTCGCTGGAGAAGGCCAGGTAGATAATCGGCGTGGCGTCGCTTTCGACCTTGCTGACGATAGGCTCGTTGGCGTCAGCCGGCAGTTCGTCGCGGGCCCTGGCGGCGCGGTCGCGCACGTCGTTGGCGGCGGCTTCGGTATCGCGGCCGGAGCGAAACCGTACGCTGATCTGGCTGCTTTCGGCCCGCGTGACCGAACTCAAATACTCGATGCCCTCGATCCCCGACAGCGAGTCTTCCAGCGGTCGCGTCACCTGCGATTCCATGACCTCGGCGTTGGCGCCGCGATAATGCGTCTCCACCGTCACCACCGGCTCGTCGATGCTGGGGTACTCGCGCAAGGGCAGGCGGCTATAGGCAATGAGCCCGAGCAACAGCACTGCCAGGCTCAGCACCGTGGCGAAGACCGGCCGGCGGATGCACAGCTCCGACAAGCCCATCTCAGTGGCGCCCCATCTTAGTTTTGGACACTGGGTGGCAGCACCGCCACCGGGGCGCCGTCGCGCAGCTTGATCTGGCCGGCGGTCACGACCTGGTCGCCGGCGGTGAGGCCAGAGAGTACCTCGATCATGGCGCCGAAGCGCTCGCCGAGCTTAACCGGCGTTGCCGTCGCCTTGCCGTCGATGATGCGAAAAACGATCGTCTCGGCGCCCATCGGCACCAGGGCCTGTTCCGGCAGCAGCAGCGCATCGGGTTTCGTTTCGTAAACCAATTCGACGCGCGCGAACAGGCCGGGGCGAAGCCGGGTGTCGGCATTGGCAACCCGGGCCCGGGCGGCGATGCTGCGCCCGGCCGCGTCGATCATCGGATCGATGGCATAGAGATCTCCGGTGAAGGTCTCGCCGGGGAAAGCATCAAGATGAATCGTCACCGTCTGCCCCACCCGCACGGCGGCAAAGGCCGTTTCCGGCAGGCGAAAATCCACCTTCAAGGGATCGATGGCCTCGAGATTGAAGATCGCCTCGCCCGGCGCCAGGTACTGGCCGACACTCGCCCGACGCAGGCCCAGCACGCCGTCGAAAGGCGCCATGATGCGGGTCTTGTCCAGCCGCGCCTTGGCCAGCGCCAGGGCCGCTTCGTCGGCGCGCAGCTTGGCCAGCGCCTCGTCCCGGGCCCGCACCGTGCCGGCGCTGCGCTGCAACAGTTCGACCGCGCGGTCGTAATTGGCGCGGCTCAGGGCCAAGCTGGCGTCAATCTGGGCCAACTCGGCGCGGGGGATGTCCTGATCGAGAACCGCGATTTCCGTGCCGGCGACGACGCGCTGGCCTTCCTCGGCGGAAATGGTGGCCAGGCGTCCGGCGATCTCGGGCGCGATCATGACCGATTCGTTCGAGCGCAGGCTGCCAACCGTTGGAATGATGCGCTCGATCGGCTGCGTCGCCAACGTCGCTGCCTCTACGGGCACGGCGAAGCCGCCCCCCGCCGGGCCTCCCGCCGGGCCGCCGGCCGGGGGGGGTCGCAAAAACCAATAGGCGCCGCCGGCCAGCGCCAGGAACGCCAGCACCAGCACCGCCATGATTGGCTTGGAGGATGGAGACCGCATCTCACGAGACCGCTTGTTCTAATAAACCGCCCCAGCCTATGCCACAGGCCAGGGGGCGGGGGCAAATCGGCCGGGGCAAATCAACCGGGGCCGGGCATCAGAACGAGGACATCGGCTCGTCCAGGAACTGCTCCTCGTCTTGCGTCGAGGCCCGGCCCAGGATGGCGTTGCGATGGGGAAAGCGGCCGAAACGCTCGATAATTTCCTGATGGCGTAAGACATAAAGGAACTGCTGTTCGGCCTGTTCTCGGTCGGGACCGTCATGCCGGTCCACCCAGGATCGGAATAGGGCCACCGACCGGCGCTGGTCGTCGGCGCTCTCGCCGTGCTCGAACGGCAGGTAGAAAAAGAACCGCCGGTCCAGCGCCAGGCGTTGGTCGAAGCCGCGCTCGATCGACTGTTGGGCGAGGCGCCGGACCAAGGCATCGCAGGCAAAAGAGCGAGGGCTACCGCGATAGATGTTGCGCGGCACCTGGTCGAGCAGGATGACGAGCGCCAGCGCGCCCTCGGCCTCCGTTTCCCAGGCGCCGAGTTCTCCGGCCACGGCGCGAGACAGCGTCTCCTCCAGGCGGTGCCTTACCTCACCGTCGAAGGCCTCGTCCTTGGAAAACCAAAGCCGGCGGGCGGGCGCGTCGAACCAGAAATCCAGAACCGTGCCGGGCGTGAGACTCATCGGTGGCAAACGCGTGTCCGTCAGACCAGGTTCAGCCTGATCATCCGCTGCATGCCTGGGCGCGCGGCGACCAGCTCGGCGCAGCGCTTCACGTTCTTGCAGCGCGCCGAAAGTTTGTCCGCCGGATCGTCCCAGGTGTAGAGCATGTGCAGGAAAATATCGGCGATACTGAAACGCTGCCCCAACAGATAGGGTCCGCCGGCGAGGGCGCGGTCGAGCCGCGCCCAATGCTCGGCCACATCCTGTTTCGCCTTGGCGGCTACGCCGGCGCCGCCGGCGGGGTCGGTCGTGACCTTATCGGGGTAGAAATAGCAGCCATAGGTCGCCTGCAGCGTATTGGTCATGAACATCAGCCATTGCAGGAACGGCGCGCGCTGCGGGTCGGCGACGGCCGGGGCCAGGCCCGCCTCGGCATGACGGTCGGCGAGATAAAGACAAATGGCGGCGGATTCGTAAATCGCCTGCCCGCCGCCCAGCCCCAGCGTCGGCACCTTGCCGGCGGGGTTGAGCTTCAGGTAGTCGGGCTCGCGCGGGACCGACAGATCGACCCGGCGCAGTTCGAAAGGCTGGCCCAATTCCTCGATCACGCCATGTGGGGCCATCGAGGCACTGCCGGGAGACCAATAGAGTGTGTACATGGGGACGACCTTTCTTTATCGATGAAGCGGCAAGGTTGGTATCAGCTCTTGGCCCGCGCGCGGGCGCCGCGGCGCAGCAGCAACTGCGAGCCGAACAGTAGCACGAGCGAGAGTGTCAGGACCGCCGTGCCGATGGCGTTGATCTCGGGCGTGACGCCGCGTCGGATCGAGGCAAAGACATAGATCGGCAGCGTCGTCTTCGAGCCGGCGACGAAAAAGGCGATGACGAAATCGTCGAAACTGAAGGTAAAACTGAGCAGAAACCCGGCCAGCACCGCCGGCAGGATCAAGGGCAGCGTCACCTGGCGAAAGGTGCCCCAGGGTGTCGCATAAAGGTCGGCCGAGGCCTCGACCAACGAGCGGTCCATGCCGGTGATGCGGGCGCGGACGATGACGATGACCAGGGCCAGATTGAACAACGTATGCGCGGCGATGATCGAGACATAGCCCAGGCTCAATTGCGGTGCCGCCGCTCCGGCCGGCCAAATCGCGGTCAGCACACCGTTGGCGAAATTGAAGGCCAGGACCAGGGCGATCAGCGTCGAAATGCCGATGACGATGCCCGGCACCATGAGGGCGATATAGGTGAGTGCGTCGAAGATGGCGCGCATGACGCCCTTGACGCGTTGCAGGGCGAGCGCCGCCATGGTGCCAAATACGGTCGCCAGCGTGGCCGAGGCGATGGCGACGAAGGCGCTGTTCAGCACCGCGTCCTTGACAAAGGTGTTGGTCGCCGCCTTGACGTACCATTTCAGCGACAGTCCCTTGAAGTCGGCCGGGCTCAAGCCGCTGTTGAAGCTGAAAAGGACGATCAGCACGATCGGCGCGTAGAGAAATAGATAAACGATGAGGGCATAGGGGCGCATCGGCGTCACATCAACGATATGTCGCGCTCGCCGGCGTGGCCGCGGGTCAGGCGTTGATAGATGGAAACGGTGATCAGCATGATCGCCACCAAGCTGACCGCGACCGCCGAGCCGAACGGCCAGTTGCGCGATTGCAGGAACAAATCGACAAGCGCGTTGCCGATGAAAAACACCTTGCCGCCGCCCAAAAGCTGCGGGATCAGGTATTCGCCCATCAACAGGATGAAGACCAGCATGCAGCCCGTCACCATGCCCGGCGCCGACAGCGGCAAGGTCACCTGCAAGAAGGTGCGCAGCGGACTGGCGTAAAGATCGGACGACGCCTCGAGCAGCCGTTTGTCGAGGCGCTCCAGGCTGACGTAAATCGGAAATATCATCAACGGCAGATAGGCGTAAACGATGCCGAGCAGCACGGCGAAGGGCGTATTGATCAGCTGTACCTCGCCCAGGCCGAGCCAGGCGATCAGCGTCGGCAGGCCGCGCCCGCCCAAAATGAACATCCAGGCATAGGTGCGAATAAGGAAGCTGGTCCAGAACGGCAGGATGACCAGGATCAACAGCAGCGTGCGGACGCGGGCGCTGGCCGTGACGGCCAGGTAGTAGGCGAGCGGGTAGGCCATGGCGAGGCAGAGGATGGTTCCACTGGGCGCCAGCACCAGCGTGTTCTTGAAAGCGGTCCAGCGCGCCGGCAGTTTGGCGTATTGGTCGAGCGAAAATCCGGGCGCGTAGCCGCCGACGTCCGCCCGCTCGCCGAAACTGAAGACGACGACGACGGCGAGCGGCGCCACCAACAGCGCCAGGAACCAGAAAGCGCTGGGCGCCAGAAGGAAGGTGGTGAGCGCCCGGCTCGGTTTGGCCGGGTCGCGTACGAAAGCCCGCATGGGTTGTTCTCCGAGCAGCGACCCGGGACGCCCTTGCGGGGCATCCCGGATCGCGGCCGCGGCCATTCGGCCGTTTAGGCCGACTTGAAGCGGGCCATGATCTCGGCCCGCGCTTCGTTGGTGATAAGGCCCGCTGCCCCGAACTCCAGCGGCGCCAACAACTCGGCCGTCGGATACATGATCGGGTTCTCAAGCAGTTCCTTCGGTAACAGCGCGTTGGTGCGCGAATCCGCCGAAGGATAGCCGTGGAACAGAACTTCCTTGGCGTTCACCGCCGGATCGGTCAGGAAGTTGATCAGGGCGTAGCCCGCCTCGCGATGCGGCGCGCCCTTGGGTACGGCGTAATAGTCTGACCAGATTTCGCCGCCCTCGCGGCCGATGATGTATTCGATCTCTGGCATGTCGCGCTTCAACTGCAGACCGTCGCCGGTCCAGGCGATCGAGAGCCAGGCGTCGCCGTTGACGAGCGAGGGCTTGTAGTCGCTGTTGATGCCAAACAAATGCGGCTTCACCTTCAACAGCAGCGCCTCGGCGTCGGCAAGTTCCTTCGGATCGATGGAATTGAAGGAATAGCCGAAATACTTGAGCGCGTTGCCGATGGTGGTGAGCTGGTAATCATGGACCATGGCCCGGCCGCTGTAGTCGGTCATGGACAGATCCCAGAACTCGCGCCAGGTGGTCATCTTGTGCGTCACCTTGGCGGTGTTGACGACATAACCGGTGGTGCCCCAGTCCTTGGGAATGGCATAGAGCTTGCCGTTGACCGAGCTGGCGGCGGCGAAACGCGGCTCATAGGAAGCGACGTCGAAATTCGGAATCAACGACAGATCGAGTGGCTCGATCAGATCCTGGGCCACATAGTCCTCGATGGTGTAGTTCGTGGGCACGAGCACATCCCAACCGGTGCCGCCGGCCTGCAACTTGGCCATCATTTCTTCGTTCGAGCCGAAGATCGAGACCTCGACGTTGGCGCCGGTGGCCTCGGTGAAAGCCTTGAAGTTGTTTTCGTCGTGGTAGCTCG
>Ga0315281_10004890_pt1 | contig 19320 bp, 15 predicted proteins | sample YL17G07_0_MG_FD_204540 | JGI IMG/M metagenome (GOLD analysis project Ga0315281, IMG submission 204540) | Sediment microbial communities from Yellowstone Lake, YNP, Wyoming, USA - YL17G07_0 | ecosystem: Environmental > Aquatic > Freshwater > Lake > Sediment | place: USA: Wyoming | collected... | reverse complement strand
CTTTGCCCTACTTCTGCATTGCAGGCGGCCTTCGTTCTGACGCGATCGCTAACATCCAGCGTAGAGGTACGAAAATGAGATACGCAGAGACAGGGTTCAGCCTGGAAATCGATCTGTCCCGGGGCAGTATCGAAAAGGTGGAAACGGACCCCCGGGACACCGAACTTTACCTCGGGGGGCAGGGGATAGCCGCCAAGATATTGTTTGAAAGGGTTCCGGCTGACGTCGACCCGTTTTCTCCCGATAATCTGTTGATCTTCAGCACCGGCCTCCTGCACGGCACGCCGGCTCCCGCTGCCAATCGCACTGTGGTGAACACCTTTTCCCCCCAGACCAACCTGATGTCGCATTCGTTGTTCGGAGGGTTTTTCGGACCGGAACTGAAGTACGCCGGTTATGACCGGATCATCATCCGCGGCAAGGCCCCTGACCTGGTCTATCTGTACATACACAATGACAAGGTGGAAATACGCGACGCGACGCACCTCAGGGGCAAAGGCAGTACGGAAACGGGAGACCTGCTCAAAAGAGAGTTGAAGGATCAGAAAGTCCAGGTGGCCGCGATCGGCCTGGCCGGTGAAAACAGGGTCTACATGGCTTCCATCGAACACAATCACGCCAGTGCGGCGCGCGGGGTCGGCGTCATCATGGGAGACAAGAGGTTAAAGGCGATCGCGGTCCGTGGAACCAAGGACGTCAATATCGCCCGGCCGGCTGAACTGTTCGAGATGTGCCAGCGCATCCACAAGAAAATGGCCGAGAGCACGGGATGCGGGGACTGGATGGCGGTCGATGAGGATGACAGTTTCCACCACAACCATTTCGCCTGGGGCAACGCGCGCACGCGGAGGAAGGGTTACTGGAGCAAGGAACTCCAGGAACGATGGACCAAGTGGAAATACGACCACATGGACCGGCAGACAGGTTGCTACAACTGTCCGAAGACATGCCGTAACGTGATCAAGTGGCCGGGACGGCCCCGCTTTGGCTACAAGTGCTTCGGCAAGGATACCTATCACATGGCAGCCTTTCTGGAGCTGGACTTCAGCTATGAAATCCTGGGCGTGGCCCAGGAATACGGCGTGGACTCCTACTCGACGCCGCAGGTCATCGCCTTCGCGCTCGAGCTGCTCGAAGCCGGCATATTGACCGACAAGGACTTTCCGGACATGCCTGCCGACAGCAAAGGCAGGTTTTTCTACCTGCTGGAAAAAATCGTTCGCCGGGAAGGAATCGGCGACATCCTGGCCGACAGTGTTTCTCATGCAGCCCGCCGGATCGGCAACGGCGCGGAAGCCTACGACCACAACACCACGAAGAAATTCGAGCAGCTGCCGATCAAGCTGGGCAAGCTGAACCCCGCCTACTTCCTCATGATCGCCACCGGCGAGAAAATGAGTATCACCCAGATCGAAGGGTCCTTCCCCCAGGATCCCCTTCCCACCCGGGAACAGAGAGAAGAATTTGTCAGCAAATGGGAAGCGGTACCCGATGAAAAGTTCAAGAAATATTTCCTGGAATGGGAAAAACGCAACGATATTTCCGATGAGGCAACCTGTGACATCGTCGACTGGAACGAGGCGATGCATTACATCGACGACTCCATCGGAACCTGCGGATTCGTTTCATCGTTCAGGGGCCAGTTTGGCGGGGATGTTCCCTATCACATGAACAATATTCCCCAGATCATCTCGCTTGCGACCGGCATGGAGATGGACAAGGAAAAATTGTGGAAGGCTTTCCAGAGAATCCGGACGCTGGTCCGGGCCGTGAATGTGAGAAGAGGCCTGCGGCGAAAAGACGAGCGGCCGCCCGAGGACCACTGGGCGGTGAGGGACGAAAAGTACGAGCAGGAGCTGCTGAGCAAATATTACGGATTCAAGGGATGGAACAGCGAGGGCATTCCGACCCGGCAGACGCTGGAAAGGCTGGACATGGGTTATGTGGCCGACGACCTGGAACAAAGAGGGATCTTGACGGCCGGTGAAAACATTTCCGCCAGAAAGCCCTTGGCGGAAGCGGCAAAAATCTAGAGTGACTGGGAGAATTACGGTGAAGGCCGCTCCAACTACGAAGACAGTCAAGGAAATCAAGGTCGATATTGACAAGTGCACGGGCTGCCGTGCTTGCGAGATGGCCTGCTCGGCCTATCACGCGCAGCCGCGTTACAGCAGCATCAATCCGGCGAAGTCCCGGATCAGGGTGGTTGCCGATGAGATCAATGACGAGTATGTGCCGATACGCGCCGGTGATTACACCCCCTCCGAATGCAACGGCAGGCATATATATACGATAGGCGGCAAGGAATACAGCGAGTGCAGCTTCTGCGGGGCTTCGTGCCCGTCCAGGGATTACTTCGTGGAGCCCGACTCCGGCCTGCCGCTGAAATGCGACATGTGTGAAAGCGTGCCGCCGCTGGCAGAACCGATGTGCGTCCAGGTATGCGGGACCGACGCCCTGACCTACGTGGAACGGGAAGTGGAACGCGAGGAAAAACCGCAGATAAGGCGCGGGCAGATCGAGATCGGATTGGAATCGCTGGTCAATCAATACGGCATGGAGGCGGTCATCGAACGCCTGAGCCAAATGTCCAAAGGGCAAGGGCGATAGGACTATCAACCCAACCCCGAAGCCAGAACGGCTCGCCGGCGCACTGCAGTGAGTTTGGCTGACTGGCTCTCGGCCTAAGGGATGGCATGAGTTTCGCCGAGGAGTACCTCGCCCAGCTCGAACGGTTCGCCGCGCGCTCGGCGCTGCCCCGCGTGCGCGCGCTGCACCTGCCTCCCGAGGTCGTTCCCGGGGAGGACAACAAGGGGGAATTCTGCGCCCTCGAACTGGAGGACGGATCGCTGGGCCTGTCCTTTGTCCTGATCGGTGACACGCTCCAGCAGTTGCGCGCGGGAAGGGATGGACTTGGACTGGCCGGCGCGGATGCCCTTGCCCTGGCGCGCCGCTACGCGCAGGGTGCAGGCATGGCCCGTACCCTGGGCTTTGCTGCGGCCAATTCGCTGACACGCTGCTTCTTCGATCGCGCGGCGTATGTTCCCGATGCGAGCGCCGATTCCATCGGTCAGCTCGATCCGCAGGCGGGCGAGCGCATCGGCATGATCGGATTGTTCACACCCCTGGTGGAGCGCATCGTGAAGGCGGGGGCCGAACTCATCGTGGTGGAACTGAAACCCGGGCTGGTCGGGGACCGGGGGGGCTACCGCATCACGCTCGACGCGAGCGAGCTGGCGTCCTGCAGCAAGGTGGTATCGACCAGCACCCTGCTGCTCAACGACACGCTCGACGCCATGCTGGCCCACTGCCGCCAGGCGCGCTGGTTCGCCATGATCGGCCCCAGCGCGGGCTGCCTGCCCGATGCCCTGTTCGCGCGCGGCGTCACTCTGGTCGGGGGAAGCTGGGTGCACAACCGCGAAGCATTTCTCGATGCCCTGTGCCGCGGCGAATCGCATAGCCGGCACACCCGCAAGTTCGCCATCACCGCGGCGGTCTACCCGGGGTTCGGGCGGCTGCTGGCGCGCCTGTAGCGCGCCGGACGTCGGGCCGGTTTTCGGCAGCGACGCGCGCAGGGCGCACGCTACACCCTGCGTCCGCACAGGCGTCGAAACATCTCGTATGATCGACCTATCCCGCGAGATTGAGTCCATGCAAATGCCCAAGCCGACAAAATCCCCGAAGCCCATCCGCAGCATCCTGGTCGCGAACCGCAGCGAGATTTCGATCCGGGTGATGCGCGCCGCGGCCGAGATGGGCATCCGCACGGTGGCGATCTACTCGAACGAGGACCGGTTCGCGCTGCACCGCTTCAAGGCAGACGAGAGCTACCTGGTCGGCGAGGGCGCGAAGCCGATCGCCGCGTATCTGGACATCGACGACATCATCCGCATCGCGCGCGAGGCCGGCGTCGATGCCATTCATCCCGGCTACGGTTTCCTCTCCGAAAACCCCGGATTCGCCGAAGCCTGCGAGCGCGCCGGCATCGTTTTCATCGGGCCGCGGCCCGAAGTCATGCGCACGCTGGGCAACAAGGTGGCGGCGCGCAAGCTTGCCGCCGCCGCCAGCGTGCCGCTGATGCCGGCAACGGACGCCTTGCCGCACGACCTCGAACAGGCGCAACGGCAGGCCGCTGCAGTCGGTTACCCGCTGATGCTCAAGGCGAGTTGGGGCGGCGGCGGCCGGGGCATGCGCGTGGTCGAGTCCGCCGCCGATCTGCCCGGCCATCTCGAAGCGGCGCGGCGCGAGGCGGGCGCGGCGTTCGGCAACGACGAGGTCTACCTGGAGAAACTGGTGCGGCGGGCGCGGCACGTCGAAGTGCAGGTGCTCGGCGACACGCACGGCAACCTGGTGCACCTGTACGAGCGCGACTGCTCCGTGCAGCGGCGCCACCAGAAGGTGGTCGAGCGGGCGCCCGCGCCGTATCTCTCGGGGCCCGTGCGCACGAGCATGTGCGAGGCGGCGCTGCGCATAGCGCGCGCGGCGAACTATACCCACGCCGGCACGGTGGAGTTCCTGCTGGACACCGACTCCGGCGGGTTTTACTTCATCGAGGTGAATCCGCGCATCCAGGTCGAGCACACGGTCACCGAGGAAGTCACGGGCGTGGACATCGTCAAGGCGCAGATCCGCATCAGCGAGGGCGCGCGCATCGGCGCGGCCGACGCTTTCCTGCCGCGCCAGGCGGACATCCGGCTGAACGGGCACGCGCTGCAGTGCCGCGTGACCACCGAGGATCCGGAGAACGGCTTCACCCCCGACTACGGCCGCATCACCGCCTACCGCAGCGCGGCCGGTTTCGGCATACGCCTCGATGGGGGCACGGCGTATTCGAACGCGGTGATCACGCCCTGGTACGACTCGCTGCTGGTGAAGGTGACCGCATGGGGGCACACCGCGGACGAGGCCATCGCGCGCATGGACCGGGCGCTGCGCGAGTTCCGCGTGCGCGGCGTGTCCACCAATCTGCAGTTCCTCGAGAACGTCATCGCCCATCCGCTGTTCCGTTCCGGCGAGTGCACGACGCGCTTCATCGACGATACGCCCGAACTGTTCCGCTTCCAGCTGCGGCGCGACCGCGCCACCAAGCTGCTGCATTTCATCGGCGACGTGGAGATCAACGGCAATCCGGAGATGAAAGGACGCCAGCGATTCGAGGGGCCGCTGCCGCGGCCGCTGAAACCCGCCTGCGATATCGCGGCGCCGGTTCCCCGGGGCACGCGCGACCTCTACCGGGAACTGGGGCCGGATGCCTTCGCGCGCTGGATGCGCGACCAGCAGCGGGTGCTCGTGACCGACACCACGATGCGCGACGCGCACCAGTCCCTCTTCGCCACCCGCATGCGCAGCCACGACATGCTGGAGATCGCCCCGCATTACGCGCGCCTGGCGCCGCAGTTGTTCTCGCTGGAGTGCTGGGGCGGGGCGACCTTCGACGTCGCGATGCGTTTCCTGAAGGAGGACCCCTGGGAGCGGCTGGCCTCGCTGCGCAGCCGCATCCCGAACATCCTGTTCCAGATGCTGCTGCGCGCCTCCAATGCGGTGGGTTACACCAACTACGCCGACAACGTGGTGCGCTACTTCGTCGCGCAGGCCGCGAAGGGAGGGATAGACCTGTTCCGCGTCTTCGACTCGCTCAACTCCGTGGAGAACATGCGCGTGGCCATGGACGCGGTGCGCGAATCGGGCGCGCTGTGCGAAGCGGCGATCTGTTACACGGGCGACCTGTTCGACGCGGCCCGGCCCAAGTACAACCTCGGCTACTACGTCGGCATCGCCAAGCAACTGGAGAAGGCCGGCGCCCACATCCTGGGCATCAAGGACATGGCCGGCGTGTGCAGGCCGCGCGCGGCGCGCGCACTGGTCGCGGCGCTCAAAAAAGAGGTCGGGCTGCCCATCCATTTCCACACCCACGACACGAGCGGCATTTCCGCGGCCAGCGTGCTCGCAGCCGTCGAGGCCGGCGCGGATGCGATCGATTGCGCGCTCGATGCGATGAGCGGGCTCACTTCGCAGCCGAACCTGGGCGCCATCGCCGCGGCCCTCTCGGGCGGGGAACGCGATACGGGGCTGGATCTGGACCACCTGCAGGCGCTGTCCCGCTACTGGGAGGGCGTGCGGCGTCATTACGCGCCGTTCGAGTCCGACATGCGCGCTGGCACCTGCAGCGTCTATCGCCACGAAATGCCCGGCGGCCAGTACACCAACCTGCGCGAACAGGCCCGGGCGATGGGCCTCGAACACCGTTGGCCGCAGGTCGAGGAGGCCTACGCGCGGGTGAACCTGCTGTTCGGCGACATCATCAAGGTCACGCCCACTTCCAAGGTGGTCGGCGACATGGCGCTGTTCATGGTGTCGCATGGCCTGAGTGCAGAAGACGTGATGAATCCTGCGAAGGAGATCGCGTTTCCGGATTCGGTGGTGGCCCTATTCAGGGGCGAAGTCGGGTTCCCGCCCGGGGGTTTTCCGGCCGAACTCAGCCGCAAGATATTGAAGGGCGCGGCACCGCTCGCGGGCCGGCCCGGCGCGTTGCTGCCGGCCGTGGACCTCGAAGCCCGGCGCGCCGAGGCGCAGTCTGCAGTCGGACGCACGTTGAGCGATCAGGACCTGGGCTCCTACCTGATGTATCCCAAGGTGTTCCAGGAGTACGCGCGCCATCGCGCCGCGTTCGAGGACGTGAGCGTGATACCGACCCCCGTGTTCTTCAACGGCCTTCGCGACGGCGAAGAGGTCGCGGTGGAAATCGATCGCGGCAAGACATTGCTGATCCACCTGCAAGGCCGCTCGGAGCCCGACGAGGAGGGGCACTGCAAGCTCTTTTTCGAGTTGAACGGCCAGCCGCGCGTCATCCGCGTGGCCAAGGCCGGGCTTGCTCTGGCGGCGAAACATCCGAAGATCGACGAAACGAATCCGGGCCACGTCGGCGCGCCGATGCCGGGCACCGTGGTGACGGTCGCAGTGGAGCCGGGCCAGCGCGTGTTGAAAGGCGATCCGCTCGTGTCGATCGAGGCCATGAAGATGGAGACCATGCTGCGCGCCGAGCGCGATGCGCTGGTCAGGCAGGTGCATGTCAAGCCGGGGCAGTCGGTCGCCGCGAAGGACCTGCTGATCGAGCTGGAGTGATTTGAAAACGAAGCCCGTGATATCGCGGGATACACGGCCGCGGTACGAAAAGTGAGCCTTCCCTCCTCCGCCTGTGCGAGATGGGGACCTTCGGTCAGGTCACGCCGGCGAGCTGCGCCTGCTGGTCGGCGTGGTAGCTGGACCTGACCATCGGTCCCACCGCCGCATGCGCAAATCCCATCGCCTTCGCTTCGCGCTCGAACATCGCGAACGCCTCCGGATGCACGTAGCGCAGCACCGGCAGGTGGTGTGCGGAGGGCTGCAGGTACTGGCCGATGGTGAGCATGGTCACGCCGTGGGCGCGCAGGTCGCGCATGACCTCGATGATCTCCTCGTCGGTTTCGCCCAAGCCGACCATGAGCCCGGACTTGGTCGGAATGTCCGGGTGGCGCGCTTTGAATTCGGAGAGCAGATCGAGCGAGTGCGTGTAGTCGGCGCCGGGCCTGGCCTGCTTGTACAGCCGCGGCACCGTCTCAAGATTGTGGTTCATCACGTCGGGCAGCGCCGCGGCGAGCGCATCGAGCGCCTTTCCGATGCGGCCGCGGAAGTCGGGCACCAGCACTTCGATGCGGGTATTCGGAGAATCTTCGCGCACCGCGCGAATGCAGTCGGCGAAATGGCCGGCGCCGCCGTCGCGCAGGTCGTCGCGGTCCACGCTGGTGATCACGACGTAGGCGAGCTTGAGGCTGGCGATGGTGCGCGCCAGGTGCAGCGGTTCCTCGGCATCGGGCGGCTTGGGCCGCCCGTGCGCAACGTCGCAGAACGGGCAGCGCCGCGTGCACAGGTCTCCCAGGATCATGAAGGTGGCCGTGCCCTTGCCGAAGCATTCGCCGATGTTGGGGCAGGAGGCTTCTTCGCACACGGTGTGCAGGTTCGCGTCGCGCAGGATGCGCTTAATGTCCGCGAAGCGCGAGTTGCCGGAAGCCGCGCGTACGCGGATCCATGCCGGCTTCTTCAGCGCTGCCTGCTGCACCACCTTGATCGGGATGCGCGCGGTCTTGGCCTGCGCCTTCTGCTTTTCGCCGGGCTGCATGATCTTGGCATTATAGGCCGCGAGGCAGTCGATCACCGACTGCTCCAGCGTGCGCGCCCGGTTCCGCTGCGCTTGCTGGATGCGTGGACTGCGGCCAGAATGATGCGGCGGATTCCCGAGGAGATAATAATGAGATTGCTTTGGCGATTTCTGCTTGCGACAAGTATCGGAATCAGTGTTTTCGCCGCACCTGCGCGGGCGGCAAGCATCGTGCTCGGCCAGGCTACCTACGACACGGTGACGGCCAGCATACGGCCGGATGCCGCCGACATCGGCAGTACGGCCAACGTATGGATGGTGGCTGTATACGGCGGACTGGTCTTCATTCGCGGCGGGCCGGCTGGTTGGGCCTTCTACGGCGGTGGCGGGCTGCCGGTCGCAATTCCGAACCAGGTACTCACGGCATCGACGCCCGTCACCGTCGTTGACCGCTTGGATATTTCTTCGCTGATCGGGCTCGATCTGTATGTCGGCTATGGCAGGACCGAGTGGGACATGTTCACGTCGCCGGGCAAACTGGCAAAGATACACACGGTGGTTGCCACCAATCACCCGCCACCGATACAGCTGCTGGTGAACAGTCCCCAAATGCCGTCCTCGGGTGCAACGCAGATCGCCCTGACGGCGATCGTGCTCGGCTCGGCCGGGCAGACGATTTCCGGCAGGAAGGTGAGCTTTTCGACGGGCGCAGACACGACTGCGTTCATCGACAACATCAATCCTGTATCGGCTGTGTCCGACGCCAACGGGATGGTGACCGCCCGGCTCAATCTCGGCGCCAGCAAGGCCAACCGCACCATAACGCTCACCGCCACGGCAGACGGCGCCACCGGATCGAGCAGCGTCGAGGTCACGGGCACGACGGTCACGATCAGCGGCAGCAGTTCAGTGACCTTCGGCTCGACCACGCCTCTCACCATCAGCGTCAGGGATTCCGCAGGCGCACCCGTGCAAGGCGTAGCGGTATCGGTGATCTCCCAGGCCGGGAACTCGATCGCCCAGACGCCTGCCGGCATTACGGATGCCTCGGGCCAGATCGTGGCAGTGGTCACCGGCACGCGGCATGGTGACGACGTGATCACCGTTACCGCGGCTGGAGCGACCAAGACCCAGGCGCTCACGACCAACAGCCCGGTCTTCGCGTTTACCACGCCGGCGGCTGCCACCCAGATACCGATAGCAAGCACGGCACAGGTCTCGATCACCTGGGCGGAGAACGGCGCGCCCAGGATCGGTCAGCTGGTCACCTTTACCGCCACCCGCGGAACGATATTCGGCAGCCCGGCGGGGACCGGCAGCGAGGGCACGACCAGCGTCTCGATCTCATCGGCATCCGCGGGGCCCTCCACCATCACCGCGGCGGGCCCCGGTGGCTCGCCGGTGGCGGCCCTGAACGTGGTATTCGTCGCCACCAGCGCCAGCACCGTCGCCGCCAGCGCCATCCCCGGCACGATCCATCCCACCGTTGCGACGGCAAGTCAGACCAACAACACCTCGACGATTTCAGCCCTGGTGAAGGATGCGGCAGGCAACGTCGTCGCGAATGCGCGAGTCGCATTTTCCATATCCGCGAATCCCAGCGGCGGATCGCTGAGCGCCAATTCGGCCGTCACCGACATTTCCGGCATCGCCTCGGTGATCTACACTGCCGGCACTGCCAGCAGCCCGCAGAATGGGGTCTCCATCAGCGCCAGGGTGACTGATGTCGGCGGTGTCGCGGTCTCCCCGGGGGTGGAATCATTCGCGACGCTGACCGTCGGCGGGCAGGGGGTGTTTGCGCGCTTGGCCACCGATAACGTGGTCGGCGTATCCGGCGCCTCCTACAGCAAGCAGTATTTCGCCATCGTCACCGATTCGGCCGGCACGCCGGTTCCCGGCGGCACGACGGTGCGGTTCGCCTTGCGCCCCAACCGCTATGGCAAGGGGCTATTTGCCTGGAGCGGCACGAGCTGGATGCAGAGCGCGCCGCTGAATGCGATTTGTCCCAACGAAGACGTCAATTCGAACGGAATCCTCGACTCGGGTGAAGACGCGAATGGAAACGGAAAACTCGATCCGTCACCAGGCGTGGTCAGCGTCAATGCGACGGCCACGACGGATGCCAACGGATTTGCCATTGCGACGATCAGCTACGCAAAGGACTACGCCAACTGGATCGAGGTCATGCTGGAAGCCCGTGCCGGCACTGCCGGCAGCGATCCGCCCGCCCAGGCCACGTTTACTCTGCCCGGGCAGACGAATGACTACATCGTGCAGAACATTGCGCCGCCGGGCGTGGTCAGCCCCTTCGGTCTGGGCAGCCCGGCCACGGGCGATAACACCTGCGCGAGCGCGTTCTAGAGGCTTCTGCCTGTCAGCTCGTTGCCTGGACTGGATGATTTTCTTCGAGCAATTCGGCGATACGGTGCGCGAGCGCTTCGCCCATCGCGTCGGTGTCGGCGCGCACGCCGAGCGCGGAGGTCTGGGTGACTGCCAGTCCGGGGTAGCCGCAGGGGTCGATCGCCGAGAAGGGAGCGAGGTCCATATCCACATTGAGCGCGATGCCGTGGTAACAGCTGCCGCGCCGCACTCGCAGGCCGAGCGCGGCGATCTTGGCGCCGTTCACGTAGACACCGGGTGCGCCGGCACGACGCGACGCTTCGACATTACAGGCCGCGAGACAGTCGATCACCGCCTGCTCGAGCAGGCGCACGAGCGCACGCACCGTCAGTTTGCGCCGGGTCAGTTCGAGCAATGTGTAGACGATGGCCTGGCCAGGGCCGTGATAAGTGATCTGACCGCCGCGGTCGATGCGCTCCAAAGAAATGGATGTTTTGCGCGGAAAATGCTCCGGTCGCCCGGCGATGCCTGCCGTGTACACAGGCGGATGCTGCACGAGCCAGAACTCGTCGGCCGTTTGGGCGCCGCGGGCCTCGGTGAAGCGGCGCATGGCGTCGTAGGTGGGCGCGTACTCGACCAGTCCGAGCCGCCTTATTTTCATAACACCATGGTTACCATCGAATGGTCGCAGAGCTCGCGATACAGGTCATCGAGTTGCTCGCGCGATGTGGCGCGCACGGTGCAGGTGAGCGACAGATAGCGGCCTTCCCGGCTTGGCCGCATCTCGACCGTCGCCGGGTCGAAGTCCGGCGCGTGGCGCCGTACGATTTCAATCACCGCCTGCGCAAATCCCGCCTGTGTCTTGCCCATGATCTTGATCGGGAAGTCGCAGGGGAAGGCGAGGATCGACTGCTCCGGGTCAGCCTTGGCCATTTTGACCGTGGACAGGGGCATCGGAGCGCATGAACTTCGCCTTGAACTGCTGGTAGAGCGGATAAATGCGAGCGAAGGCCGGACCCGGCTTGCCCGCGGCCGCCCCGTGGCCGACCGGTCTTGCGTCCAGCGTCGTAATCGCCAGCACCTCCTTCGCGGACGACGTGCACCAGATCTCGTCGGCCGTGCGCAGCTCCGCCTCGGTTACCGGCCGCACCTCATGGGCGATGGCGTTCGCCTGCATGATCTCGAGCACGACATCGTAGGTGATGCCCGGCAGCATCAGATGGGACTTGGGCGGTGCGAGGACGATTCCGCTCCTGACGACAAAGATGTTGCTTGCGGACGCCTCGGTGAGAAAGCCGTCGCGCACCAGGATCGCCTCGATGGCCCCCTGGTCGGCGGCGAGCGTGCGCAGCAGGCAGTTGCCCAGCAGCGACACCGACTTGATGTCGCAGCGCAGCCAGCGGAAGTCCTGCAGCACCACAGCAGGAGCCCCCGACTCTACGAGCGCCCTGGTCGGCGTCACCAGGGCATCGGCCATGATGAACACGGTCGGTGTGAGCCCGCTCGGAAAGAGATGGTTGCGCGGCGCGACGCCGCGCGTCACCTGCAGATAGACGCCCTGGTCGTCCCAGGGGTTGGCCGCAATGATCAGTTCGAGCAGTTCGGACCATCGCGCATTGGAGTACGGATTGCCGATGCGGATGGCCGACAGGCTCGCGTTCAGGCGCGCAAGATGTTCGGCGAGACGGAACGCCCGCCTCGAATAGACGGGGATCACTTCGTAGACGCCATCGCCGAAGATGAAGCCGCGGTCCAGTACCGGGATCTTCGCCTGTTCGATCGGGATGAATTCGCCGTTGAGATAGACGGTCATCGGGCGTTCTTCCAGGCCAGCTTGGCCGGATCCAGGGAGATGGATTTTGCCTTTTGCCAATCTCGCGTTTTCGTGCAGTTACGAAGTTCCAACTGCACGAAAACGCGAGACGTATACAGGACCGATTTCTTCGCCAATTCTGTCAGCACTTGAGTCATGGGAGACTATTGTCCTCGCTTACTGGAACCACAGCCGCACGGTGTCCCAGGTGCGCCCGAAAATGCCGGCCACGGCGATGTTTTCCAGAGCGACGACCGGATATTCTCCGATCTGCTTCGATTCCAGCATCACGCGTATCGTTCCAACTCGCTGGCCCACCGAAATCGGCGCGAGCAGCGGCTGCTGGCTGACCAGATCTGCTTTCAGCTTGTCGGTCATGCCCTTGGGAATGCTCACGCTCAAGTCAGCGGCAACACCGGCCTTCAGCACGCGTGCGCTGCCTTTCCACACCGGCACCGTGCTCACTGTCTGGCCTTTCTCGTACAGGCGTGCGCCGTCGTAAGACTGGAAGCCGAAGTTGAGCAGTTTCTGGCTTTCCTGGGCACGGACGTTTTCGGATGCTGTGCCCAGCACCACGGAGAGCAGCCGCCTCTGGCCCCGTTTTGCCGAGGCGACGAGACAGTACCCGGCATTTTCGGTGTGGCCGGTTTTCACGCCGTCGACGTTGGGGTCGAGCCAGAGCAGCCGGTTGCGGTTGGGCTGGGCGATGTTGTTGTAGCGATACTCGCGGATCGAATAGTAGCGGTAGTACTCGGGGAAATCGCGGATCACGGCCGTCGCGACCAGTGCGAGGTCATGGGCGCTCGAGTAATGCTTGGGGTCCGACAGGCCGGTCGAGTTGACGAAGCTCGTGTCTTTCATCCCGAGGCGCTGCGCCTCGCGGTTCATCATCTGTGCAAACACGTCCTCGGAGCCGGCGATGGCTTCGGCAAGCGCAATGCAGGCGTCGTTGCCCGACTGCACGATCATGCCGTGGATAAGTTCTTCCACCGTGACCGGCCTTCTGGGCTCGATGAACATGCGCGAGCCTTCGGCGCGCCAGGCTCGTTCCGAGACCGGCACTGTCTGGGCGAGCTGCAGCGTCTTTGATTTCAGCGCCGAAAATGTCAGATATGCGGTCATCAGCTTGGTGAGCGAGGCCGGTTCGGCGCGCTCGTGCTCGCCCTGCGAGGCGAGCAGCTGGCCGCTCGCGGTGTCCATGAGCAGCCATGCGCGCGCGGCGACCGGCGGCGGGGCGGGCGCGTCGGCCAGTGCAGTCAGGGAAAGCGTAGCCAGAAGCGCGGCCAGCGCGAGGACAAGCAGACGGGAAATCATTGGGGCCGCGGGAAAAACGCTGATTATAGCAACGCCGCTGCGGACCTCATCGGGTCACGAACACAGCTTTCAGGTCCAGCGCGTCGCGGATGCGCTCGGCGATTCCGCCGGCCTCGGCGCGGTCCCGGTACGGCCCAAGGTGCAGCCGGAACAGGCCGTCGTGCTGCAGAATTTCTATCGCCCGATCGAGCCACGCCAACTGGCCGTTGATCCTGGAGCGGAAGTTCTCGGCATTCTCACGCGCGGAAAAAGCGCCCAGCTGCAGATACACGCCGCTTCCATCGGCGGTGACCGGGATTGCCGCGGATGCGGCGGGCGCGTCGTCGAGCGGCCTCGCCGCCGGTGCTGCAGTCGGCGACACGCGCCGCGCATCGGCCGTCGCATCGGCTGCGGTAACGGTCCCCGTGACTGGGCGCCCCTCGCCCGGCGCCCCGCGCGAAGCAAGGATGGCGATTTCCTCGGGGGCGATGGCCTCGACCTCGACCGGCGTGCTGCCGATGCTCGCGTAACCGAGTTTCCAGGCCGCGGTGTACGACAAATCGATGATCCGCCCGGTGCGGAACGGACCCCGGTCGTTGATGCGGACCACGACGCTGCGGCCGTTGGACGGATTGGTGACCCGCGCATAGCTTGGAATCGGCAGCACGGGGTGGGCGGCGGTCATGGCGTACATGTCGTAGGGCTCGCCGCTGGAAGTGCGCTGGCCGTGGAATTTGCGGCCGTACCAGCTTCCGATGCCGCGCTCGCGGTACGTCTGCAATTGGCGCAGCGGCACGTAATCCTGACCGAGCACGTTATAGGGATTGTTGGCGAAACGGTGCAGCGGCTCGAGCTTGGGTTGAGCGTCGGCGATTGCTGCAAGATTTGCCGGAGGATTGTCTCCGGGGCCGTCGTCCTTGTAATAGCCCCCGGGGCGAGGCGCGGTTCTGGCCTGCGAATCGGGCGCGCGATCGATCTCCGGCGAGCGCGTCGCCACCGTGCCGCAGCCGGAAAGCAGGGTGACCAGTGCGGCAAGCAGCGCGAGCGCGGACCCTTTCACGTCTGCACCAGCTTCCTGTGTTTGTTGATGCTCATCAGGATGCCGATGCCGAGAAACAGAGTCACGAGCGCAGTGCCGCCGTAGGACACCAGCGGCAACGGCACGCCGACCACCGGAAGAATGCCGCTCACCATTCCCATGTTCACGAAGGCATAGGTGAAAAAAGTCAGTGTCACGGCGCCGGCGAGCAGGCGCGAAAAGAACGTCGGCGCATTGGCCGCTATCATGAGGCCGCGCGTAATCAGCGCGAGATAGAGCACCAGCAGCAGCGTGTTGCCGATCAGGCCGAATTCCTCGGAATAGACCGCAAAGATGAAATCGGTGGTGCGCTCCGGAATGAACTCCAGGTGCGTCTGGCTGCCTTTGAGCCAGCCCTTGCCCGTGATGCCGCCCGAGCCGACCGCGATCGTGGACTGGATGATATGGTAGCCGGCGCCGAGCGGATCCTGGGTGGGATCGAGCAGCGTCAGGATCCGCCGCCGCTGATAATCGTGCAGGAGCGACCACAGGAACGGCAGGCTGGCGAAGCCCGCTAGAGCGACGCCGATGAGGACTTTCCACGACAGGCCGGCGAGGAAGATGACGTAGAAGCCGGCCGCGGCCACCAGCAGCGCCGTGCCGAGATCGGGCTGGCGCGCGATCAGCAGGGTCGGCAACGCGAGCAGCACCGCGGCAGCCAGGTAGTCGCGCAGCCTCAGGGCCGCCTCGTTCTTGTGGAAGTACCAGGCGAGCATCAGCGGCATCGCGATCTTCATGACTTCCGAGGGCTGCACGCTGCCGAAGCCCAGCGAAAGCCAGCGCCGCGCACCGTTCCTGACGTCGCCGAACAGTGCCACCGCCACGAGCAGCAGCAGGCCCACCAGATACGCGGGAACCGCAAACCGCATCAGTGTCTGCGGCGGCACCTGCGCGGCGATCCACATCACCACGAGCGCGATTCCGACGTTGAAGAGCTGGGAAGTGATGCGTACGGGACTGTCGGAGGTCGCGCTGTAGAGCGTGAGCAGGCCGAGCAGCAGCAGTCCGCCGGAGATCGAAAGCAGCGAGCCGTCCATCGGTGCCCCGATGCGGGCGAACAGGCGGTCAATCGCTTTCATCTTCGCCGTCCTCGATCGGCGCAGCGGGCGCCTTTTCGACTGGGGGCGCCCGTTTGCCTAGCAGGTAGTAGTCGAGTACCTGGCGTGCAATCGGTGCCGCGGCGCGGGCGCCGAAACCGGCGTTCTCGACCAGCACCGCGAGCGCAATTTTCGGGTTTTCCACGGGCGCAAAGGCTATGAACAGCGCATGGTCCCGATGGCGCTCCTGCACGCGCGACTCCACGTATTTTTCGTTCTGCTTCAACGCCACGACCTGGGCCGTGCCAGTCTTGCCCGCGCTGGTGTAGCCGGCCCCCGCGAAGGCACGTGCGCCCGTGCCCTCCTTGTTGACACCCACCATGGCGTTACGGATGAATTCGACGTGCTGGGGTCTGAACGCTAGGGTGCGCAGCGGCTCGCGCTCGACGTAAGTCCGCTCGCCGGTGCGGCTGTTCTCGATATAGTTGACGATGTGGGGCCGGTACATCACGCCGCTGCTGGCGAGTGTCGCCACCGCCTGGGCGAGCTGCAGCGGCGTGTAGGCGTTGTAGCCCTGTCCGATGCCGACGCTGATGGTCTCGCCGGCGTACCACTTCTGCTGCTCCGGACGGCTGAAGCGCTTCATTTTCCATTCCTGCGATGGCAGCACGCCGGTCGCTTCGCCCTCGAGGTCGATGCCGGTGCGCGCGCCGAAGCCGAGCTGGCGCAGGAAACCGGAAATGTTGTCGATCCCCAGATCGTTGGCGAGCGTGTAGTAATAGGTATCGCAGGACACGACGATCGACTTGTACATGTCCACGCTGCCATGGCCGCCCACCTTGTCGTCACGGAACCGGTGGCCGCCGAACATGAAATACCCCGGGTCAAAAATCGCCTGCGAGGTGGTGCGTTTGCCGAGCTCGAGCGCGGCGAGCGCCAGATAGGGCTTGAAGGTCGATCCGGGTGGATACAGGCCCGTGAGGGCGCGATTGTTGAGCGGCCGGTCGGGCGACGTGTTAAGCAGCTCCCAGCTGGCCGGATCGATGCCATCGACAAACAGGTTCGGGTCGAACCCGGGTTTTGACACGAACGCGAGCACGCCGCCGGTGGCCGGTTCGATCGCCACCAGGGCGCCGCGCTTGCCGCCGAACGCTTCCTCTGCGACTTCCTGCAGCCGCAGATCGAGCGTGAGCGCCAGGCTGTTTCCGGAAGTCGGCGCGTTGCGCGAGAGCGTGCGCACGCCGCGGCCGCCGGCGTCGACCTCGACCTGCTCGTAGCCGGTCGCGCCATGCAGCTGGCGCTCGTAGCTCTGCTCCAGGCCCGTCTTGCCGATGTGATCGCTGCCCTTGTAGTTCGCCTCCAGGCTCTCGGCCTCGATGCGCTCGATGTCCCGGTCGTTGATGCGGCCGATGTAGCCGAGCACGTGCGAGGCGAGCTCCCCGTGAGGGTACTGGCGGAACAGCCTGGCCTTGATCTCGACGCCCGGGAAGCGGTAGCGGTTGGCGGCAAAGCGCGCGACCTCCTCGTCGGAGAGGCGCGTCTTGATGGGCAGGCTGTCGGCGCCCTTGGCCTCCACCAGCATGCGCCGGAAGCGGTTGCGGTCGCTGGCGCGCACGTCGATGATCGTGGCCAGCTCGTTGATCGTGGCCTCGACATCGGGCACCTGCCGGGGCGAGATCTCCAGCGTATAGGCGGAATAGTTGCGCGCGAGCACCACGCCGCTGCGGTCGACGATGTTGCCGCGGTTGGGAGCGATCGGCACGATCGAGATGCGGTTGTCTTCGGCCTTGGTGTGGTAGTACTCGTGCTGCACGACCTGCAGATAGACGAAGCGCGCCAGCAGCACCGCGAACGCCGCAAGCACGACCATGCCGGCCACGCCGATGCGCACCTGGAAGTAATAGAGCTCGCGCTGCGTGTTCTTGAATTCGGTGAATTTCATTGGCACTCAGATGGGCCGGTCGACGTCCACGGTCTCGGGCTGGCGCTGCGGAAACAGCAGAAGGAACGTGACCACGGGCCACAGCAGGGCGGCGATGCCGCTGCCCGTGAACCAGGCGAACCCCGGAAAAGCGCCCCCAGCTGCCAGGCGCACCGAGAGCATCAGCAGCTGCGAGCCCAGCAGCAGCAGCAGCACGTGCAGAGCCTGCGGCCAGATGCTGAACCAGAGGATGCGGCGGTTGAGCTGGACTGCGGCGAAGGCGAGCACCGAGTAGGCGAATGCGTGCTGCCCGAGCAGCGCGCCATTGGCCGCATCCATCATCAGCCCAAGCAGCCAGGCCGCGCCGATGCCCATTCTGCGCGGCTGATGGACGCACCAAAACGCAATCACGAGGGCGAGCATGTCCGGGAGTCCGGTGACGTCCCGCCAGGGCAGCAGGTTGAAAAGCAGCGCAAGCAGCGTGGTCAGCGCCATGAAGCTCACCTTCACGCGGAGCAGGATCCGCTGCGGCCGATCCTCGATCACTCGCGCCTCCTCGCGCGCTTGGCTTTGGCAGGCCGCACTGGGGCCTGCTCGAGCTCCGGCGCGGGCGGCAGGTTCGCGTCCCTGGCCAGCACCAGCACCTGGCCGTGCTGGCCGGCGCCCGCTGCCGGCATGCAGGCAATCTTGGCGAACGCATACGCGGCGTCGCGTTCGATACGCGCGACCTTTGCCACCGGAATGCCGGGCGGGTAAATGCCGTCGATCCCGGAGGTGACAAGCACGTCGCCGTTCAGGATGTCCGCGTTCGCCGCCATGAAGCGCAGATCCAGTGTGGCTCCATCCCCCGCGCCATAGGCCACGGCGCGCAGCCCGTTGCGAACGACCTGTACCGGGATCGCATGGTCCTTGTCCGTGACCAGCGTGATCTCCGACAGAAGCGGATAGACGCGCGTCACCTGGCCGATGACCCCGACATCGTCGACCACCGGAAGGCCGGGCTGGATGCCGTTATTGCCGCCTTTGTCTATGATGACCTTGCGGGAGAACGGATCGCGGCCGGAATAGAGGATCTCCGCGAGCGTTGACTTGCGGGGCAGCCGCTCGCGCGCCTCGACCAGGCGGCGCAGCTGGGTGTTCTCCGCGGCGAGCGCGTCCAGCGTGACCAGATCCTTCGCCGCCTGGAGCTGCTTTTCGCGCAACGCATCGTTCTCGCGCCGCAGCTGTACCTGGCTGGAGAAGAATTCGGCCACGCCCACCGCAAGCTGCACCGGCGCCATCGCGACGCGCTGCAGGGGATAGGCAAGCAGGGCAAGCGCGGCGCGCAGGGTTTCCGCGTAGCGGAAACGCGCATCGAGCACCATCAGCAACAGCGCGAGTATTACGAAGAACATCAGTCGAACCAGCGGGGCGGGACCGCGGTTGAAAAACGGTGGCGGCTGGTGTTCCATCTAGCGGTAAGGCGAAGCGGAGAGGCGCAGGGGGCGAGGCGTGAAAGCCCGCGACCACTGTGGTCGCGCCGTGCATCTCGCCTCACGCCGCGCGACCATCATTCGTTCGTGAAAATACTCCCCAGTTTTTCCATTTTCTCGAGCGCCTTGCCCGAGCCGCGCACCACGCAGGTGAGCGGGTCGTCGGCGACGATCACCGGCAGACCGGTTTCCTCCATGAGCAGGCGGTCGATGTCGCGCAGGAGCGCGCCGC
>Ga0315281_10004888_pt1 | contig 19321 bp, 21 predicted proteins | sample YL17G07_0_MG_FD_204540 | JGI IMG/M metagenome (GOLD analysis project Ga0315281, IMG submission 204540) | Sediment microbial communities from Yellowstone Lake, YNP, Wyoming, USA - YL17G07_0 | ecosystem: Environmental > Aquatic > Freshwater > Lake > Sediment | place: USA: Wyoming | collected... | reverse complement strand
CCCGCTGTCGGACGGCAACCAGGGAACGGCGCTCGACCCCTACTTCTCCGTGCTCGCGGGCGTCGTCTACCTCGGCCTCAACCTGCACGTCGAGTCGGTCAGGGTACTCAGCGCCTCCTTCACCACGTTCCCCATCGGGGGAGGCTGGCCGGTCGACCTGTGGATCCTGGCCCGGCAGCTGGTGGTGCTCACCCTGGATCTCGGCACGCGAATCGCCCTGCCGGTGACCCTGGCCCTGCTCCTCGTGGAGCTCTTCGTCGGCCTGACCGCCCGGGCGATCCCCCAGATCAACGTCTTCATCCTGGGCCTGCCGGCGAAGCTCCTCATCGGCTTCGGCCTGGTGGCCCTGGCCACCCCGGCGCTCGCCAATGGGGCCGGTCGCGCCTTCCGGACGATCTTCGACGCCGTCGCCGCCGGCGGGATCGTGAGTGCCCCCCGATGAGCGACCAGCGCACCGAGCAGCCCACGCAGCGCCGCCTGGACGAAGCCCGCCGGAAGGGCGAGAGCGTCGGCCGCAGCCACGAACTGACGATGGCCGTCACGCTGGGCATCATCGTCCTGGCGCTCCCGGCGCTCCTCATGTCGATGACCGAGAAGCTCGCCAGCCGCCTCGTGTCCACGATCGACCTGGTCGGAAGCGGACGCGCCACGACGGGCCGCATGCTGGCCGAGCTCGGCGACGGCATCGGCTCGGTCGCGTTCATCCTGATGCCGCTGATGATGGTCCTGATGGTCGCCGGCCTCGCCGCGAACCTCGCCGCCGGCGGGTTCACGATGTCCATGCACGCGATCAAGTTCAACCTGTCCAAGCTGAACCCGGTCAGCGGCATGGGTCGGCTGGTCGACAAGAAGGCCCTGATCCGGCTCGCGATCGCCCTCGGCAAGCTGATGCTCCTCCTGATGGTCGGCTGGAGCGTCCTCGGGTCCCGCCTTCCGGCCCTCGTCACCATGGGCATCACCGACGCGCCGACGTCGACGTCGATCGCGCTCGGCGCCCTCTCCACCCTGGGCATGTCGCTCACGCTGCTGCTCGGAGCGGTGGCCCTGACCGACTTCGTCATCCAGCGGCGCCAGGCCAGGAGTCGCCTGCGGATGACGCGGGATGAGGTCAAGCGCGAGAACAAGGACCAGGAAGGCGACCCGCTCATCCGCGGCCAGCGCCGACGTCGGGCCCGCCAGCTCGCCTTCGCCAGGATGATGGATGCCGTTCCGACCGCCGACGTCGTGGTCGTCAACCCGATCCGCCTGGCCGTCGCCCTGAAGTACGACTCGCTCACGATGCGCGCGCCACGCATCGTCGCCAAGGGCCAGCGCCTGATGGCGGCCCGCATCCGAGACACCGCCCGCGAGCACGGCGTCCCGATCATCGAGGACGTGCCCCTGGCTCGGGCGCTCTTCCCGCGCGCCATCGGGACCGAGGTCCCGCCCGACCTGTACCGGGCGGTCGCCCGGATCCTGATCATCGTCCACAAGGCGCGATTCGGTCGCCGCCAAGCGACGGTTGGAGGTGCCCTGTGAGCAGTCAGGCTGGAACCCGAACGATGGGCGCGGTGCCGGGCCTGCTGCGGCGGAGCGACACGCTCCTCGCGGTCGGCGTGGTGGCCATTGTCGGGATGATGATCATCCCGCTGCCGCCGGGCATCCTCGACATCCTGATCGTCCTGAACCTGTCACTCTCGCTCACCATCCTGCTCGTCTCGCTCAACGTGCGCGAGCCGCTGGCCTTCGGGTCGTTCCCGCCGCTCCTGCTCCTGGTGACGCTCTTCCGCCTGGGCCTGAACGTCTCGGCGGCCCGGCTGATTCTCCTCCAGGCCCATGCCGGCGACGTGATCAACGCCTTCGGCAACGTGGTCGTGGGCGGCAACACGGTGGTCGGGATCGTCGTGTTCCTGATCCTGGTTGTGATCCAGTTCGTGGTCATCACCAACGGCGCCGGACGCGTCAGCGAGGTCACGGCCCGCTTCACCCTCGACGCCATGCCCGGCAAGCAGATGAGCATCGACGCGGACCTCAATGCCGGTCTCATCACTCCGGAAGAGGCGCGGGCGCGCCGCCGCGCGGTCGAACGCGAAGCCGAGTTCTACGGATCGATGGACGGCGCCAGCAAGTTCGTCAAGGGAGACGCGATCGCCTCGATGGTGATCATCGTCGTCAACATCGTGGGCGGACTGACCATCGGCGTGCTCCAGCTCGGGTTCGACGTCGGCCAGGCCATCACGACGTACTCCGTTCTGACCGTCGGCGAGGGCCTGGTCAGCCAGATCGGGGCGCTCCTCGTCTCCGTGGCGACCGGCGTGCTGGTCACCCGGGGGAGCTCCGAGGAGGGTCTCGGAAGTGACCTGGCGACCTCGCTCCTCTCGTCGCCGCGGCTGTTCGTGGTCATCGGCGGGATCCTGGGCGCCATCGGACTGGTGCCGGGCTTCCCGACGCCGATCTTCCTGACCTCCGGGGTCATCGTGGGCAGCCTCGGCATCGTCCTCGGCGGCCGGGCCCCGCGAGCCATCCTCCAGGTCATCGATCCCGCGTCGGCGTCGGCTCCGGCCTCGACGCCGCTCGAGGCTCCCGCGGAGGCGCTCCGCCTCGAAGTGCTCGAGCTCGAGCTTGGCTACGCGCTCGTGGGGCTCGTCGACCAGGCCGGCGGGGGCGGTCTGGTGGAGCGCGTCGGCCTGATCCGTCGCCAGATCGGCGCGGACCTCGGACTCCTCGTGCCGACCGTCCGGATCCGCGATGACATCTCGCTCGAACCCGACGCCTACGTCATCCGCCTGCGCGGCTCGGAGATCGCCCGGGGCCGGATCGATCCCTCCCGCCTGATGGCGATGGACCCCGCCGGCGGCGAGCTCGCCGTGGACGGCGTCCCGACCACCGAGCCGGTCTACGGCTTCCCCGCCGTCTGGATCACCCAGGCCGACCGCGATCGGGCCGAATCCCTCGGCTACACGGTCATCGACCCCGCGTCGGTCCTGGCGACGCACCTCTCGGAGACGATCCGCCGCCACGCCTACGAGATCCTGGGGCGTCACGAGACGAACCAGCTCCTCGAGCGCCTCAAGGTGGAGCAGCCCAGCCTCGTCGAGGAGCTCGTGCCCAACCTCGTCACCGTGGGCGACATCCAGAAGGTCCTGCAGGGCCTGCTCCGCGAGCGCGTGCCGATCCGCGACCTGGCGACCATCGGGGAGACGATCGCCAGCGCCGCCCGATCCAGCAAGGAGCCGTTCGTCCTCACCGAGGCGGTTCGCCACGCCCTTGCGCGCACCCTGTCGATGCGCCACCGGTCAGCGGACGGGATCCTGCATGCCGTGGCGCTGGCGCCCGCCCTCGACTCGCGTCTCGGCCAGTCCCTGGTCATCCAGCCCGGCTACATCGGCCTGGACCTCGACGGCGCCGAGGCCCGCCGCCTCCTCGACGCGGTCGAACGGGCGAGCCAGAACCTGACCGAGCAGGGCTTCGCCCACGTGCTCCTGTGCACCAGCCGCATCCGGCTCGCCGTGCGCAGCCTGACCGAGCGGCGGATGCCGCAGCTCACCGTCCTGTCCTACGAGGAGATCGTCCCCAGCGTGTCGGTCAACGTGCATTCGCAAGTGGAGCTGTAGTCGATGGACGTCCTGGTTGCAGCCTGGTCCGCCCGGCTTGCCCTTGTCGCGGCGCTCGCCGTCGGCGCGCTGTCGGTCTCGGCCGGCGTGAGCCCGCTCGATGCCGTCACCCGCGCCGCCGCCGCGGCGTTCGTGTTCACCCTTGCCGGGCGTGTCCTCATGTCGCGGCTCGAAACTCCCGACCAGCGCGTCCGCCGCCTCCGGGCGAGGCGAGCGGTGTTGAAGCAGGCGGCCGATGAGCGGACCGCCAGAACGAGGGCCGCATGATGCTCCAGCAATCAGCACTCCGGTCGCGCCCCGAGCCGGCGCCCGCCATGAGCCTTGTGGGCGACGATCCGGGCCTCAGTCGCGACCAGCTCGTCGAGCGCTACTCGTACCTGATCAAGTTCGTCGTCGGACGCCTCGGGGTCTCGGTGTCTGGAGTCTTCGATCACGAGGACGCCATGCAGGCAGGGGCGATCGGGCTGCTGCAGGCGATCGACGCCTACCGACCCGGCATGGGCGCCTCCTTCGCCTCATACGCGATCACCCGCATCCGCGGCGCCATCCTCGACGCGGTCCGATCCCTCGACACCGTCGGCCGCGCCGGACGCGAGGCGGGACGGGCCATCGCCGAGGCGATCCGCGAGCTGACGGCGAGTCTCGGTCGACCGCCGGTCGAGGCCGAGGTCGCCAGCCACCTGGGCTGCTCGGTCGAGCGCTACCGGGAGCGGCTCCAGGGTGCGTCGGTGGTCACCATCTCGCTGACCGAGCTCGACCGGCACGATGACGACGAGGCCGGCGCCTTCGACGAGGTGACACCAGATCCGACGGCCGTCGACCCGGCCGGAGAGGCCGTCCGCCTCGGCGTCCTCGAGTCGCTCACGGGGGCGATCGGGACGCTGCCGCAGCGCCAGCAGCTCATCCTCTCCCTCTACTACCGGGAGGAGCTGACCTACAGGGAGATCGCCGAGGTGCTCGGCGTTACGGAGTCGCGCATCTGCCAGATCCACACGGAGGCCGTGCTCAGTCTGCGCGGCCGGATGCTCGAGCCGGGTGAAGTCGCCCGCATCTCCAGCCGGAGGGCACGTCGATGATCCGCGGCTTCTACACCTCGCTCTCAGGGATCGTCGCGGCGATGGACCGCCAATCCGTGGTCGCCGAGAATATCGCCAACGTGAGCACGACGGGCTTCCGCCAGTCACGAACGAGCTTCGCCGACATCGGCATGGAGCTCGGCTCGTCGCTCGGCGGATCGCTGGGCTACCTCGGCACCGGCGCCGTGCTCGGGGCGGTCTCCATCGATCGCACCCAGGGCCCCATCCAGGAGACCGGCCTCCAGACCGACCTCGCCCTCGAGGGCGACGGCCTCTTCACCGTCCAGACGCCGGACGGCGTCGCGTACACGCGGGCCGGAACCTTCATCCAGGCCGCCGATGGCACATTGACGACGGAGCAGGGCTATCCGGTCCTCGACACCGCGGGCCAGCCGATCGTGACGGCGGGACCGCCCGTGATCGCGCCGGATGGCTCGGTCGCGGGCACGACGCAGCGCCTGGGAATCATCGCCTGGCCGGACGTGCAGCCGGTCCGGCTGGGACAGAGCCTGCTCGCGGTCGAGGGACCGGTGGTGCCGGCTGCCGGGACGGTCCGCCAGGGCGCGCTCGAGGGGAGCAACGTGGACATGAGCGCCGCGATGACCGAGCTCGTCGCGCTGCAGCGCCACTTCGCATTCTCGTCACGGGCCCTCTCGCTCGAGGACCAGACCGTCGGTGACGCTGTACAGATCGGACGGCTCAAGTGATGATGAGCCGCCCCCGCCTCAACCTGCCGACCCTTGCCTCCGACTCTCCAGATAACCGATGGAGGACCCCATGAAGATCCAGGACACGTCAGCCCAGCCGCTTGCCGGCGTGGGACGCACCACCACGCCCGAATCCAGCCCCGGCGCCAGGGCCGGCGTGGCCGGATCGACGGCCGGAGTCACCCAGCCTGCGGCGACAGTCGAGCTGTCGTCCCGAGCCCGCGAGCTGCACCGGGCGCTCCAGATCGCCAACGAGGCGCCGGATGTCCGGCCCGATGTCGTCAAGGACGTCCGGGCGCGGATCTCCAGCGGCACCTACGAACTTGACCCCGCGGCGACCGCGCGGCGCATGATCGACCGGCGAGCCTGATGCCGGTCCCCGCGCCTCGCCGGCCATCTGGTCCCGCCGGCTACGCTGCCCTCCTGCGCGAGCTCCTTGGCGCCACGGATGCGGTCGCCACGGCCGTGGAAGCGCATGACCGCCTCGCCCTGGAGACGGCCAACGCGCGGGCCGAGCAGCTCTGCGACGAGGTCGGCCACCTCGTGGCCAACCTCGACCCGGACGCGACGAGGAGCCTCGCCGACCCCCGCTTCGGCCTGGCGCAGCTGATCGGGAGTCTCCGGGCCTCGGGCCGACGCAACGCGCTCCTGATCGAACGGACCTGGGCCCTGGACGCGGCGACCACCCGGCTCCTGGCGAGCCTCGCCATCAGCGGCACCGCCCCGTCCTCCCCGTACGCCGTCGCTCCCACGGCAACCGCCGTCGAGCGGCGGGCCTGAGCAGCACCCATGAGCGGCGGCTGGCTTGGCCTGAACACGGCGCTGCGCGGCCTGGTGGCCAGCCAGACCATGCTGGAGACGGCCGCCCACAACACCTCCAACGCGAACACGCCCGGCTTCTCCCGGCAGCGGGCGAGCCTCGTCGCCAGCGATCCCTATTCGTACCCCACGTTCAACCGGAGCGGCCTCGCCGGCCAGGTCGGCACGGGCGTCACGGTCTCCACCATCACCCGCGTCCGCGACGCCTTCATCGACCTCCAGCTCCGCGGCCAGGTTTCGCTCGAGGGCGACTGGACGGCCCGCAGGGACGAGCTGGCGAAGGTCGAGGCGGTCATGGCGGAGCCCAGCGCGTCCGGCCTGGGTTCGGTGCTGGCGAAGTTCTGGGGATCGTGGCAGGACGTGGCCGCCGACCCGACCAATAGCGCCACCCGCGCCTCTCTCGTCGAGCAGGCATCCACGCTGGCCGCCCGCTTCAACAGCACGGCCAACCAGCTCAAGACGCTCGCCCAGGGGATCGACGTCCAGGTCCGCCAGGACGTGGCGACCATCAACGACCTGGCCGGGCGGCTCGCGGCGCTCAACACGCAGATCCAGGCCGTCCAGGTCAGCGGCGACCACCCGAACGACCTCCAGGACCAGCGAGACGTCCTGCTGGACCAGCTCGCGGCCATCGTCCCGGTGACGCTCCACGGGGAGAACGACGGGACCGTGACGGTGCTCCTCGGCGGGACCGACCTCGTGAGCAGCGGCCGCTCCCGTACCCTCACGACGGTCATCGACAACGCCGGCAAGGTCATGCCCGAATGGTCCGACGGAGGGACCCTGCTGCTGTCCGGCGGGAGGCTCGCTGCACTCATCGACATCCGCGACGTCAAGCTCGCGGGCTACGAGGCCAGCCTGGACACGCTGGCCACCGGCATTGCCGATGCTGTCAATGTGGTCCACGTGACGGGCGTCGATGCCGCCGGCAACCCCGGCCTCGCCTTCTTCACCTACACGAGCGGGAGCGCCGCCGCCACCCTGGCCGTGAACCCCGCGATCGCCGCCAATGCCTCCCTCGTCGCCGCCGCCAGCGCCCCGAACCAGCCCGGCGACGGGTCGATCGCCGGCGCGATCGCCGACCTCAGCGACAGCCGGGCTTTCAACGCGTCCACCCAGACCGCCTCGGACTTCTACGGGTCGCTCATCGGCCAGATCGGCACGGACGCACGTCAGGCGACCGAGATGGCCAGCAACCAGGGCCTGGTGACGGGCGCCCTCAAGCAGCGGCGTGACTCAACCAGCGGTGTCTCCCTGGACGAGGAGGCCGCCGACATGGTCCGTTTCCAGCACTCCTACGCGGCCGCCGCCCGCGTCATCACGACGATCGACCAGATGCTCGACACGCTCATCAACCGCACCGGCCTGGTCGGGCGGTAGGAGACCAGCCCATGCGGATCACCGACGGCATGCTGCACGACCAGGCGCTCGCCGGCCTGCAGACCAACATCGAGGCGCTCTCCCGGATCCAGGAGCAGGTCTCGACATCGAAGCGGCTCGTCCGGCCATCCGACAATCCGGCCGACGTCCAGAGCGCCCTCAAAGCGCGCGATGGGATCGCCGCCCTGGAACAGCACGTCCGCAACGTCTCCACCGCCCAGCGGTCCGTCGAAGCGGCCGACACCGAGCTCGGCGCGGCGGGCGAGATCGTCCAGCGTGCCCGCGAGCTGGCGATCCAGGGCGCCAACGACACCCTCTCGCCCACCGACCGGGCCTCAATGGCCGCCGAGGTCGAGCAGCTCGCCCGGCAGCTGGTCGCCCACGCCGGGGCAAAGGTGGGGGACCAGTACCTGTTCAGCGGCTTCAAGACGGACACCGCACCCTACACGGAGGCGGCACCTGGCAGCGCCGCGGTGAGCGCGTATGCCGGCGACAACGGGGCAATCGTGGCCCGCATCGCCCCCGGCTCGTCGATGACCGTGAACGTCACCGCCGACACGGTGTTCGGGCCGGCCCTGGCGGCCCTGGCCCAGATGCACCAGGAGCTGGTCGCGGGGACCACGGTGAGCGGGGGCACCATCGCCCTCATCGACAGCGGCCAGGCCGCCGTGCTCTCGGGCCGGGCCCAGATCGGAGCGCGGGCGAATCGTCTCGCCGAGACGCAGCTCACCCTGGAGGGCACCATCCTCACCGCGCGCCAGCTCATCTCCAACATCGAGGACGTGGACATGGCCGCGGCGATCACGGAGCTCAACGAGCGCGAAGCTGTCTACCAGGCGGCCCTGGCCGTGAACGCCCGGATCATCCAGCCCAGTCTGATCGACCACCTGCGCTGATGACCTCCCGGAGACCCCTGCGATGATCGACCAGCTCTCGTTCCCGGACGGCCTCGTGGGGCTTCCGGATCTCGTCCGGTTCGAGCGATCGCCGCTCGAGGGGACGGTCTTCGTCGAGCTCAGCTCCCTGGATGACCCGGGCTTCCGCGTCGTGGCGGCCGCCGCCGACGAGGTGCGGCCGGGCATGTCGGGCGAACTCGCCGGGCGCGGCCTGACCGCCGAGGGCGCAGAGGTGCTGGTCCTGCTCGCCGTCCACGGCGACCCGCCCGCCGTCACGGCGAACCTCGCCGGCCCGCTCGTGATCGAGGATGGGCTCGGTCGCCAGCTCGTCCTCGAGGACCCCACGTTCCCGCTCCGCGCGCTCCTCACCCCGGCCGAGTGACGAGATGCTCGTCCTCACCCGGCGCGCCGGACAGGCGCTTCGGATCGGCGGATCGATCGAGGTGCGCGTCGTCCGCATCGAGGGGGACCGCGTCGTCCTGGGCGTGGTCGCGCCCCGAGAGATTTCCGTCGTTCGCGACGAGCTGATCGCCGAAGTCGCCGCTGAGACGCGCACCGCCGGGGACGCCGCCGGCCTCGTTCGCGACGCCCTCCGCCGCCGGGCCTGACCCGGCGACCAGGCCCGCCTCACTGCGCGGGAACCCCGCCTGACGGCGCTCACCCGGGGCCCTGCAAGGCCCCCATCGGGACAGCCCGGCACCATTCCACCGGGCACCCCTCAAGTCCGACCCTGGTCCGTCCGACACCACCTCCGTCGGGCAGATGCTCCGACGGCGGCAAGGACGCCGCCTCGCGATCCTAGGCTTGGAGGCCTGATCAACAATGGGTGTGCGGGTCAACACCAACATCGAGGCGATGAACGCCCAGCGCAACCTGGGTATCACCGCACTGGCGTTCGGGAAGAGCGTCGAGAAGCTGTCGAGCGGCCTGCGGATCAACCGCGCAGCCGACGACTCAGCCGGACTGGCCATCAGCGAGAAGCTGCGGGCGCAGGTGCGGGGCCTCAACCAGGCCCAGCGCAATGCGCAGGACGGCATCTCGATGATCCAGACCGCAGAAGGCGCGCTGAACGAAGTCCACTCCATGCTCCAGCGCATGCGTGAGCTGTCCGTCCAGGCAGCGAACAGCACGCTGAGCCAGTCAGACGCTCGGTCCATCGGTACCGAGATGACGGCCCTCCGCGACGAGATCGACCGCGTCGGCAACTCGGCCAAGTTCAACGGCCAGCAGATCCTGACCGGCGCCCTGACCGTCAGCCAGTCCGCTGGCACGGCCATCGTCGGCCTCGCCCTCAACACCACGGCGACCGCCTCGATCAGCAAGGTGGACGTCACGGGCGCCAAGGCGAGCACGACCTACACGCTGACCTCGCAGGCCGGCGGCAAGGTCACCCTGACCGACAACGCGGCCAGCCCCAACAGCCAGCAGATCACCCTCGACGCCACGATCGGTGCCGACGGGACCCTCACCGCGAGCTTCGGCACCCTCGGCGTGACCATCACGATCGTCGGCGCCAGCGCCAAGACGGCGGCCGACCTGGCCACGGACCTGGCGAGCAAGACGATCACCACCGGTGCGGGCACGGCCGCGAACTTCCAGATCGGCGCCGACTCGGGTGACGCCCTCAGCGTGACCTTCGCCGACGCGCGAACCTCCAACACGACCGGCTACAGCACGCTCTCCGCGAACGTCGACACCTTCGCCGCTGCGACGGGTGCAGGCATCATCACGGCGGCCCACACCCTCACCGACACGCTCGACGTGGCCCTGGCGTTCGTCAGCACCACCCGCGGCAACTTCGGTGCGGTCCAGAACCGCCTCGAGCACACCGTCGCCAGCCTCGGAGTCGCCTCCGAGAACCTGGCAGCGTCCGAGTCGCGCATCCGCGACCTCGACGTGGCAAGCGAGATGGTCCAGTTCACCCGCTCGCAGATCCTCCAGCAGGCTGGCACGGCGATCCTCGCCCAGGCCAACCAGGCCCCGAACTCGATCCTGTCGCTGCTGCGATAGGCCTCGGGCCCGGAGTAACGATCAGGGGCCGGCGTTCCGGCGCCGGCCCCTGATCCCCTTCATCCAGCACCGACCCAGAGCGAGACTCACCGATGCTCAGCGTCGCCGACACCTACCGAACCACCCAGGTCGCCACCACCAGCCCTGCCGGCCAGGTCGTCCTCCTCTACGAAGGCGCGATCCGCCACGCGGCACGCCACCTGGCCGCCCTGGAGCGCGCCGACATCGACGCGGCCCACCACGCCTCGCTCCGGGCACAGGCCATCGTGACCGCCCTCCGGGAGGTGCTCGACCTCTCCACCGGTCCGATCGCCGAGCAGCTCGACCTCCTCTACGACTTCATCCTCGACCGCCTCGTCGACGGCAACGTCAGGAAGACGCCGAAGCCGACCGAAGAGGCGATCGGTCTCCTGCGGGAGCTCCTCGAGGCCTGGCGGACGATCGCCGGCCTGCCGACCCCGTCTCTCGCGGCGGTACCGCCAGCGCCCACATCGTCGCCCTCGATGTCGACCTCCTCGCGTGCGCCCGGCGCCCTCGCGATCGCGGGGATCCAGCGATGATCCCGATGCTCGACGCCCGCTCCCCGGGGCGCAGCCCGCAGCCCGATCGGCCAATCCGCCGGCTCGACGCCCACGCGGGGCCCGCTGTCCTGAACCGGGCCGATCGCCGCCGGCTGAGCCCGGTCCTGGAGATCCTGGCCACGGACGACATCCTGGCCATCTCGATCCTCGCCAAGCTGGACTGGCTTGGCGGCCCCTTCGGCCCGGCAGGTTCGGCGCGCTCGTCGGCCGGGGGCGCTCAAGGTGGAGGCCGTGGCAGCCGACACCTCCGCTGAGGAGCGCCACCCGGCGTCCGCCACCCGCAGCGGGGCTCGAGAGACAGCGACATGGTGACCAGCATTTCGGGCACGACGACCACCACGACATCCAGTTCCGGCGCCAACGCGCCGACGGTCCAGTTCGGTGGCGTGGCCAGCGGGCTGGACACGAAGGGCATCATCACCGCGCTCATGGCGGCCCACCAGGCCCCCCTCCTTCGGCTCCAGCAGAAGGAGGCCGCGGTCACCGCCCGCAAAGCCGCCTATCAGACGCTCGGGACGTCGCTGACGGACCTTCTGACGAAGATTCAGGCATTCACCGTCTCCGGCTCCGGCAACCTTCGCTCGGCAGTCTTCGCCGATTCGACCAGGCTGACTGCGGCGGCCGGCACCGGCGCAGTGCCCGGACAGTACCGGGTGAGCGTCGACCAGCTCGCCACGGCCACAGCAGCAACCTCCACCGCGGCTATCGGGACCGCCGTGACGGCTGGCACGGCTGCGGGCGTCATGTCGTCACTCCCCCTGCCCGGTACGGTGAAGGCGGGCACGGCCGGTGTCGTGGTGGACGGGCAGGTCATCTCCGTGGCCATCGGCGATCCGGCAACTACCTCGCTCAACACCGCCCTCGGCGCCCTGGCGAGCGCGATCCAGACGCGGGTCCAGCTGACTGACGCGACGGCCACGGTCACGGGTTCAGTCGTCGGCAACAAGGCCGTCTTCACCATCGCCGGCGCCGCCTCCAACCACAGCCTCCTGGTGGGTGTCGCGTCCGACACGAGCAACCTCACCTCACTCGTGGGGCTCTCGGGTTCGTCCACCTCGACGTTCGGTCTGGGTACGACCACCGTGACGGGGACGGCCCTGCTGGGTGTCGTCCAGGCGACACCCAAGCTCGACTCGGCCGGGTTGACCGGGTTGACGTCGACTGCGGCCGGCGTCCTGACGATCAACGGGACGACGATCGCCTACGACACGACAGTGGACAGTCTGTCCGACGTCCTCTCGCGTATCACCAACTCCGGCGCTGGCGTGACCGCCTCCATCGACCGCCAGAACGACCGCGTGATCCTGACCCGCAAGTCGGCCGGGCCGGCCGCGCTGGACATCCAGGACACGTCGGGCACCCTTGGTGCGGCGCTCAAGCTCGCGCCTGGCACGACCAGCGCGCAGTCGATCGGCCTCAGCTCGATCGTGACCGTTGACGGTCGCAGCGTGGTCTCCGACACGAACGCCGTGACCAGCGCCATCACGGGCGTGACCCTCACCCTGCTCGACAAGAGCACGGCCGCCGCGACCCTCACCGTCGGTGTCGACACCGCCGGGATCAAGACGGCCCTCGAGGCGATCGCGACGAGCTACAACTCGCTGGCGGACACGATGGACACCCTGGCCAACCACACCATCGGCTCGCCGGCGGGGCCGCTCGAGAACGACGCGACCATCCGCGGGCTGGCCATCAGCCTCCGCAGCATGCTGATGACCCCCGCCGCCGCGTTCACCGGCTCGATCCAGTCGCTGGCGGACCTGGGCCTTTCGTCAGGGCCCGTCAACTCCAAGGTCGGGTCGACCAGCCGCCTGATGGTGGATTCGGCGAAGCTGAGTGCTGCGCTGGCGACCGATTCGTCGACCGCCGGCAGCCTCCTCGGAGGCTCCACCGGCGTCCTCGCCCCCATCGACACCTGGCTCAAGGCGTTCACCCGCACGGGCGGGACCATCCGGGCCAGCCAGGAAGGGGCCGACGCGCAGATCCAGGCGCTGACCTCGGCTCAGACACAGATGCAGGCTCGCATCGACGCCTACCAGGCAACGCTCGAGGCCAAGTTCGCGGCCCTGGAGGCCACGCTGGCCCGCTCCCAGACCGTCGCAGCTTCCGTCAGCGCGTACGCGGCCAAGCTGTCCAGCGGGTAGGGTCCGGGGTCCTCAGTCGCCCTCTGGTCCAGGACCCGGCGAATCGCGACGGTCCCGGCGCACCGGGGGGAAAGCGCACGGCCGGCCGTCCATCAGACGGGGACGTGCTCGCGCGGTCGCGGCCTGCGGCGCGCGGGCCGACCCGTGGGGGCGTCACGCGAGCGAGAAGGGGATCAGCCCGCCGAGGAGGTGGCCGTCGGACCGGCGGTGGAGCCGGCCAGCTGGCTCCGGACGGCCTCCAGGAGCGTCTGCATCCGGAACGGCTTGCCAAGGAAGAGGTTGCCCCCCACCACCTCGACGGCCGTCGCGTCCGGCAGGTGGGCGGTCAGGAAGACGATGCGCATCCCTGCCAGCTCCTCCTCGGAGCGCAGCTCGTAGGCCAGCTGGTAGCCGTCCGTGTCGGGCAGGCCGACATCGAGGATCGCCAGGTCGGGGTGGTGGATGCGGGCCAGCTCAAGCCCGGCCCCTCCGGTCGCGGCGGTCACGACCTCGCAGCGGATGCCGCGGAGCATCGCCTGGACGGCCAGGCGGACGTAGTCGTCGTCGTCCACGACGAGCACGACGGGCAGCCGATTCATCGAGGCACTTGTGCGGCGACGGCGGGCAGAGCGAACCGGAGTGCTTGCATCGAGCGCAGGATAGCGGTATCCGGCAGTGTTGACCAGCACCAACCCGCGCCGCGCCACGAGGGTCATCCCGGTCGCTGGTAGAAGCCCGGCCTCAGCGGGACGAGACCGGCGCCCCGGGCGTCGAGGATGGACTCCGTCGCCCCGATGAAGAGGATCCCTCCTGGTCGGAGCGCCGCCGCGAACCCGCGGTAGAGGCGCAACTTCGCCTCATCGGTGAAGTAGATCACCACATTCCTGCAGGCGATCAGGTCGAAGCCGTTGCGCATGGGATCGCGCAGCAGGTCGTGCCGGGCGAAGGTGACAAGCCCACGGATCTCGGGGCGGACTTCGTAGCCGGTAGGCGTGGGGGTGAAGAAGCGGGCACGTCGCGCCGGCGAGACCCCCACCATCTGGTTGCGGATGTACTGGCCCGCCCGGGCGACCGCCAGGATCGTCTCGTCGAGATCGGTGGCGTGGATCTGGATGCGCGCGGCGGGCGCTGCCTCACGCGCCATGATCGCGATGGAGTACGGTTCGTAGCCCGCCGAGCAGCCCGCGCTCCACACCTTCGTGAGCGGCTGGGACTGGACCACGGGGCCCAGGTAGTCACGCCGCAGCATCTCGAACGCGTCGGCATTGCGGAAGAACTCGCTGACGTTGATCGTCAGCATGTCCATCAGGGCCTGGCGCAGCTGGCGGTCCACGCGGGCTTTCGCCATCAGTTCATCCGGGCCGGCGAGGCCCTTGGCCGAGGCGAAGCCGAGGACGCGCCGCCAGACCTGGGCCGGGCGGTACATCGACAGGTCGATCCCGAGCAGGGAACGGGCCTCGCGCGAAAGCTTCGCGTAACCGGCCGGATCGAGGGTGACACCCACCATCGGGGCGGGATCGGCCTGGAGCGGGAGACGTGATTCGGACATGCCCAGAGACTAATCGTGCCCGCCTCGGGCGAGGATCGGGGATCACCCCGAGAACGGTCTCGAGCCGACGCGCAACCACACCTGACAGCTCAAGTCCGACCCGATTCCGGCCGATTCATCTGACATGACGCTGAACGCCATTCTTCGGGCGCCGATCGCCCCCCGCGCCCCGGCACCAGTGTCCGGCTATCAGCCTGTCTCCGTCGAGATCCTCGGCGCCGTCGGCGTGCTCCCGTGTGACGTGTTCCTTGTGCACGGCGGCCGCGCGGTCCTCTATGCGGCCCGGGGCTCCGACGCGCTGGACGTGCTCCAGCGAGCGGACGCGGGCGTTGCGCTGTGCATCCACGGCGAGGACAGCGAGCTCCTCCGGCGCGGCCTCTCAAAGGCCGTGTCCAGGATCCTTGCCGACCAGAGCCTCCCGCCCGTGGAGCGCAGCCGTCGCGCGTACGGCGTCATGACCTACGTCATGGGGCCGATCCTTTCCCACGAGAGCCAGGTCGATCGCGGCGGACTGGACGACGCCAGCGTCGCCGTCGATGCGCTGATGGGTGGCCTGACCACGGGCAATGACCTGGTCTGGTCGATGGTTTCGACGATGAACCGGCACCTCTCCACCCACACCCATGCCATCAACACGGCCGTCTACGCGGTGCTGGCCGCCCAGGCCCTGGGTTACGGGCCGGACGAGATCCGCGACATCGGCCGCGGCGCGCTGCTCCACGATATCGGCAAGAACCGCGTCCCCCCGGCGATCCTGGACAAGCCGGGTCCCCTGGACGAGGCAGAATGGGTGACGGTCCGGAGCCACCCCCAGATCGGCTTCGACATCGTCGTGCGGGCGATGGGGGCCGAACCGAGCTACGCGAAGATCATCGCCGAGCACCACGAGCGAGCCGATGGCTCGGGCTACCCCCACAAGCGCCTGGGCAAGGAGGTGGGCAAGCCCAGCCGCCTCGTGGCAATCGTCGACGCCTACGACGCCCTGACCTCGGCCCGCTCCTACAAGGGCGCCATGTCGTCCTACGGAGCCCTATGGACGATGCGCTTCCAGATGCGCGGCCAGTTCGACGCACGCCTTCTCAGCGCGTTCGTCGGTGTCCTGGGCGGCTGGGAGAAGTTGAAGAAGGCGGACCTGAGGAACCTGGAGCTTCCACCCCCCGAGGCCTGACGGCTGGAGGCCCGTACGCGGCGAGGGGTCAGGCGGCGTTTGCGGCTGCCGCCCCCAGGTGTCGTTCGAGCACGGCGGCGATGTCCACGACGAGGGCGACCCTGCCGTCAGCCATGATCGTCGCGCCGGCCACCCCGTGGAGCGCGCCGGCGAACTGGCCCATCGTCTTGAGGACGATCTCCTGCTGGCCGACGAACCCATCGACGACCAGCGCCAGCTCACGGTCGCGCGAGCGGACCACGACCAGGCTGATCATGGCGTGCGACCCCGCCTGGAGGGCCCGCGGCGGGTCGCCCAGGGCATTGTCGAGGACCTCGACCGGGACGACGCGCCCGCGGAGGGTGATCACGTAGCGACCGCGGATCGTGGTGATCGCCTGGCGCTCGAGGCGCAGTGTCTCGACGACGCCCGTGAGCGGCAGCGCGCAGACACGCTCGCCCGAGCGGACCAGGAGCGCCCCCACGATGGCCAGCGTCAGCGGCAGGGACAGGTCGAAGCGCGAACCCTTGCCCAGGACGCTGCTGATCGAGACCCGTCCGCCAAGCTTCTCGATGTTGGTCCGGACGACGTCCATCCCGACCCCCCGCCCGGAGACGTCCGTGACCCGGGCGGCCGTTGAGAAGCCGGGAGCAAAGATGAGCTTCAGCGCCTCTTCGTCGGTCAGGGCGGCGGCCGCCTCGGCCGACAGCAGGCCCTTCCGCACGGCCGATTCCCGCAGGAGCCGGGGATCCATGCCCCGACCGTCATCCTGGACGGTGATGATGATCTGGCCGTCGGCGTGGCGAGCGACCAGCCGGACGTGGCCTTCCCGTGACTTCCCGGCGACGATCCGCTCCTCGGGCATCTCGATCCCGTGGTCGAGCGCGTTGCGCACCAGGTGGCCCAGCGGATCCCCGACCTCTTCCAGCACGGACCGGTCCAGCTCCGTCTCCTTGCCTTCGATATCCAGCACGATCTCCTTGCCCAGGCGCCCGCCGATGTCGCGGACCACCCGGGGGAAGCGGTTGAAGATGCTCTCGATGGGGAGCATGCGGAGCCCGGTGACCTGGTCCTGGAGCTGGCTGGCGATCCGGGAGAACTGCTGCGAGCCCTCATCGGCATCACGGGCCAGGGGGTCGTCGCCGAGGCGCATCAGGAGTTCGTGGGCGTGGCGTGACAGCCGGGTCTTCTGGACGACGAGCTCGCCGACCAGGTTCATCAGCTCATCGAGGCGGCTGACGTCGATGCGGATCGTCTGCTGGGCGGACTTGAGCCGCTCGCCGGCCAGGCCTCGGTCGTCTCCGATGCCGCGCGCCTCGGGACCAAGGTCGATCTGGCGCCGCTCGGCGCCGGCCTGCAGCGACGTGGCATCGGGGGCCGCGACCGGCTCGACCGCCAGGACCTCCTCGACGGCCCGAAGGTTCGCCAGCAGGTCGTCCAGTTCGTCTGCCCGGCCACGGACGAGCATCGTCAGCTCGGTGCCCTGCAAGCCGTCCTCGATCTCGCTGCGGGCCGGGATGCTGCTGACCAGTCGACCGCTCGCGTCTGCCTCGACGAGGAGCTGGAAGAGGCGGACCCCGAGCCACTCGGACTCGGGTCGGATGGCGCAGCGGATCGCGGTGTGTGGGCCCTCGCCGGGCGCGCCGCTGAACAGCCGGGCCGCGTCGGGATGCAGTTCGGTGGGCGATGTGGCCTCGCCGGACCCGCCGGACCCGCCGGACCCGCCGGAGTCGGCGCGGCTCGCACGCCGGTCGCCGTGCCCGGAGGCGGCCATCGCTGCCTCGAATGCGGCCCGCAGGCGCTGTGTCGACGACTCGGCCTCGGTCGTCTCGATCTCCCGGGTGGTCACCTCTTCGACCAGGTCCCGGAGGACGTCGACGGTGGCCAGCAGCAGGTCGGCGAACGGTCGGAGGTCGCTCAGCCGGCCGTCACGGAAGGCGCCGAAGATGTCCTCCATGGCATGCGTGAGCGCAGCCATCCGGGCGTGGTGGATCGTGGCAGCCGATCCCTTCAGAGTGTGCGCGGCGCGGAAGACCTCGTTGATGACGGTCGCGTCCGTGACGTCGCGCTCCAGGGTGAGCAGGCCGCCCTCGATCTTCTCGATCTGCTCGAGCGCCTCGTCCGTGTAGAGGCGATCGTCGCCAGGCTGCAGATCGAACTCGAGCGACATCAGGCAGACTCGCGAAGGGCAACGTGGAGCCGGATCTGGCCGGCGGCGGTGGTCAGCGGTACGACGAGGCGCTGGATGTCGCTGGAGAGGCGGGCGCCGGCGCCCAGCAGGAGCAGCGGCGGCGTGAGGTCGGTCTTGTGGCCCAGGTCGGCGAGCGTCGCTCCGGCAGACCCCGCGACGACGTTGGCCAGTTCGGCGATGCCGCTCTGGGCGAGATCATCGAACACGGCCATCTTCTGCCCCAGGATCAGGGAGACGATGCCGAGCGCCGTCGTCTCCGACATCGAGAGATACACGGAGCCGGAGAACGAGCCGGAGATCCCGACGACGGCCGTGATCTCCTCGCTCGTGTAGGGGTTGGCCTCCAGTTCGAGGCCGTCACGGCTGACGGGCTGGCCCAGCTCCTTGGTCAGGACGTTCGCCGCCGCCGTGATGTACTTGTTGATGATCGTGACCTTGGCCGGACCGCCCATCGCCCTATGCCGCCACGTCGGCAAGGGCCGCCGCGTCGTCGTGGCCGAAGAGGCCATCGAGGCTCAGCAGGATGATCAGCCGCTCACCGAGCTTGGCGATCCCGCGCAGGTACTCGTGGTCGGCGTTGGCGGCCACCTCGGGTGTCGGCTCGATCGATTCGGTGGGCACCATGAGGACCTCGGACACGCCGTCGACGACGAGGCCGACCCGCGTCCCCCCGGCGTCGGCGACGACGATCCGGCTGGCCTTGGTGAGGTCACCCTCGTGCATCCCGAAGCGGTCCCGAAGATCCACCACCGGGATGATCCGGCCACGCAGGTTGATGACCCCTTCCACGAAGGCGGGAGCCTGGGGGACAGCGGTGATGGGCTGGTGGCGGATGATCTCGTACACCGTGGCGATGTCGAGCCCGTAGCGCTCGTCACCGAGCTCGAAGACGACGATCTGGATCTCGGCGGCCCGGCCCGCGGCCGAAACCTGAGCGGATGTGGCTGCGGTGGCCATGGGGGCTGCTCCTTCGTGCCTGTGTCCGACAGAGGGGGGGATGGGCGACGGCCGCTGGAGGGGGGATGCGACCGTCGCCCGGGGGGATGCGGGGTGCTGGGGCTAGGCAGCCGCCTTCTTCCAGTCGGCAGAGCGCCGGCGCTGGACGACGGATGCCTTGCCCTTGGCGGTGGTGGTACCACCGTCGTCGAGGGTGAAGCGGGCGACGAGCTCATCGAGCGTCGCGGCCATCTCGGCCAGCGTGCTCGCGGAGGCCACGACCTCTTCGGCCTGGGCGCTCATCTCCTCGGTC
>Ga0315281_10004887_pt1 | contig 19322 bp, 15 predicted proteins | sample YL17G07_0_MG_FD_204540 | JGI IMG/M metagenome (GOLD analysis project Ga0315281, IMG submission 204540) | Sediment microbial communities from Yellowstone Lake, YNP, Wyoming, USA - YL17G07_0 | ecosystem: Environmental > Aquatic > Freshwater > Lake > Sediment | place: USA: Wyoming | collected... | reverse complement strand
CGTCCAAGCTTTCGCCGACGCCGATGAAGCGCACCGGCACCGGCCGCGTCTTGGCGATGGCGGCGATGACGCCGCCCTTGGCGGTTCCGTCCAGCTTGGTCAGGACCAGTCCGGTCAGTTGCAGGGCGTCGTCGAATACCTTGACCTGGTTGATGGCGTTTTGGCCGGTGTTGGCGTCCAGCACCAGCATCACCTCGTGGGGGGCGCCGGGGGCGGCCTTGTCGATGACGCGCTTGACCTTCCTGATTTCCTCCATCAGATGCAGCTGCGTCGGCAGCCGTCCTGCGGTATCGGCCAGCACGATGTCGATGCCGCGCGCGCGCGCGGCGTTGATGGCGTCGAAGATCACCGCGGCCGAGTCTCCGCCGTCCTGCGCGATCACTGCCACGTTGTTGCGCTCGCCCCACACCATGAGCTGCTCCCGCGCCGCGGCGCGGAAGGTGTCGCCGGCCGCCAGCAGCACCGACTTGCCCTGTGCCTGGAAATATTTCGCCAGCTTGCCGATGGTGGTGGTCTTGCCGGCGCCGTTCACCCCCACCATCATGATCACGAACGGACGCTGAGCGCCGATTTCGAGCGGCCGCTCCAGCGGGCCAAGCAGGGACAGCAGTGATTGCTGCAAGGCGCCTTTCAGTTGCTGCGCATCGCTCAGGCTTTCCCGTTTGACGCGGCTCTTCAGGTCGTCCAGCAGGAATGCGGTGGCATCCACGCCCGCATCGGCGCTGAGCAGTATGGTTTCGAGCTCCTCGTAGAGCGCGTCGTCGATCTTGGCATGGCTGCCGAACAGGCCGGAGAGCTGGCGGCCAAACTGCGCGCGGGTGCGGGCCAGGCCATGGCGCAGTTTCGCGCCCCAGCCGGCGGGCTGCTCCGTAGCGGGCGCCTTTTCCTCGGCGGATTTCGATTTGAAGAAACTAAACATGCTGCAACCAGTCAGAGATGAAGGATTCGGGGCGGTGCGCCGCGAAATGTGGGGGCCGCATCGCGCATCGTGTTGGCAGATGCGTCATGTATAATTTTAACCGGAACGCAGGTCGCAAGCTACCTTGGTTAACGAATGGGATCGGCATGACTAATTTACTTAAACGGATTTCCCTTCTTGCACTCCTGGCGGCTTCGCTGCCGGTGGCTGCAGGCACTGTCGAACATCGGCTCGGCAACGGCCTCAAGGTCATCGTCAAGGAGGACCGCCGCGCGCCGGTGGTGGTGTCGCAGCTTTGGTACGGCGCCGGCAGCATGGACGAATTCAACGGCACCACGGGTGTCGCGCACGTGCTCGAACACATGATGTTCAAGGGCACGAAGAGCGTCGCGGCCGGCGAATTCTCCAAGACCATCGCCGCCGCCGGGGGGCGCGACAACGCCTTCACCAGCAGGGACTACACCACCTACTTCGAACAGCTGCACAAGTCCAAGCTGCCGCTGGCATTCAAGCTCGAAGCGGACAGGATGCACAACCTGATGCTGTCGGAGAAGGAGTTTTCCAAGGAGATCAAGGTGGTGATGGAGGAGCGCCGCTGGCGTACCGACGACAAGCCGCAGGCCCTGGTGCAGGAGGCGATGATGGCCGCGGCCTTTCAGGAGCATCCGTACCGCCGCCCGGTCATCGGCTGGATGAACGACCTTGAGCACATGACGTACGAGGACGCCCGCGACTGGTACCAGCGCTGGTATACCCCGAAAAACGCGGTGCTGGTGGTGGTCGGCGACGTGGACGCGCAGGCGGTGTTCAAGCTGGCGGAACAGCATTTCGGCAGGATCAAGGCAAAGCCGCTGCCCGCGCGCAAGGTGCAGGTCGAGCCGCCGCAGACCGGCATCAAGCGCGTCAACATCAAGGCGCCGGCCAAGCTGCCCTACCTGATGATGGGCTACCACGCGCCGGCGCTGCGCGATGCGGACAGGGACTGGGAGCCGTATGCGCTGGAGATGCTGGCCGGCGTGCTGGACGGCAACGATTCCGCCCGCCTCAACAAGGCGCTGGTGCGCGACAGCCAGGTGGCGAGCTCGGCCGGAGCGGGCTACGACAGCATTGCGCGCGGCCCCGGCATGTTCACCGTAGAGGGCACGCCGAGCGAGGGCAAGAGCATGGCCGATCTTGAGGCGGCCATGCGCGAGCAGATCGAAAAGATCAAGCGCGACGGCGTCACCGGGGAAGAGTTGCGCCGGGTCAGGGCACAGGTGGTGGCGGGCCAGGTATACCAGCGCGACTCCATGTTCTACCAGGCCATGCTGATCGGCGAATACGAATCGACCGGCCTGTCCCACCGCGCCCTGGATACCCGCTTGGCGAAGCTGCAGGCTGTGACTGCGGCGCAGGTGCAGGAAGTGGCGCGCAAATATCTGGTGGACGACAGCCTCACGGTCGCCACGCTGGACCCGCAGCCGCTCGATGCCAAGCCTCCGGTCGCAGGAAAAGGAGCATCCCATGGTGGCTGAAGCGGCAGCGCACGTCCTCAACGGATCGCCCACCAACCGGAATAGCGGGAAAAAAATGCATAATTCAAGTTTTGGAAAAACGGCCAGAGGCGGTTTTGCGGCGTTCGCCCTGGGCTGGTCGCTGCTGGTTGTCGCCGGTGCCGCGCAGGCCACGCTGCCCATCCAGCACTGGCAGACCGCCAGCGGCGCGCGCGTGTATTTCGTCGAGAACCACGATCTGCCCATTCTCGACGCGAGCGTGGATTTCAGCGCCGGCAGCAGCCGCGACGTTCCCGCCAAGGCCGGCATTGCCAGCCTCACCGCGCACCTGCTGGACTTGGGTGCGGGCGGGCTTTCCGACGACGAAATCAGCAAGCGCACCGCCGACGTGGGAGCATCGCTGGGCACGCGCTTCGACCTCGACCGCGCCGGCGTTTCCCTGCGCACCTTGAGCAGCAAGGCGGAGCGGACCCAATCGCTCGACGTCATGGCCCGGGTATTGCAGCAGCCGGAGTTTCCGGAAGCCGTGCTGGCGCGCGAAAAGGCGCGCATCATCGCGGCGCTGAAGGAAGCCGAAACCCGGCCCGAAGCGATAGCCGACAAGGCCTTTTATGCCGCGCTCTACGGCACGCATCCCTACGCCCTGCCGTCCTCGGGCGAGGTCGCCACGGTGAGCGCGGCTACACGACAGGATCTGCAGGATTTCTACGGCGCGCACTATGGCGCGCACGGTGCGGTCATCGCGCTGATGGGCGACATCACGCGGGCCGAAGCTGCGGCGATCGCCGAGCAACTGAGTGCCGGCCTGCCCAAGCCCGCAGCGCCCGCAGCCCCCCTGCCCCCGGTGCAAGCACCCGCCGCCGCGGTGGTGCGCGACATTGCGCATCCGGCAAAACAGAGCCACATCCTCATGGGTTACCCGGGGATCAAGCGCATCGACCCCGACTACTTCGCGCTGTATGTAGGCAACTACATCCTTGGCGGCGGCGGCTTCGATTCGCGCCTCACCAAGGAGGTGCGCGACAAGCGCGGGCTGGCCTACAGCGCTTACAGCTATTTCATCCCGATGGCGGAGCAGGGACCGTTCGAGATCGGCCTGCAAACCAAAAGGGAGCAAGCTGGGGAAGCCTTGGCGGTGGTGCGCAAGACGCTCGCCGATTTCGTCGCCCACGGCCCCACGCAAAAAGAACTGACGCAGGCCAGGAACAACCTCATCGGCGGCTTCCCGCTGCGCATCGACAGCAACAGGAAAATCCAGGAATACCTGGCGGTGATCGGCTTCTACGGGCTGCCGCTGACCTACCTGGACGACTTCACCAGGAACGTGGAAAAGGTCACCGTGGCCAGCATACGCGACGCATTTTCCCGGCGCGTGCAGCCCAGCCGCATGGTGACGGTGGTGGTAGCCGGACCGGAGCCGCGCGAGGCGCCGTCGGCGGCAAAATGAAGGGCGCCGGCGCGCGCAGCAACCGCGTGAGGATCATCGGCGGCCAGTGGCGCCGGCGTCTGCTGGCTTTTCCTTCCGCGACCGAACTGCGCCCCACCCCGGACGCCGTACGCGAAACACTGTTCAACTGGCTGGGCCAGGACATGGAGGGGCAGACCTGCCTCGACCTTTTTGCCGGCAGCGGCGCGCTGGGCTTCGAGGCGCTGTCGCGCGGTGCGCGGCTTGCAGTCATGGTGGACGCCGACGCGCGCGCGTTGCAGGCGCTGAAAGAAAACGCCGCCATGCTGGATGCGCGAAATGTGGAACTGGTGAAAGCCGATGCGCTAAGATTCCTTGCTCGGGACCGGCGCGTGTTCGACGTGATTTTCCTCGACCCCCCTTACGCCAGGAAGCTGCTGCCCGAACTGCTGCCGCTCGTCCTGCCCCACCTGTCCGACGAAGGTTTCGTCTACGTCGAGGATGACTACCCGGTGGTGCCGTCGGCAGGCTGGGAAACTTGGCGCAGCGGCCGCGCGGGAAGAGCGAACTACTATTTGCTGAAAAAGAGCCAAAATGCTTAGAGCAGTCTATCCCGGCACCTTCGACCCCATCACCCGCGGCCACGAAGACCTGATCCGGCGCGCCACCCACATCTTCGACGAGGTGATCGTGGCTGTTGCGGACAACCGCAACAAGCGCTCGTTTTTTTCCCTCGACGAACGGGTTGAAATGGCTGCCGAGGTGTTGTCCGAACTGCCCAAGGCGAAGGTGGTGGGATTCTCCGGCCTGCTCATGCGCTTCTTGCAGGAGCAGGACGCCTATATTATCCTGCGCGGCTTGCGCGCGGTTTCCGACTTCGAATACGAGTTCCAGCTCGCGGGAATGAACCGCATCCTCTGCCGCGATGTCGAAACCCTGTTTCTGACGCCGTCCGAACAATACATGTTCATCTCCGCCAGCATGGTGCGGGAGATCGCGCTGCTCGGGGGGGATGTGAGCCAGTTCGTGCAGCCGCTGATCGAGGCGCGGTTCAAGGAAAAAGCCGGCGCGGCCGATTAGTCTTAGAACTTTATAGTCAAGGAAGTTGCCATGGCCTTAATGATTACCGACGAATGCATCAACTGCGACGTATGCGAGCCTGAGTGCCCGAACGGCGCCATCTCGCAGGGCGACGAGATCTACGTCATCGACCCCAACCTGTGCACCGAGTGCGTCGGACACTACGACACGCCGCAGTGCGTGGAGGTATGCCCGGTGGACTGCATCCCGTTCAATCCTGACTACAAGGAAAACAAGGACCAGCTGTACGAGAAATACCTCGTGCTGTCCGGCCAGAAAGCCGCATCGGCCTAGCGCGGAAATGAAACGGGGCGGGCCTCTCAGCCCGCCCCGCTGTTGCAGCAAACCCGTGTCAGGCGCTTGCCGCCAGCGCTTCCGTCCCTTCATCGAACACCAGCGTGTTGACGATGTGGTGCTGCAGCACCGAGACGTCATCCATCTGTTTCGCAATCGTGCTTTCCATTTGCCCCAGTTCCGCGATGCGGTCTTCCAGGGTGTCGGTCGCCTTGTGGATGCGCTTGATGCTCTCCAGGCGGCGGCGCAACTGCAACTGGTGTTCGCGCACCTGCGTCTCCATCGGCGCCATGACCGATTTCAGCCAGTGCTCCACATCGCGGTTGGCGACCTCGTAGACATGCACCACGCGGCTCGCCATGGTCTCGAAGAACTTGGTGGTCAGCGTGAACTGCTCGTTGGTGAGCATGTTGAGCATGGTGTTGAACTGGTCGTTGTAGGTCTTTTCCAGGCGCGAAATCTCCTTGTGGTACTTGAGCGTCGAGAACGGCGCCGGGCTGATCTGGCTCAGGCCATGGTCTTCGCTGAACTTGCGGTACATGGCCTCCATCATCGTCTTGATTTCTTCGATCTGCTGCGCGGACTTCCCGATGTTGTCGTTGACGTTCCTGAAGAACCCGTTCATGGCGTCGCGTATGCCCTTGGTGAAGCGGCTGTTGACCATCGCCATGCGCGTCTTCTTGACCTCGCCCTTGAGCGTGTCGGGGCCGAGGTAGGTGAACAGGATGTTGGTCTGCTGCGAGAACACGCTGCGCAGCGCCTGAAAGCGCTGCAACCCCTTTTCGAAGTCCTCCTTGTCCTTGTTGACCTTGGCCATCATGTGCTCGATGACGTCCTCGTTCTTGCCGCGCAGTGCCCGGAGCTCGTCGAGCTGCTCCCTGACGTTGGCCAGGCGCGCCTCGAGTATGAGGCGCGTACCGCGGATCATGTCGTCGATCTCGCCTTGCGTGTTGTCGCGCACGATTTCCTGCTTGGACGGGATCAGCTCGTCGGATAGCGCCTTTTCCAGCGCCGGCAAACGGCTCCTGGCGAGCAGTTCGCCGTCCTGATTGACCTTCGCCAGCAGACCCTTCTGCGCCGAAACGGGAAATATCTGCGAGGGCTTGAGCGCGAGCAGTTCCGCGCTTTTTTCCACCTGCGACGCGATCTCCGCTTCTATCGCTTCCGGCGTCTTGAGTTCGTCCCACAGCCCGTCGATCTTGTTCAGCACCACCAGCCGCCCCTTCTGGCGGCCCTGCACGTTGCCGATGTGGTTGCGCCACACTTCGATGTCAGACTTGGTCACGCCGGTGTCGGCGGCCAGGATGAACAGCACCGCATGCGCATTGGGGAGCAGGTTCAGCGTCAGTTCCGGCTCGGTACCGATGGCGTTCAAGCCGGGGGTGTCGAGGATCACCAGGCCCTGTTTCAGCAGCGGGTGCGGGAAATTGATGATGGCGTGGCGCCAGCAGGGCACTTCCACCGTACCGTCCCTATCCACGGTGATGAGATTGTCCTTGTCGTTTTCGTCATACAGGCCGTAGCGCTTGGCGTCGGCCACGGCAACCCGCCTGGTCTGGCTGACCTGCTGAAACGCCTGGGTCATGCCCTCGCCCGAGTTCACGTCGAGCGGAATGATCTTCCACTCATCCAGATAGCGTTTGTATTCGGTGGTGGTGGTGTCGGTGCCGCGCGTCTCGATCGGCAGCAGCTGGATGCAGGGCTCGCGGTCCGCGTAGTAGAGCAGCTCGGTCGGGCACATGGTGGTGCGGCCCGCGGTCGAGGGGAGGAGGCGCTGCTTGTAATCGGAGAAGAAAATCGCGTTGATCAGTTCCGATTTGCCGCGGGAAAATTCGGCGACGAAGGCGACGTTCAGCTTGTCCTCGCTCAAGCGGTCGAGCAGATGCTGGATGCGCAGATCCGTCTGCGCGTCGTTCAGCTCCTGTTCGCTCAGCCAGTTGCGATAGTCGCTGATACTGCCGCTCAATCCGGTGCGCCAGGCGCTGTAGGCTTCGAATTGGGCGACGAGATTGTTGTTGGTCATGACTTCTCCCGTGGAGTAAGGAACCCATGCGCTCAATTTACGCAAAAAACGCACGGTAATCAACACCGTTAACGGCCATCGGGCGGACATCTTTATGCCGCTTGCCGAAATGCCTTCCTACCGCCTTGAGCGGAAGGCCAGCTTCAGCGCTGGCAGTGCGGGCAATAGAATGTGGAGCGCTGCGCCTGGCGCATCTGGCGCAGCGACGTTCCGCATGTCCGGCAGGGCAGGCCGGCGCGGCCATAGACGAAGTATTGCTGCTGGAAGTAGCCCGGCTTGCCCGCGCTGTCCACGAAATCGCGCAGGCTGCTGCCGCCGGCGGCGATCGCCAGTTCCAGCACGTTCTTCACCTCGGCCACCAGCCTTTCGTAGCGCTTCCGGCCGATGCGCCCGGCTGCGACTGTCGGGCGGATGCCGGCGCGGAACAGGGCTTCGTTGGCGTAGATATTGCCGACCCCCACCACCACGTGGCTGTCCATCAACACCTGCTTGATGCTCGCACTGCGCCCGCGGCTCGCCGCGTACAGCCAGCCCGCGTCGAAATCGGCGGTGAGCGGCTCCACCCCGAGCGGCGCCAGCAAGGGGTGGTGCAGCACCTCGGCATCGGTCCACAACACCGCACCGAAACGGCGCGGATCGCGCAAACGCATCGCCGTCCCGTTGTCCAGCAGCAGATCGAAATGATCGTGCTTCTCCGGCGGCGTGGCCGCCGGCAGCGCGCGCAGGCTGCCGGACATGCCCAGATGCACGATCAGCGTCCCTTCGCTGCAATGGATCAGCAGGTACTTGGCGCGGCGCTTGACGCTGCGGATGGTTTGTCCGGGCAGAACCCGGGTCAGCCCTGCCGGAATCTGCCAGCGCAGGCTGGGGTTGCGGATCACCACCCCGGCAATGCGCTGGCCGCAGAGGTGCGGTTCCAGGCCGCGGCGCGTGGTTTCGACTTCGGGGAGTTCCGGCATGGCGGTGTGTCAGTGGGGTCAAGGGCCAAGGCGCAATGGTAATGGATTTTTCGTCCCAAAGCCGCGCGCGCTACAATGCCGACATGGCGCAACGGCAAACACCGGTGGAGTCCATCGCGGCCCTGCTCGCCCGGAGCGACACAGACTATCTCTGCCTGTCGAAGCTGCCTGACAGCGCGGTGCGCGTGCGCTTTCTTGGGCGCTTTCAAGATCGCGCCGTCGTCTGGGAGGCGGCTATCTACACCCTGCGGCGCTACCGTGAAGAACAGGGCGCGCATAACGCCGCAGCCACGCAAATGCTCTCCGGCCGCCCCTTCGTCGATATCGCACCAGCCACCGGCGAAAGCCTTCAGCTCACCGTCGGCCTCAACCTTGCAATCATCGATGCGCCCTCGATCAAGAAAACCATTATCATGGTGCGCAACTACAAGCGGTCAAGAGTCGGAAGAATGGAGTGGGCGCCCCGGATTGCTGACGATTGAGCAACGATTCAGGGCCATCTCCCCATGCTTGCCAACTGAGGCAGGGGCGCAAGTTCCACCTGCCGACTGTCGTGGTTCCGGTCGGCGGGACAAGTCCGACAGGCTCGTGAAAAAAGGGGGAAATATGCAGCGAACTCTACAGGCTTTGTTGTTGGTGGTGCAGCTGGCGTTTTCCTCGCTGGCCTCGGCGCTCATTATCGATTTCGAAACGGTGCCCAGCCTGCCTACCGGACCGAATCGGTTCGCAGACGCGGGGCCTGCCCAGATCATTACCGTTGGCGGAGTCACCGTCAGCGGCGGAGTGGTGCTTGGGCTGCCAGCATTTCTGCCGGCAACGCCATTCGGCACACCACCCAATCTGTATGGTACGGCCAACCATCCAAGTGGTGGCGCGGTGGCAGGCTCGACCCTGCAATCGACAATCACCATAGCGATCAGTCCGGGTGCATCGACCGTAGAAGGACTGCTTTTTAATGGGCTGATTGCCGCAGACAGCTTCCTGATCGAGGCGTTCTCCGGGGCCGCCGTGGTTGACAGCTTGTCTCTCCTGAATCTTCCAGCGAATATCTCCAACGGATTCAGTGTCTTCCGGCTTTCCTCGTCCGGCCCTGCCATTGACCGGGTAACGATTCAGCCCGATCTTGGAGGGCTCTGGCCGGGAGAGTGGGACTATTTCATTGACACACTCGCGATTGCCGAACCTATCGAGAATGTTAATCGTGCCCCTGAACCCGCCTCATCGAGCCTGTTGCTCATGGGGCTTGGGTTGCTGGTCTGGCGGACAATGGCGCATCGGCGCATTCGACCTCGATCCGGCAGTCGACCGGATGCTCAGCGATGGTAGACCGTGTTTGGCGTTTCTTCCGTCCAGGAACGCCAGCGACTGGCCAGGCCAGCCGCCGGCACCTTTCGGCAGGAGGTCTCCCCGTTAGCGGTTCTGACGCCTGCGGGCGATGGCCAGGGCTCCGATCCCCAACAAGGCCAGGGTGGAAGGCTCAGGCACAGTGACCCGGGCGTTGGCAGCATCGATCGCGCCGACCGCCTCGTTGGGCGCAAAATCGCTGATCTGGGCATTCAGGCCGCCGCCGAATCGGGGCCAGAGGTTCCAGGTGTAATCGCTGAAATCCTCGCCCCGCGTGGGCAGGAGCGCCTCATTCAGGAAGGCGGAGATGGTGTTGCCGCTGATCAGGGCCGTGCTGGCGGGCAGATTGGTCGCGCCGCCGCCGAGCCCGAACAGATTGATGGTGGCCGTGCCATTCGGGCGCAGGATGACCACCGAATCGAAGGCCACCCCTTCACCGATGGAGGGGCTGCCCGCCAGGAAGCGCTCCGTGCCTTCCCCCCGGTCCACACCCCACACGTAGAGGACGCTCTCGCTGCCGGCCGCAGGCGTCGTACCGATGGCGCCCGCCATCGTGCCGATGAATTCGAATTGGTGGCTGCCGGGGTGATAGATCACCTCCGCAGCCACCACATCCAAGTCGGCTCCGGCGGGACGGCCCGAGGCAACGTACGTCGGCAGGAAGTCGCCCACCGGATCGGTAATGGGGGCGGCCGCAGCGATACCGCTCACGGTCCACAGAACACCCATCGCAGCGATGATGTTGATGCGTTTCATCTTCATGACTCTTCTCCTTTAATTATGTTTTCGTCGGTGCCCCGGGAGGAACACACGTTCGACAGAGGCCGGACAGGCTTCCCTTTGGTCAACAGGAGATACGGCAGGTTTATTCCAGCCGCCTGCGATATATTTGCAAACAACGGGGCCTGCCATCGAATTTGCAGCAAACCTCGGGGGCAGGTATTGCCTTTTGCGATTCGAGGGTGCGCCGGATTGTCAATGAGCGTAGGCCTTTGTGGGGTTTTGTCCGCGCTTCGCGCACAAAAACACCACCCCGACCCGCCTGCTATACTGATTTCAGGGCAAAACGGAACGGAGGCCACACATGACAACTGCCGAGAAACGCGCGGTAAGCGTTGTTTCTGCGATCAAGGCGCTGCTGAGCGACAGCGCGCGTGCGCACATCAGCGACGCCCAGTTCGAGGAGATGGCCATCGTCGTCAGGGAGGCGATCTGCGACGAGTTGAACGCTGCCGCCGACCTGGTGGAGCAGGTTGCCAGGAGGCTGAGGGACACTGCCCAGGAATCAGAGCTGGGCCTTTGAAACCGGGCTTCCGCCCTCCTTCCCCATCTTCTCCAGCGCGATTTCCCGCATGCGGAATTTTTGCAGTTTTCCGGTCACGGTCATGGGGAATTCCTCCACGAAGCAGACGTATTTCGGCACCTTGAAATACGCCATGTTGGCCTTGCAGAAGTCCCGTATCTCCTCTGCGTCGGCGCTCTGTCCGGCGCGCAGTTGCACCCAGGCCATGACCTCCTCGCCGTAGTACTCGTCCGGCACGCCGAACACCGCCACCTGCGCCACTTTCGGATGGGTGAAGACGAGTTCCTCGATCTCGCGCGGGTAGATGTTTTCGCCGCCGCGGATGATCATTTCCTTGAGGCGGCCGGTGATGCGCAGGTAGCCGTCGGCATCCATGCTGCCGAGGTCGCCCGAGTGCAGCCAGCCGTTGGCGTCGATGGCCTTTTTGGTGGCCTCCGGGTCGCCATGGTAGCCGCGCATGACGTGGTGGCCTCGGAAGCAGATTTCGCCGACCTCCCCGATCGCCACGGTGCGGCCGCTGTCCAGGCTCACCACTTTCACTTCCTGATGCGGCAGATTCGTCCCGACGGTTTCGATGCGGCGTATGACGCTGTCGTCGCGCGAGGTGAGGTGGGTGAGCGGGGAAGCCTCGGTTTCGCCGTAGCCGATGAGGATTTCCGCACAGTGCATCTGCTCCATCACCCTTTGCATCAGCGCCGGCGGGCACGGGGCGCCGGCCATGATGCCGGTGCGCAGGCTGGAGAGGTCGAACTCCCTGAAGCGCGCATGTTCCAGTTCGGCGATGAACATGGTGGGCACGCCGTGGATGGCGCTGCAGCGTTCCTGCTGCACCGCCTGCAGCACCGCGAGAGGGTCGAAATGGTCGCTGGGGATCACCTCGCAAGCCCCCACCGACAGGCACAGCAGATTGGCCAGCACCATGCCGAAGCAGTGGTAGAACGGCACCGGCACGCACAGCCGGTCGGCTTCGGTGAAGTGCATGGCCTGTGCGGAAAACCAGGCATTGTTGAGGATGTTGTGGTGGGTCAGCACCACCGCCTTGGGAAAGCCCGTGGTGCCCGAGGTGTACTGGATGTTGATGGGGTCGTCGATGTCGAGTGCAGCGGTGGCTGCGTCGAGCTTGTCAGGCGCGACGGCCTCCCCCGCTGCCAGCACTTCGCCCCACAGGGTGAAGCCAGGATGGGGCCGTGCCGTTGTCGGCGGGTTGGCCGGGTCGAACAGGACCACGCGGCCGAGGTGGGGGAATTCGCCGCTTTTCCACCCGCCCGGCTGCTTCAGCTCCGGGACGAGTTCCGCGAGCATCGCCACATAGTCGCTGTCGCGAAAGGCCGGGATCAGGAACAGGCCCTGCACCTCCGAGCGCTTCAGGGCGTAGGAAAGTTCGCGCACCCGGTAGGCGGGATTGATGTTGACCAGGATGGCGCCGATGCGGGCGGTGGCCATTTGCAGCAGCAGCCATTCCAGGTTGTTGGTGGACCAGACGCCGATGCGGTCCCCTTTGGCAAAGCCCATGCCGAGGAGACCCCGCGCCAGTTGGTCGATCTCCTTCGCCAGCGCGCCGTAGGTGAGGCGCCGGTTTTGCAGCATCGAAACCACCGCTTCGCGCCCGGGGTATCTGTCGGCGATGGACTGGAAATGCGCCGGGATGGTCGCCCCCAGCAGGGACACTGCGCCGCCGCGGTGGCAGTAGCTTTTTTGCGCCATGTGGTTTTTCCTCCCCTAACGCACCTTGATGCGCACGCCGTCCGTGACCTTGTCGTCGGGATGGACGATGACCTTGTCGCCCGCCTTCAGGCCGTCCAGCACTTGCGCCTGCAAGCCGGAGCGCTGGCCCACCTGTATCGGCCGCAGCCGCGCGCGCCCGGCCTCCGCCACGAACACGGCCCAGCCGTTGTTGTGGCGGAACAGCGCGCTGGCGGGCACCTGCAGCACGTCGCTGCCCTCCCACACCACGAAGCTGGCCTCCACCCGGTAGCCGTCCCCCAGGCGCCGCCATGCATCGCGCGGCGAGGTGAAATCGACGATGACGCGCACCCGCTGCTCCTCCACGCCGAGAGCGGAAACCCTGGTGTATCCGGCCGGCTCCACCACCCGCACAGCACCCTGCAAGGAATTGCCGCCCCAGCGGTCGAGGATCACCTTGGCCCCTTTGGATAACTTCACCGCCGAGGTGGAAAGCACCTCCGCCTCCACCTCCAGGGTTTCCGGGTTGCCCACCTCGATCAGGGGATCGCCCGCCCGCACCGTGCCTTCGCTTTGGTGCACCACCTTGAGCACGCGTGCCTCGACCGGGGAGCGCACGCTCAGGGTGTCGGCCGCGGCGCCGGATTGCGGGAGGGCCAGCGCCGCGCGGGCGGTGTCGAGCTGGAAGCGGACTACATTGACGGCATATTCGGCGGCCTGCTGCGCGGCCTGGGTGCGGGCGGCGTTGCTGCGGGCCAAGTCCACGGCCTGCGCGGAGATGAAGCTGGATTTGCCCAACGCCTCGGTGCGCGCCAGTTCCTGCCGTGCCAGGTTCGCCTCGGCGCCGGCGACGCGGGCGTTCTCGCGGGCGCCGGCCAGGGCAGCCTCGGCGGCACTCGCCTGAGCCGCGGCCTGGGCGCGGCTGCGCGGGTCGAGCGCGTCGGAGCGCGCGGGTTCCAGCAGCGCCACGACCTGGCCGCGCTTGACCGCGTCGCCCACTTTCAGATCAATGCGCCGGGCGTAGCCGGACATAGGAGCGGAGACCACGTAGCGTTCCATCACGCGGGTCTTGCCTTCTTCCTCCACGGTCACGGCCAGCGGGCCCTTGAACGCGGCGAACACATCCACCGGCACGGGCTGCGGCAGGAAGCCGTAGACCAGACCGGCCATCACCAGCAAAGCCAGGAGAAAAATCCCGATACGTCCGCGTGTCATGCTTTTATCCTAGTAGGTCGGGCTTTAGCCCGATATGTCGGTCTGAAGACCGACCTACAATTTTCATTCCCTGGTCTTCAACACCGCCACCAGATCCAGCCTTCCCAGCCGGCGCCACACCAGCACGCCGGAGACCAGCGCGGACACCACCACCACCGTAGCACCCAGGGCATAGTTGCTGGGCGCCAGGATCATGGGCAGACGGTAGAGGTCGTTCTCGAACGACACCACCAGGATGCCGATCAACCCAACGCCCACCAGGAAGCCCACCGGAATCGCAATGAGGCTGAGCAGCGCCAGCTCCCCCAGCAGGATGTAGGCGATCTCGCCGTGGGTGAAGCCCAGCACGCGCAGGCTGGCCAACTCCCGCCCGCGCTCCGAGAGGGCGATGCGGGCGCTGTTGTAAACCACGCCGAAGCCGATGGAGCCGGCGAGCACGGTGGCGACCATGTTGTAGAACAGCACGAACTCGCCGATGGTAGCGTAAAAACTCTGGATGGCCGAGGCGTTGGCGACCATGCCGAGCACGCGCGGGCGGCCGTGCAGCGCCGCGTAGATATCGCTCGCGGCGCCCGGGTCCAGGCCGAGGTAGGCGCCGGAGACCACGTTGCCTTCGCGCATGAGGGCATTGAGCGAGTCCTGCTGCATGTAGGCGGACACGCCCAGGTACTGCCTGGTGATGCCCAGCACCGGCACCTGCCGCGTGGGACGGGCGCCTTCCAGTATTTCCACGGTGAGCATGTCGCCGGGTTTGACGTGCAGGATGTTGTCGGCCAGATGGTCGGTGAGCACGACGCCGCCGGGCGGCACGTAGACGGGCTTGAGTGTGCGGTCGAGCGAGCGGTGCAGCCGTCCTTCGGGCTGGATGCCGTACAGCACGGAGCGGTAGTGGTGGTTCTGGAAACGCAGGATCGCCGCCACGTCGCGGAAGCCCTCCACATGCTGCACCCCGGGCAGGGCGGCGAGTTCGTGCAGGGCGCGGCCCGAGGTGGGCTCGATGAAGGTGACGGCCAGGTCCTCGCGCGACGCCTGGCGGAACTGCACGTCCACCATGAAGTCGATGGCGCCTTTCTGGTAGTTGCCCACCATCATCAGCCCGCAGGCGCAGGAGATGCCGAGCACGGTGAGCAACGATTTGAGCGGGCGGCGCTCGATGTGGCGCAGGATCATGCGCGAGGGCTGGTTCACCCAACGCTGCAGCCCGATGCGCTCGACGAAGGTGGCGCGGTACGCCACCGGCGTCTCCGCCCGCATGCCCTCGGCCGGCGCCAGGCGCGCCGCGCGGCCGACGGAAAACAGCGTGCCGCTGACCGCCGCCACAGTGCCGACCGCCAGCGCGATCAGGATCACGTCGGCGTTGAGCCGGTAATCCAGATACGGGAAGCGGAACGTCGTCTCCATGTAAACGTTGGACAGGCCCTGCCCGAACCACGCGCCCAGCGCCACGCCGCCGGCCACCCCGAGCAGCACCACCAGCATGACCAGCTTGACGTAATGCATGCCGATGGCCAGATTGGTGTAGCCAAACGCCTTGAGGATGGCGATCTGCTCGCGCTGCAGCGCAATGAGCCGGCTCACCACCACGTTGAGCAAAAAGGCCGCCACGCCGAGGAAGATGGCGGGGAAGATGGTGGCGGTGGTTTGCAACTGGTTCAGTTCTTCGCTGAGGAAGCGGTTGGAAAACTGGTCGCGGCGGGCGTAGGCGCCGGTGCCGCCGTAGCGGCCGAGCACGGCGTCGACGCGGTCGATCGCGTCCTGCGCCCGCGTGCCGGGCGCCAGGGTGAAGGTCGCGTTGTTGAACGCGCCCTCCATGTCGTAAGCGGCGGCCAGCGCGTTGCGCCCCATCCACAGCACGCCGTAGCGCTTGAAGTCGGGGAACATCGACCCCGGCGCGATCTGGTAGACGTATTCCGGCGACACCGCGATGCCGACGATGGTGAGGGCCTTGCGCTTGCCGTTGACGATGGCGGCGAGCCGGTCGCCCGGTTGCAGCCGGTGGGCGCCGGCGAAGGTGTCGGAGACCACCACCTCGTCCGCGCTGTAGGGCTGGACCATGCGCCCCTGTTTCAGGTGCAGGGCGTTGAGCAGCGGTTCTCCGCTGTCGGGCAGGGACAGCAGCAGGCCGGTGATGGGGTCGCTGAAGCCCGCCAACTCCAGCTTTACGCCGGCCACCACGCGGGTTTCCAGGCGATCCACGCCGGGGATGTCGCGCAGCCGCTCCGCCACGGATTCGGGTGCGCGCTTGAGGTTGGCGAACACCTCGGCGAAGCGGTATTCGCTGTAGAAGCGGTCGCGCGTGGCGACCAGCGAATCGTAGGTGGAAAGCGACATCACCAGCGTGGCCACCCCGCCCATGATCACCGCGGCGATGGCCAGCACCTGGCCGCGCATGTGCCAGAGGTCGCGGAAAAGTTTGAGGTCGAGGGCCTTCATCCTAAACACGGCAGTTCGTTAACCGCAGAGGCGCGGAGGCGCAGAGACGACAAAAAGTTAATGCTGCCCATGAGCTCGCCGGCAAGGTCCATGCTGGATGTGCGATTTTCTCTGTGTAAATCAACTCTGCGCCTCTGCGTCTCCGCGGTAAACCGCTTTTTCCAGGTTCATCGCGTGCTTCCGCTGCGCCGCTCCCAGCGCCGGTAAAAGATCCGTTTGGCCCAGTACACGGCCAGCAGATAGGCCCCTACGATGCCGACCAGGACCGCATAGAACGCCAGCGGCGGGGCCACGAAGCCCAACTGGCCGGCGAACGGCAGCCAAGGCAACAGCGCCGCCACGGCCACCACCGTCAGCGACAGGACGATCAGCCAGACGTTGGGGCGGCCGGCGAGCGGGTTGCCGCGGGTGCGGATGATGAAGATCACCAGCACCTGCGTGGCGATGGATTCGATGAACCAGCCGGTGTGGAACAGCGCCTCATTGGCCTGGAACACCGTCAGCATCACGTAGAAGGTCAGGAAGTCGAACACCGAACTCACCGGCCCCAGCGCCAGCATGAAACTGCGGATGAAGTCCATGTCCCACACCCGCGGGCGGGCGAGCGTATCCTCGTCCACTTCGTCGAGGGGGATGGCGATTTCCGACAGGTCGTAGAGGAAGTTGTTGAGCAGGATCTGGATCGGCAGCATGGGCAGGAAAGGCAGGAACAGCGTGCCGCCCGCCATGCTGAACATGTTGCCGAAGTTGGAGCTGGTGCCCATCATGATGTACTTGGTGACGTTGCCGAAGGTGCGCCGGCCTTCGCGCACGGCCTCCTGCAACACGTTCAGATCGGGCTCCATCAGCACGATGTCCGCCGCCTCCTTGGCGACGTCGACGGCGCTGTCCACGGAAATGCCCACGTTCGCCGCGTGCAGCGCCGGCGCGTCGTTGATGCCGTCGCCGAGAAAACCCACGACGTGGCCGCGTGCCCGCAGTGCGTTGAGTATCCGCGTCTTTTGCGCCGGCGTGACGCGGCAAAACAGGTTCGCCCGCTCCACCTGCGCGTGCAGGGCGGGGTCGTCCATGCCCTGCATGTCGCTGCCGTTGAGCACGCCCGTGATCGGCACATTCAGTTGCGCGCAGATGTAGCGCGCGACCAGTTCATTGTCGCCGCTCACGATCTTCACCGCCACGCCGCCGGCCGCCAGTGCGGCGAGGGCCGGTGCCGCGCTGGGCTTGGGCGGGTCGAGGAAGGCGGCGAAACCGCTGAACACCAGTTCGCTCTCGTCGGTGACCACGGCGTGATCCTGATGCGGCGGGGCCTGGCGCCACGCGATGCCGAGCACGCGGAAACCATCCCGGCTGAGTTCCTCGAACAGGGCCTGGATGCGGCCGTGGGCGGCGTCGTCCAAGGGGTGTGTCGTGCCGGCATCTTCGTAGTGGGCGCACAGCCGCAGCACGTCTTCGGGCGAGCCCTTTACGAACAGGCTGCGTTCGCCGCCACGGTCCAGCAGCACCGAAACCCGGCGCCGCTCGAAGTCGAACGGCACCTCGTCGATCTTGTGCCAGGCGCCGACGTCGATGTGGGTGTGCGCCAGGATGGCGTCGTCCAGCGGGCTGCGGATGCCGCTTTCGAACTGGCTGTTGAGGTAGGCGAGCTCCAGCACGTGTTCGCTGTCGCGGCCCAGGGAGTCCACATGGCGTTCCAGCACAATGTGCCCTTCGGTCAGGGTGCCGGTCTTGTCGGTGCACAGCACGTCGATGCCGCCCAGCTCCTGCACCGCGGACAGCCGCTTGACGATGACGCGGCGCCGCGCCAGGCGCATGGCGCCCTGCGACAGCGTGACCGAGAGCACCATGGGCAGGAGCTCCGGCGTCAGACCCACGGCCAGCGCCACGGCGAACAGGAAAGACTCGAACAGGGGGCGGTGCAGCACAGCGTTGATCAGCAGCACCGCCAGCACCAGTATCACGGTGAGGCGCAGGATGAGGACGCCGAAAGCCTGCGTGCCGCGCTCGAAGGCCGTGGCCGGCGGGCGCTGCACCAGGGTGTCGGCGATCTGCCCCAGCGCCGTGGCAGAGCCGGTGCGCACAAGGAGCATGCGGCCGGCGCCGCTGATGACCGAGGTGCCCATGAACAGCGCATTGGTCGCGGCCGTCATGTCGGCCTCAGGGAGGGCGTCGACAGGCGGGGCATCCAGCGCGTGCTTTTCCACCGGGTAGGATTCGCCGGTGAGCAGGGCCTGGTTGACGAACAGGTCGCGCGCCTCCAGCACGCGGCCGTCCGCCGGCACCAAGTCCCCTGCCGAAAGCAGCACCACGTCGCCGGGCACCAGTTCCGCGATGGGAATCTCCCGTGCCTGTCCGGCGCGAATGACCGACGCGCGCAGGGCGACCGAATGCCGCAGCTTTTCGACGGCGCGGCCAGCGCGATACTCCTGGAAAAAATCCAGCGTAACGCTCATCAGGACGATGCCGGTGATGACGACGAAACTCTTCATGTCGCCGAGCACCCCGGCAATCGCGCTCGCCGCCAGCAGCACCAGCACCAGCGGATTCTTGAAGTGCGCCGCGAACTGGAGGATCAGCGCCCTTTCGGCGCGCGGCCGCAGCAGGTTCGGCCCGAAGGTGCGGCGCTTGGCCTCGGCCTCTTCCTCGCTCAAACCCTCCGGCCGGCTGGCCAGCTCTGCTTGCAACGCCGCGATGGGCTGCTGCCAGAAACTCGGGGAAGGGGGATCGGGCGCGCGCATGGCTCTACCAGCTCAATTCCCGCGCCAGCTTCTTCACTTCGTTGCGGCGGATATCGCCGATGCGGCCGTTGGACAGACGGATCACGCGGTCGGCCATGTCGGCGATGCCGACGTTGTGGGTGATGAGCACGGTGAGCGTGCCCAGTTCGCGGTTGACCTTCTCCAGCGCCTCCAGCACCACCACCCCGGTTTCCGAGTCGAGCGCGCCGGTGGGTTCGTCGCACAGCAGCACCGCCGGGTTCTTGGCGATGGCGCGGGCGATGGCCACGCGCTGCTGCTCGCCGCCCGACATCTGCGCGGGGAAATGGTCCAGGCGCTCGCCCAGCCCGACGATCCGCAACGCTTCCTCGGGGCGCATGGGCGCCTCGGCGATCTCGGTCACGGCCGCCACGTTTTCGCGCGCGGTGAGGCTGGGGATGAGGTTGTAGAACTGGAA